>JACDJA010001284.1_pt1 | contig 21642 bp, 21 predicted proteins | sample 7449241 | NCBI WGS metagenome assembly JACDJA01 (sample SAMN14253289, study PRJNA609438) | sludge metagenome | isolation source: initial anaerobic sludge | collected 2018-12-20 | reverse complement strand
CCTACTTTGATCGTCTGGGGCTGGTGTCGCTGCTTGATACAACGCGACGACTCCAGTGTCTTTCATGAACCGCCGTATGCGGAACCGCACGTACGGTGGTGTGAGAGGACGGGGGAGGTAACTCCCCCTCCTACTCGATGACTCAACAGGTTTAATCAGGGCTACCCCGATACAGCCAGATAACAGCGTTATGTCCTGACAGACCCGGCTACACTTGGCATGGTAAGGAGCAGTGTACCGAATCAACGGTCGGCCGGGACTATCCATGTTCACAACAGAATTTCTCATCACGTCGCGGATTCTCAAGATGCTGCCGGGAACTGGTGTAATCTATGCTCTCGCTACCGGTTTGGCTGTCGGTCGACAGGCCAGCGTGGCCTTCCAGGAGGGCGGCTGGCGATGACCGGGCAATAGCGCTATGTACTACTTTGCCTATGGTTCAAACATGTCCAGCCGCCGACTGCGGCAGCGACTCGGCAGGGTAAGTCCCCTGGCGGTAGCGATACTTACCCGACACCGGCTCTGCTGGCATAAGCAGGGGCGGGACGGTTCAGGCAAGTGTGATGCGGCACCCACCGACGATGCAGACGATGCCGTGATCGGTGTGCTGTATGAGCTGGCAGCGGAGGATCGACCATTGCTTGACCGGTTTGAAGGGGTTGGCGCCGGGTACGAGGCGGTTGATATCCGAGCGATGCTCCTCTCCGGAGAGTTCATCGAGGCGTTCACCTATCAGGCCACCCGGATCGATAAAGACGCCATTCCGTTCTGCTGGTACAAAAGCCACGTCCTGCACGGGGCCCGCGAGCACGGCCTGCCGGCTGACTATATTGCGGGACTGGAAAGCGTAGTGGCACAGGATGATCCGGATCGGGAGCGGCACCGGCATGAACTGTCGATCTATGCCTCGGGATAGTTCACTGGAGATACGGATCTCCCCATAGTCGGCCGTTGCTGTAATTCTATAACCATCCGGGGTAATCAGATGCGGCCGTTGAGGGAGTGTAAATTATTTGAGCACCATCTCACCTTGGGCGAGACTCGCATCCAGATCGGTTTCCTCGACCTCCTTGTGAACCAGGTTTTGATGACAGTCGATGCAGGTGGCACCTTGAGTCACCATTTTTTCATGCTCTTTTTTCGCCTCGCCGAATGGCCGTGGATTTTTGTGGCAACTTCGACAGGTGATGCTGTCCCAGCGTTTGAGGTTCATCCGGGCATAGTGCGCCATTTCCAGCCGGCGCTGATTGAATTTGTTGATATCTGAATAATCGCCGGTCAATTCGAGATAGAGTTCCCGTCCACCGTCCACGACATGGGTGGCGATGGCCAGATGGAGGTTTTCGAACCCCGGTGGAACATGGCAATCTCCACACTCGGGATCGACACCCATTGCTCCATAGTGATTCGATTTCTGGAGCTCATCATAGGGGTACGACATAGAATGGCATGAGGTGCAGAATGTGGTTGTTGACAGAGCTTTCATGCCGCCGACACCCGCACCGACCAGCGCCAGTGTTATCATCGCGGTTGAAAAAATTGCGATTCGGTGGATTGATATTGAGCGCCACAGATTTCCTGGCCACTTCATCTGCACACCTACTCCGCCGCGCCAGTCGGTTTCGCCACCTGCTGGAATTCCTGATGGAAGGGTGGCAGTGGCGGACCCGTGAAGACGCCGACCAGCTTGAAGTGTTCATGCATCGCCTCGTGGTTTCGAACCGCCTTGTCAAAATCGAAGGCGTATTTAGGGTCCACCTCGGGGGTAAAGGGGGTATAAGGTTTGCTGGCATCAGGCCAGGTCGATCCTTCGTAATTCATATGACAGGCGTTGCAGCGCTCGGCGAATTGAAACTCTTCCCCCGCGTCGGCAAGCTCGCGACGCGATGAGGCCTTTCCCGTGCGGTCAAATTTCTGGGCCGCCTTGCGGTGAATCAGTTGATACTCTGAGCCGGGTCCATGACACGATTCACAGCCGACCCCGACTGTGTATATGCCTGGGTTGTCAATCGAGTAGCCGCCCTCCTTGTCGAAGCCGGTAACATGACATGCCACACAGTTTTTATCGTTACTGTAATCCTTGTCGGGGTCCAGTTTTGCCTTGATCTTTGCCTCGGTTTTCATGCCTGGCTTGAGTGATTCGAGTGCTTTCGCATGCCCAGTCTCTCGCCATGACTGGTATTGGCTTTTATGACAGCCGCTGCATTTTTTGCGGCCCTCGTACGGGATATCGTCCTGGGCGCTGACTGAAGAGGCCCCCAGAAGAAAGACCAGGCCGAATAATAATACGCAGATTTGCAATGGCATCATGGGCCGCTTCCTTTGTCTGCAGGTGGTATTTTATAGAGCCAATAACCCAGGTTTTGATAGACGACTCGTGCCGTTTCCAGATCCAGTGGTTGCAATTTGGTGAATGGCAGGGCACGGGCGATAAAGGTGTCTTCAGATGCCGCATTGGTAAGGAAATAGATGCGCACAATGTTGGCACCATGGTTCTCCGCGGTATAGGTTTTGTACCCCTGCTCGCGCAACCAATTCTTGATATTGCCGATGGTCGTGTGCAGGTTGCCCGTATTGGGGAAATCCCGGTAACCAATGCCGAATCGTTCGGGGTGCAGAGCACCCAGCTTGTAAGCATCGGAAAGATGCAGCACCAGGTACACCGCTTTTCCCTCACCCGCCATTTCCCGAAATATCTCTATCGCTGTGGCTTCATCGGCGAGCAGTGCCTCTTGAAAACGCCTAAACGCGGCTGCACTCGTACTCTGGTCCGGAACCTGCCAAAAGCGCTGTTCAGCGGTTTCGATCGCTTCCCGGTGGTCGCTCCATGCGGTTGGCAGTAATACGGGTTGTGCAAGGTTTTCATCAAACGGTGTCTCGATATCGGTGAGTAATTTGAGCCGGCGCGTGGTATCCCACCACCCCAGCAGCAAGCTGTCTTTCGGCAGGTGCGTGGTGATAGCCTCTGTCAGGGCCGACAGTTCGGGAAGTGAGGCTGTGAGGGTGAACAACGGTTCGGTGAGCTGGTTTTGCCAGTCGAGCAGAACCCCATCCAGCTGCTTGTTCCGCCCGACATGCAGGCTCGCCAGAGGTTGGTCATGACCATCCGCCAGTATTTCGTACTTGCGAATCGATAATGCCGACTGGTCCGCAAGCCCCAAGTCAGGAAATTCTGTCACGGGACCTTCCTTGATCAGTTGATACCGGTAGGGAAGGGAACCAGGCCAGAGTGCGGACCACGTCACCCAGCCGAGCAGCAGAAGCCCCCCCACGGCCAGCATGATACTGGCGATAGGGAGGGCTTTAGGTGAACCTGTATCCGCAGGTAGGGTTTCCAGCAAGGTCACGCCCATTTACTCCAGAGGTTCCTGACTCTCGCCGTAATTGTTTGCGCTCTTGTGACGGCGCCAGCCCACCAGGCCCAGCAGTCCACCCGCCAGCAGCATTCCGCCGCCGAGTCCGCCCACCGCAACCTTTTTCTCAATGGTGTCCAGGTGGTTTCCCAGTGAGGTGAGTTTGCCTGCCTCGAGTGCATCGACCCGTTTCATGAGCGCCGCTTTTTCACGCAGATCGGTATCGGCCTGCATGATATCCGTGTACGCGCCCAGCAGCGGCTCCCAGCCGGTTGTGTAGGTCCAGCCTCCATAATTGACGTGGGCAACCGATACGTGAAGAAGTGCCAGATGGTTTTCACCTATCTCCACCAGTTTCCGTTCCGGCACTGATGGGTTGTTGCCCTTGGCCCAGAAGAGTTGGTAGAACTGAGCGGGGCCGCTGTCCAGGCTGTCCGGTTTGGGCGGTGCCGGACGGTTGGTCTGCTGTCCCGGCAGCAGGCCATCATCGTACAGCTTTCCGACCACGGCGGCAGCCTCCTGGTACTTGGCTACTCCGGCCAGTGTGGCATTGTCGATCATCTCCAGATAGGCGCGTGCAAACCGTTCGGAATGGCACTGGTTACAGGTCTTCACCCACGCCTCCTTACGTTTTTCAGACCAGTCTGACTTGATGTTTTCAGCAATGCCCGGGGCGCCTGGATAGTTGGCCCAACGCACCTTGCGGACCACATTGTGACCATACTTGCCCTTGTATTCCATATGGCAAGTGGCACAGGTTGGAGCCGTCTGACCGCTCTTCTCAAAGGCATCCTTAAGCGGCACATTCCAGTCCCACTCATCCCCTCTTGTCTGGTAGATTGTCCCGTGTTTGGATAAGGCGTAGGCCTCGTTGTTATCGTGGTCGATGCCGTTGTGACACATGGCGCACGCCTCCGGCTTGCGCGCCTCGACTACGGAAAATTCATGGCGAGTATGGCAGCTGTCACACTTGTTCTGGGCGTTATGGCAGCCCGTGCAGCCGTCGGCGATCTCGCGTTCCGCCATACCGGCCCAAATGCTGGTTTCGACATTGGCCTGGTAGTCGAGAGCGTGCGACGGGCGGCCTTTCGGGTATTCGCCGTTCGGCCAGATGGCGGTATCCCGCTCCGATTCCCTCTCGGCGAACTCCTGAAGATGGCAGGTGCCGCAGACCGCGGCATCAGGGAGGCGCAGATCCTTGGTATGGTCCGCCTTTTTTGTGGTTTTGATGTCGACGTGACAGTCGATACAGCCGACCTCTTTGAGTGGTTCGTCGCGACCCAGTTTACCCATGGAGCGCAGGTTGTTTTCGATCTCTTCGAGCTTGGCCTTTTTGTAGTAGCGCGGGTCGTCCGGGGCGAGTTTGCGAATCTCGCTAAGATTGGCGTGCACGCTCTTTTTCCACATCCGCACCCAGCCGGCCGTCTCGTCCTTATGGCATTCAACACACTCCTCCCGGCTGTTAACCTCTTTAACGGTAACCGGTGGTTTGTAAAAGGTGCCTGGATCAAAGTATCGGCTCATGGGAATATCCCACCACAAGTCAGCAAACTTTCCCTTACCCGCCCCTTGCGCAGGATCGTGGTAGCGTTGTTTCAATGCATCATACAGCTCCTTGGGCGAGGCAGATTTGTTGATATCCAAGGCCTCGTAAGTTTCACTTGGAATATCGGCCGCCACACTACTAACCATACCCAGTGCACCTATGCAAAGTGCCGCTACCGATACCAGGAGTCGATTTATCAATCCAGTCATTGTCCTCTCCCCGTTGTGTGCCCGGAGTACACAGCCCGCTGACGGCTACTCGACAGCCTTTCGGTGCTGAGTACGAATCCCTCACTGTGTACAATATCGGTTGGCGACAAAACCTGAAGATCCATATGGTAAAAATAATTTAGGTCCACCGGTGCGCGCTGCGCGGAGGTGCCTGTAAGCGCCTGGTTCACGTCTGTGCATTTATCAAGTCAAGTGGATCCACATTATGCGTATATTTTGCTTCTGAACTGGTACCATCAATAATATGTAGTGTGGTACTACGTAGTTGCCTGGATATATGCGAGCGTGTGGTACCAGTAGTCGCCGCAATTACTTCTTCGTAAATACTATTTGCGTAACTACTCGCCCCAGTCCGCATACAGAGAGCACGGAGATATGCTCGGCAAAAAGCAGATAACCGCCAAGAACGCGAAGCACACAAAGGAAAACCGAGGCTTTTTCTTGGCGTTCTTCGCGTTCTTGGCGGTTACAATGCAATTTATGGGAGCTATGAGTGATGAGGGTAAGCAGTTACCTATTTGCAAGAAATCAGGAGACGCTCATGCAACTTCCTGTGAAGCTTGAACCGGACAACGGCGTGACCTTGCAGATCCAACTCTTCGAGGCGGTCCGCAATCTCATCCTTGCGGGACTGATCAAGCCAGGTGAGGCAGTGCCGAGTACGCGGACATTGAGCAGGCAACTCGGCGTGTCTCGCAATACGGTATTGATCGCCTATGACCGCCTGGTAGTGGAGGGGTATCTGGAAAGTCGCCCGCCGACCGGAACCCTTGTGAGCCCGGATTTGCCCGATGCCTCCGTGTCGCCATCAATGAGGCCCAACGCACACATATCAAGGAGTTCGGCAGAACGCCAGGCAACCCGCCATCCTGTGTTATTCAAAGGGCGCACTCACCCGGTGGCCAATCCCAATCGACACCGGCTTGCGATCGATTTCTGGGTGGGTCGGCCTGATCCACACTCCTTCCCGACCAAATCGTGGCGGCGGCGACTGCTCCACAATCTTGCCTTTGCCAGTGCAAACCTGACAGAGTACGGTGACCCTATTGGCATGCCGAAGTTGCGGCGTGCGATCGCCGACTTTCTTGGACCCGCACGCGGCATCAAGGTTGAGCCGGACCAGGTAATCGTGGTCAACGGGAGTCAGGCGGCGCTCAACCTTGTGGCGCGTCTTTTGATCGAAAAGGGAACCACGGTGATGATCGAACAACCCTGTTACCAGGGGGCGGCCTTCGTATTCGAGAGTTACGGTGCCACACTTCGGGCTGTACCGGTCGATGACCGGGGGGCTGATACGACGCACCTCCCTGATGAGTCGGCCAGCCTGGCCTATGTAACGCCATCGCATCAGTATCCACTTGGGGTCACCCTCTCTCTGGAGCGTCGCCTGAAGTTGCTTGACTGGGCCTGGGAGACGAAGGCATACCTGATCGAAGATGATTATGACAACGATTTTCGCCACAACGGATCACCGCTAATCGCCTTGGCAGGGCAGGATGTGCACGGATGTGTGATCTACATCGGCACATTCTCGAAATCGATCGGTGCCGGTATACGACTTGGCTATATGGTGGTCCCCCCGGAGTTGGTCGAACCGGCGCGGGTGGTAAAAACGCTGTATGACAATGGCCAGGCTTGGCTCGATCAGGCCACCTTGGCTGATTTCATCTCGAGCGGAAGCTACAATAGGCACCTGCGGCGCATTCGACGAACCTATCTGAGACGGCGCGACTGTCTCGTGGAATCACTGCAGTACAATTTCGGCGAGGTACGGCTAACCGGTCTGGAAGGTGGTATGCACGTGGCCTGGCATCTACCCCCTGATTTCCCCCGGGCGTCGCTGATACAACAGATCGCCGAAGATGTAGGTGTGGGGGTCTATGGCCTGAACACCGGGGCAGCCTTCAATTTCACCAGTAATAACTGGGACGGCGAACGTATACTGCTGATCGGTTACTCTTCAGTAACAGAAGACCAGATAAGGGATGGGATCGCGCGTCTGGCAAGGGCGTTTCAATCAATCCGGAAACCGTGATCAGAGTGTTTCTCTTCTGCCCTTTGTGGCACGGTGTGCCATGCGTTTCTTTTCGAGGACCGTTCACCTCGAACAACTGTTCGAGGGACTGTGCGCGGCGGGTATGCTGCTGTGATGAAATTATCCGGAATGCTGTCCTCTAATCTGATTACCCGGATCGATAAAGACGCCATTCCGTTCTGCTGGTACAAAACCCTTGACCACGTCATAGTGGCACAGGATGATCCGGATTGGGAGCGGCACCGGCATGAACTGTCGATCTATGCCTCGGGGTAGTTCACTGGAGATACGGATCTCCCCATAGTCGGCCGTTGCTGTAATTCTATAACCATCCGGGGTAACCGAATGCCGCCATTGGCCTTCAAGAGCTAAGGCTGTTTATCAAATACCACCTTCCGGAAATGCGGATTGAGCTCGGTGGCCTCCATGTGGAGTATCTGGTCCAAAACCACCAGCTGTTCATCGTTTCCTGTTTTGATCTTGAGGCACTCGGCCCGGTCCTGATTCCTCTGGGTATCCATTGCGACACCCTCCAGCTCTTCTCCCGACCGCAGGGTTAGAATCACCGGCAATTTGTACAGGCAGGCAACTTCAACATAATCATGTTCGGCACAGGATACCATTAGCGATCACCATTTTTCCTGATTAACCACAAAGTTCAGGTTTCGTTTTTACACCCACTCTGTTTGCCGATATTGAGCCCGGGTCTTCGGCCAACCTATCCAGCTGCATATTGTTCAGGCACTCCATGGACGTAGCGTCTGTCTGGCAGATGTTCGTGGATTGGCGGTCCACGTAATAGTCGATAATAACCTTGCCGGATATGTGAAAAGCCGTAAAACGAGGTGAGCCCCCCGCTGCAGCTTCTGAGCCGGTTTTACGGCACGGAAAAAAGCTCACAAGTCCCCGGGTGCCATGGAGTACCGGTGGTGTTATCTCAGACAATCCTCTGTGTCATGCCCCGCAACAGCCGCCGGTAATCTCGGTCGACTTAATAAACCAGTGAGCGATTCTCGATTTCCTGCTTGCGCCGCTCATACTCCTGCCTGTCCACGCGTCCCTCGCGATAATCTTCCTGCAGTGCATCCATGGCACGTTTGTTGGAGTATTCGTAAGCGGCACCGCCGACAACCGCACCGGCCGCCACCTCTCTTGCCGAACACGCGGTTAGTCCAAGAGAGAGTGTAGCTACTGTTAACAAAATGATCAGACCAGGCTTATACATGTCATACCTCACTTTGATTCTCGAAACCGCAAGTTGCTTTTCTCTCCTCTACCAATCCATGAGCAACCTGCGAGAAAACGCCTGAATTAAGCCGACCCGCGAAGCGGATTGATCTTCCCCCGATAAAACGGACACATGAATTGTCAGGCATCATTGGCCGCTGCACTCAGGCAACGATTTTCCAGACGGTTTGGACTCCACAATGAGAGCATGCGTTGGCGTACTGCCGATGTTCTCGCCAATGTGCGTCTGTGCGGGCGACCAAATAACGTCTCCCGCTTTGAACTTGCGGTTGATATTTTTGCCATTGGGTAGGTGAATAACCCGCTGGAAAGGTGCAAGCGCATAAAGAACAAACGCTGGATGATGGTGCTGATGCGTCTTTTCACCAGGTTGATCTTGGTAGTCAAGGACGCGGACACAGGTGTTGTCCAGGAGAACTTTGTACTTGTCACCATCGGTTTTGGTTGGATCCTGGGCGAAGCAAGGCAAAGAAGTTGCAAGGAATACGAAAACGAATAGCTGACGACTCATGACAATCTCCTCTCCAAGTTGTGACTCCGTTTGGTATGACGCCTAACAATAGATCATGGCAAAAGGGTGACGGGCCACCGTCAAGACTTGCGGGGGAGCTAACTCAATAACCCTTATCCTTCTGCTTTTGGCTGTCATCAGCCGGCTTTTCACTCTCTGCCTCAAAGGCACTGAACTCTGAGCGGCTGAGCCGATGATCACCATCGGTATCCAGCTTTTCCCAATCCTTGGTCAGGGATTTGTTGTATTTCATCGCCTCATCCTGAGTGATGGCACCATCCATGTTTTCATCCAGCAGGGCGAAGTCGTCCGAGCGGATATTCAGATCACTCAGCAACTGGTCATCTTCCAGATCCAGGTACTTTGCATCGTTGTAGGGCTCGACATTCTTGGGATTGTATTCGTTCATGGAGGTCGACATGTACAGTTTATCATCGCGGTAATCCAGCTGATCTATCGCCACCGGAGTCAGCGTGTCACCAATGCCGAACAGACCGCCTACTGAAATCACGGCATATAACTTGTTCGTCTTTGAATCCAGTACGACTTTACTCACGTCGCCGATTTTCTCGCCCTTCATGTTATACACATCCATGCCTTTTATCTGGCCAACCTCCCTGTTCAGCAACTCACCGCTTACTATCGGACGCGTATATTCCGTGGAATTATCCAGCGCGCGTCGATCAAGTTTATCGCCATCGGGGTTGTCATTATCCGCAGCAAAAGCCCCTGAACTCAATACCAGTGAAACCGCCGCAACGACCAACTGTTTTCGAAAAGATGTTTTCATCTCGTTTCTCCTTGGCTTTCTGAATTTGATTTGACACCCGGATCAAAACCGCATGACATTTTACTGATACTTGAGAGCCTGCAATTCAGGTGCCAGTTATTTTGTCCGGGTCATATCTTCCCTAAAGAGATGGCCGGTGGTCGGTGGTTCAGACGAAACGGAGCGAAATTCCCAACGGCAGGTTATGGGGAAATCATGTGCGCAGGATTAATATGCCGGGGGATTTAACCCGGCAGTGGGGCATATCCAATAGAGGTGGATCCACTCCCAATGCCGGACGCGCCCGGTGTCACATCCAGCCCCTTATCCTGGCGGCAGCATAGGGGGCAAGTGCGACGGCAAGCAAAACCACGGGCCAGATGTTGCCGTCCTTGAAGCTATAGGCATCCAGAAGCTCCGGCCAGGATCTGCCCTGGACGAGGTGCCCAAAGGTGAATTCAAAGACCAGGGTGAGGCATAGCCAACCCAGGCCCAGGCCGATATACATTGTCCCTGAAGCCCGTCCAATCCACGGTAGTGCCAGGTAGGCAACTACGAGGATCAAAATGGATAGAAGTGCGCCGCTCAGTGTGAATCCCAGGGGCTGGCCGAGCATTGGAATAATGACGGCCTCTCTGAGAGCGCCATTTGCAATGGCCAGCACGAGGATTCCAAGCCAGACGGTCAGCGCTTTGATGACGATACCGGAAGTCAAATGACTCTCCTGCGGCACTTGATGCGCCAGTAACTATTTTCTGTTTCCGACTGTCCCTCTTCGTAGACAAAACCTCTTCAGGCAGCAACGTCTACTGAAACCGGGGCAGAGAATATTTTTTGCGTGACCCGATTCTATTCCTTCCTTCAGCTGCGCCATCTCACCGCTGTTCAGATTCACCGTCCGGCGCTGGCGCGCGCACATGAAGGCCACCTTCCATTTTGACTTGTTCAACTCCGGGGCCATGTACAATGAATACCCGGAAAAATGCAGTATCTTTCGCTTGCAGGGTCATCCGTCGGTTTGCAAACCTTGCCAATCCATGCATCAGTACCACCGGAAGGTCAAGCCAAACCCGGATAAGGACCGATCACAATAACAGCAGTGCAATGAGTGGCATGACCAGGAATGCCAAAAGTGTCTGGAAAGTGATTATGGATGCCATGGTGGCGGTATCGCCGCCCAGTTGCCGGGCCAGGATATAGGCCGACGGGGCGGTCGGTACCATGAAACAGATAATCAGGGCACCAGCGGGTATGCCGGTGAGACCGGTGATGGTGATAAGCAGCGCCGCTGCAGCGGGTTTCAATCCGAACTGGATGATCGAGGAGACCAGGATGGGGCCGATATGTCCGCGGATCGCCTCCGGTTTCAAGGCGGCGCCCACCGCGAGAAGACCGAAGGGCAGGGCAGCCCGGCCGATAATCTCCAGAATATCTTCTGCTATACCGGGCACCCCGATACCGCTCAGGCTAAGGAACCAGCCGACCGCGCAGGCAAGGATCAACGGGTTGCCAATCACATCACGAATGATCGCTTGCACCCCCTTGCGCGAGCGCATGCCCCAGATGGCAAATGCGGAGATGCACAGCAGGTTGATCAGAACGATCATGAACCCGGCTGTCACTGCGCCCATCGCCAGTCCGTCGGCCCCAAAAAATGCCTGGGCCACAGCGAGCGCGATATAGGTGTTGAAGCGGACACCGCCCTGGAAGATCGATGTGAAGGTTGCCCCGCTCACCGATGCGTCAAGTCGCTGCCATATAATGAGGAGTGCCGCAGCCGATATCACTGTACCTATCACCACCAGCAGCATGGCTGGCCAGGGCGCCCCCGCCAGGCTTTGATTTCCCAGGGTGCGGACAAGCAGTGCCGGGAAGAGGATGAAGTAGGTCAGCTTCTCCATCCCGGACCAGGCGTCGTCGGGTAGAAAATGGCTTCGCTTCAGACTATACCCGATAAGAATGAGGATCAGGACAGGGGCGAGGGCTGTTGCGATATCGCGCATTGATCCGTCATTGCTCGTTGGTCGATGTTAAGGGTTCAGGGAGATATTCCGGTTTTTTAGTTCACTAGTCCAGGGTGGGTACGCTTTTTGTACCCACCTATCTATGCGATCCGTTCTTTAGCCGCGACACCTGCATGGCAAACGGGACCGATCGCCTTGGACAGGCCTCTGAAATGGCCCGGAATATTACCTGCACTGATCGACCCGTGCAGCTGCTACGCTGGTCATGAACATGGCGTGGGGTTCAACTCACTTGACCGCTCAACGCTTCATTCTCCAGTCGCTGCTTGAGGCCTGCATCCAGCCCAAGATGACCGGCAAGGTGATCGAGATAGGTACGCTCGAGAAACCCGGCCTCGCCAATCGCCAGCGCGCTGGCGAGATAGACCTCGCTGGCCAGCAGGGCGTCATCCGCGACCTCGGCTGCAATCGCCTGTGGATCGAGCGGGGTGCGCAACTCCACCTCCATCCAACTGCGTAACGACGCATCACCGCCACGGCGGGCAATCTCCTGATCGATCAGGGCACGCTCACGTTCGTCTATATGACCGTCAACCCGTGCCGCGGCCAGAATCGCACGCAGTACGATGCGGCTCTCAGCCGGAATGTGCGCCGCCGGCGCCGCCGGGACACTGCCGGACGGTTCAGCGCGATTCTGATTGTAGGCACGCCATGCCACGGCACCCAGGGCGGCCAGGCCACCGTAGGTCACCAGCTTGCGACCTGTCTTGCTGCCCAACAACAGACCGACCAACCCGCCGGTGGCGGCGCCCTTGCCATAGTCCGTGATACTCCCCTGCGACGTGGTAACGCCGCTATCGTTGAGAAACGCCTTGCCGGCGCCCAGCAGTTGATCAAGCAGGCTTCGGGTATCCATTTTGAACTCCTCACAGGAATATATTTAAGCCGTGCAGTATCGCTTGGACGACTGAACTGAAGCTGAATTTTTATGCCTATCGGGTTTTAGGGATGAACTATGGTCATTTCTGGCGCGCCTGTTGATTACACAGAAGAAATTTCGCTTGCCTGAGAAGACAGTGATGTCTTCAATAAATACGATAAAGCCTTACATGGAGTCGATGCTGTGCGGCTAAATTTTGTAGGGATACCTCAGAGTCTGATGACCCCATTGATTGTGGGCACAAAAAACGTGCTCACCCTTCTACCTGTCTGGCTACCTGTCTGGCTCGTCGCTGGTGTCCGGGATGATCGGGCGGTGACGGATCATTAGCGGATCTGCCAGTCATCGCTTCCCCATGATCGACCCCAACACCCCGCGAATGATCTGCCGGCCCATGCTGCTGCCCATGGCCCGGGCGGCGCTTTTGAAAAAAGATTCCAGCACGCCCTGGCGACCACTGCCGCCGTGTTTTTGGGCCTTGGCCAGTTCTTTCTGTTGGGCCTGTTCCACTTCAGCGGCCTTCTGTTCTTCGGCCTGTTTGGCGGCGCGTTCGCTGAGGATTTCGTGGGCGGATTGGCGATCCACGGCCTGATCATAGATACCGGCGACCAGTGAGCCGGTCATGATGGTCTGGCGTAGTGGTTTGCTGATGGGTCCGATCTGGCTCTCCGGTGGTCGAATCAGGGTCCGCTCCACCATCTGCGGGCGTCCCTTGGCATCCAGGGTGGAGACCAGTGCCTCGCCCAGTCCGAGTTCGCTGATCACCCGTTCGGTATCCAGTGCCGGGTTGTCGCGGAAGGTCTGGGCGGCAGCGCGCAGCGCCTTCTGGTCCTTGGCGGTGTAGGCGCGCAGGGCGTGCTGGATGCGGTTGCCGAGTTGGCCCAGTACCGTGTCCGGGATATCCAGTGGATTCTGGGTGACGAAGTAGACCCCGACACCCTTGGAGCGGATCAGCCGCACCACCTGTTCGATCTTGTCCAGCAGCGCCTCCGGCGCATCGTCAAACATCAGGTGCGCCTCATCGAAAAACAGCACCAGCTTGGGTTTCTCCTGGTCGCCCACTTCAGGCAACTGTTCGAACAGTTCCGACAACAGCCAGAACAGGAAGGTGCTGTAGAGTTGCGGCGCGTTCATCAACTGGTCGGCGGCCAGGATGTTGATCACCCCCAGCCCGTTCTCATCGGTCTGTAGCAGATCGCCGAGATTGAGTGCCGGCTCACCGAACAGCTGGGTGCCGCCCTGATCCTCCAGGCTGATCAGGCGGCGCTGGATGGCGCCTACACTGGCGGCCGAAACATTGCCGTAGAGGGTGCGAAACTCGGCGGCGTTCTCGGCCACGAACTGCAGGATGGCGCGCAGGTCCTTGATATCCAGCAGCAGCCAGCCGTTCTCATCGGCGACGCGGAATACCAGCGCCAACACGCCCTGCTGGGTATCGTTGAGATTGAGCAGACGCGCCAGCAGCAGGGGACCCATTTCCGAGATGGTGGTGCGCACCGGATGCCCCTGTTTACCGTAGATATCCCAGAAGGTGACCGGAAAGCCCCGGAAGCTGAATGCCTCCAGCGGCATCCGGTCCAGGCGCTCCTGAACCTTCGGGTGCGGTTTGCCGGGCTGGCTGAGACCGGAGAGGTCGCCCTTCACGTCGGCCAGGAACACCGGCACGCCGAGACGACTGAAGGATTCTGCCAGTCCCTGCAGGGTGACGGTCTTGCCGGTGCCGGTGGCGCCGGCGATCAGGCCGTGACGATTGGCCATTCTTGGCAGCAGGCCGACGTCTTTATCGCTGCAGCCCAGGTAGATCATCTGTTCCATTGTCGATATTCCTTCCCGTCTTTGAATTATTTATGCTTGCCGGAATTCGCCTGGGTACAGACCGCGTGCCCATGCAATCTAAACCGCCCGGCTGTAGGGGGCGGCACCCCCGCCGCGAATTCGGCCCGCGGCGGGCCCCCTACAGGTCAACTCCTTCCGGCGGCCAAAGCGTAGTGGTAGGAGCTGCTTCAGCTGCGATTTGTGCGCCGTTGGAGGCTCTTTCGCAGCTGAAGCAGCTCCTACGGCAGGGTGGCCTGCTGGCCTGGGAGACTCTTTCGCGGCTGAAGTTATCGCTGCCTCCACCTGGGCATAAAAAGCGTGCCCATCCTGGCAGACTGATCATTCTTTTGTCTGTATAACGGCGCAGCTACCAGCCGCCGCCACCGCCTCCACCTCCGCCGCCACCGGAGGAGCCACCGCTGCCGCTGCCGGATGATGAACCCGGTGCGCTGGAGGATGAGGAGATGGCCGAGCCTATGGCACTCCCCATGACGCCGCTGAAACCGGCCAGGTTATGGCTGTTCCAGCTTTTGCCGCTGTACCAGGTCGGATGATAGCTGTGGCCATCCTGTCCGGCACTGGCCAGTACCTGGCTGAAACGTTTCGCCCACTGCTGCTCGACGCCCAGCGCCAGGGCGTAGGGGAGATAGGCCTCGAACAGCGCGGGCGTCTTCTCCGGCGGGTGTTTGAAATTCAGTTCATCCTGTTCGGCGACGCCGAGATACTGCTTGAAGCCTTCCACCTTCTGCAGCAGTTGCTGGCCAGCCAGGGTCGGGGCCTTGAGCCACTCGTAGAACAGCACGTTGATGGCAATGGCGAGCAGCAGCATCAGGGTAAAGGGGAGCGAGATGGTATAGGTGAGCATGCCGATGCCGAACACTTCACCGGCAAAGAAAGGCAGGGCAAACAGGGTGCTGCCGATCGCCCTGGCGTAGCTGCCGATGCCGCTACTGCGGGCATCGCCCCAGGCCTGATAGATACCGACCGCCAGCTTGAATACTCCGATGCTCCAGATGGAGAGCCAGAGCATGATGAAAGCGCCCATTATGAATTTGTCTTTGGAACCTGTATTCATGAGTCCCACACCAAGCAGGGCCAGGGTGATCAGCAGACCCGGTACGATAAAGCCGCTGTTGGTGACGAAGTAGGTCTTTTCATAGTTCCGCTTCAGCGAGGCCTTGTGGGCCTCCAACGCCTTGGCGATCTTCTGGTGGTTGGTGTGATGCAGTTTGAGCTTGTGGCTGCCGTCGCCGAACAGGGTGCTGGCGATGGCCCCTTCGCCGGGGGCCAGTTTTGGCATCCTGCCGGTCTTCTCCAGGGTGAATTTTCCCGCCTTGTCCTCTTTGATCCTGAGATAACCGCTGACCGCCATGTTGACCACAGCCGCGCCGAAGGCCTGATGGTCATAGCCCATCTGCTTGATAAAGCGCATGGCGGCCGGGGAGTAGCCCTTGGGTGGCGTGTAGAGCGGGATGATGACGCCGCTCTCAGGGTCACGGCCGACCCGGTACCAGACTATCGTAAAGTAGGCCAGCAGCAACAGAATGCCTCCCCCCGCGATCAGGAAGCCCCGGTTGTCGTTGAGAAACCAGCTCAAGCGCTGTTGCGTATCCGGTTCGACGATATGGCCCTTGGGCCAGCTGACGACCAGGGTGAGGCCGTGATGTGTCGGCAGGGGCGCGGTGGTCTCGAAGCGGGCATCGCCGTTTTCGTCCACTCGGGCGCTGTACTGTTTGCCTTTATCCCCCTTGGCGCCGGTATAGCCTTCGACCTGAATTGAACCGATCGGCACATCCGGCGGCAGGATGACCCGGGCAGCGGCCCGCTCGATGGGAAAGTCCCAGCCGTTGCCGGTGACGTTCCAGTAGAGTTCGTCATGGTCGGCGAAGAAGCCGAGCTGCCGGTTGGTACGGTAGCGCAGGCTGTAGCGATACACGCCCGGTTTCAGGAGGACGTTCTTGCTACCGGCATAGATGCGGATGCCGTTGCTCTGCTGTTCCGTATGGTAGGGCTCGGTGTGGCCGTCACGGCGCACCTCCAGCAGTTCAAAATCGACCCGGTAGCGATTGCCCAGGCGGTCCCTGTAGTCGGTGGGAAAGTCACGAAAGATGCCGCGCTTGATCTTGTGGCCCTCGGCTCGCACCTGGATGGTCTCTTCCACCACCATGCTGCCGTCGCGCTGCACCTGAATGTCGCTGAAGTAGTCGAGTATACGTTCCTGAGCGATGCCGGAAGTGGGCAGGATCAACAACAGCAGCAGGCACAGTCGCAGAATCATGTGTGACACTAATGGATCTCCGGTGGGTCGGCTTCAACGGCGCTTTCCAGCTCAAAAAAGGCTGCGGGAAGGAAACGGAAAGCGCGCGCGATCAGCAGGTCGGGGAAGGAGTCGATGCGTACGTTCAGATTGCGCACCGCGCCGTTGTAATAGCGGCGCGCATACTGGATATGGTTTTCCACATCACTCAATTGCCGTAACAGGTCCAGGTATTGATCACCGGCCTTGAGATCGGGGTAGGCCTCGGCGATCAGCAGCAGGGAACGCAGCTGTTCACTGAGGCCGCTCTCCAGCCGTTCGCGCTCTGCCGGTGCGGTGGTGGCCGCGGCGGCACTGCGCAGGTGGGTGATGTGGTCCAGGGTGGTCTGTTCGTAGTGGCTGTAGGCGTGTACCGCGTCCACCAGCTTGGGGATCAGGTCGTGACGCCGTTTCAGTTGCACGTCAATATCGCTCCAGGCGGCCAGTACCCGGTTTTTATCCCGCACCAGCTTGTTGTAGATGATGATTGCCCAGGCAACGAGGGGCAACAGCAGCAACAGCAGAATTTCCATCGCGTCCGTGGTCCTCTTGTTTTTTTGTTCTTGTGCCACCCGCTGACAGCCGGCGACTGATGCCAGTGTGCGTGCTCCTTTGTGGGATTTCAAATTTTTTCATTTTTGCCAGGGAAGGTGCTGCAGGGGGAGGCCCCTGTGCCTGCCCTGGGCCGATAAAATCCTGCCCACCAGGGCAACCATGCGGGGTTGCCCCTACGCGAGTGCGATCAGCTGAACTGCAACTCGAAACCTTGGCCGGCCAGCTGTTTCGCCTCCTGCTCCAGTTCGGCGCGGGGCAGGGTGTGGGTAGTGAGCCAGTGTGGCGGGAAGGTCAGCTGCAGCCGGTTATCGGTCACCTCGATCTGGACCTTCACTTGGGTAGTGGCGGAGCGTGCCCGGTGCAGCAGCACCGACAGTCGCAGCAGGATACAGAGGCGCAGGGTGGCCACGGAGATATCCTGGGGCAGCTCGCTGAACACCTCGAAGGGGAATTTACGCCGGTGGCCGCGAATCAGGGCAGAGAGTACCCGCTGCTCCTGACGGGAGAAGCCCTGCATATCGGAATTGGCGATCAGGTAGGCGCCGTGTTTGTGAAACTGGCTGTGGGAGACGGTCAGGCCGATCTCGTGCAGGCGGGTGGCCCAGCCGAGCATGTCGATGTACTCACCGCTGCGCAACTGCCAGGCGTCGGCCGCCTGGCCAAACAGGGAGCGGGCGGTGGACTCTACCCGGCTGGCGTGTTCCATGTCCACGTCATAGCGGCGGCAGAGGGCGCGCACGGTGCTCTCCCGTACGTCCTCGTACTGGGTACGCCCCAGCATCTCATACAGCAGGCCTTCCCGCAGTGCCTTGTCCGACACCTTGAGCTGGCTGATATTCAGTGCCTTGAACACGGCGCGCAGCACCGCCACACCGCCGGCAAACACCGGCTTGCGTTCACTGCTCAGCCCCTCCAGCTGGATCTGCTCGACCTGGCCGATATCGATCAGGGTGTTGCGCAGTTTTTTCAGCGCCGGGTAGGTGATGCCCTCCTGTTCGCCAGTCCATCCGGCCGCCTGCACCACCTTGTGAATAGCCCGGATGGTGCCGGAGGCGCCCACCGCCATCTCCCAGCCGGCGCTGCGGTACTCGTTCTTCACCGGCAGCATCTCCAGCGCGCCGTTCAATTCCGCCGCGCGCATCGCCTCGACAGTGATATTGCCGTCGCTGAAATGCCAGCGGGTCATGTTGACGCAGCCCATATGGATACTTTCCGTGCGCCGCGGCTGAAAGCCGTCGCCGACGATCAGTTCGGTACTGCCGCCGCCGATGTCGATCACCAGTCGGCGCTCGTTGCCGGCGGCCAGCCCGTGGGCCACCCCCAGGTAGACCAGACGCGCCTCTTCGCGTCCGGCGATGATCTCGATCGGGTGCCCCAGCACCGCTTCGGCCTTCGCCAGGAAGCGGGTAGAGTTGCGCACCTGGCGCAGGGCGCTGGTACCGACCGCCCGGACACTGCCGGGGGGGAGCGATTTGAGGCGCTGACCGAACCGTTTCAGGCAGTCCAGGGCGCGTGCCTCGGTTTCCGGGGTCAACTCCTTGTTATCCTGCAGACCAGCGCCGAGTCGCACCATCTCCCGCAGCCGGTCCACCACCTGGAAATTGCCGTTGTCCACCTTGGCTACGATCATGTGAAAACTGTTTGAACCCAGATCCACCGCCGCAACGGTATCCGTGAGGTTGGCGATATTGGCAATGTAACGCAGCATGGGAGCGGTTTTTATGGCAAACGGGACCGGCATGCTACCACCGGGACAGGCCGATTGAAACCGCGGCCTTGCTTGCCATCGGGGCTTGTTTTGAGGTCTCCTGTCAAGAATTTCATGCCGCTGGAGGGGGGGGTCCGTGACCTGTACGGATCATTTCTTTTGTCCCAGACCGCGCAGTTGTCTGGGGGGCAGCAGCCAGATCATCTCGGCGGAGGCGGGCTTGGGGCTGTCCTTGAACTGCAGCAGGCAGGCCGCCCCCCGCTTGAGCTGCAGGAAATTGAAATGAGAGCCGTTGGTATACCAGGAGATCAGCTCCGACAGGTCCGGCTCATGGCCGACCAGAAAAATGGTCGCCTGGGGTGGCAGATCGGCCAGCAGTTTGGTCAGCTTGGCCGGATCCGATCCTGGATCGAGTTGCGGGATTGCCTTGCGGGTGGCCTTCGGATAGAGCTCGCCGATCAGGTCGGCGGTCTGGACCGCCCGGACCAGCGTGCTGCTGAAGATGGCGTTGGCCTCCGGTTCGATCCGCTTCAGGCCCTGCCGGGATTGTTCCATGCGTCGGATGCCTTTTGCTGTCAGGGGACGCAACCGGTCATCCCTGTTGATCTTGGCAAAGGCCGCCCGGTCTTCGGCGATGGCGTGTCTGATAATAATGATTTTCATGTCTGCTGGGTTGGTTGATTCAGGTGTACAGGAAAAGCTGCCCGAATGGTAAGACTACACCGGTTTCCGGTGACAGGGCAGCTGTTTGTCAGGGCTTGCCGTTCATTGTATGGTCAGGAGTCATTTATACTGTAGCTATGACTTCTTTGCGACAATGGGTAGCGGCATGAATTTTTGCAGCCATTGCGGCAGTGATATTGAAATCCGAATTCCCGAGGGTGACAGCCGGGAGCGCTATGTCTGCATCGGTTGTGGAGCGATCCATTACCAGAACCCAAATGTGGTGACCGGCTGTATTCCCGAATGGGAGGGCAAGGTGCTGCTCTGCCGGCGCGCCATCGAGCCACGCCGGGGCTACTGGACCCTGCCGGCCGGATTTCTTGAAAACGGCGAATCCACCCAGCAGGGGGCGCTACGCGAGACCCTGGAGGAGGCCAATGCCCGGGTCGCGGTTGAATCGCTCTATACCCTGTTCAGTTTGCCCAATATTGATCAGGTCTATATGTTGTTTCGCGGGCCATTGCTGGACCTGGATTTCTCGCCGGGAGACGAGAGTCTGGAGGTACGACTGTTCGAGGAGCGTGAAATACCCTGGGATCAACTGGCGTTCCAGGTTGTTGCGGAGACACTCAAATATTATTTCAGGGATCAGCGCAGCGGCACTTTCCAGTTGCGTTCGGGGGTGATCGAGCGGTTGCCGGGTGAACGGTACCGCTACCGCACGATACTGCACAAATAAGCGGAACTCAGGTGGGAGCGTAGACCAGTCGCACATGGGTGGCGATGAGCCCGTCATCCACGTCGCTCTCCTTGAGATAGAATTCCACAATGGTTTCCCGGTTCATCAACAGATCCGGGGTCACCCCATCGGCCAGTTCATTGATGTGGCAGAAGACGCTCTCATAGGGCGAGTCGGGGTCGCGTGGGTCGGTTATCCAGAGATTCGGGGAGATGTGACGGATAAATCGCAGGAAGCCATAACCCTTGTCCGGGAACCATTTTGTACAGACACCCCGTACACAGGAGCCAGTCTTGCCCCACTCGTTGCGTGGCTCGCCCGGGAACGGTAGCAGGTCCGGTATCAGATAGCCGCGATAGAAGGCGTCGGCCTGACGCTGCAGCTGTTTGGATACGTTATCGAATCCCAGCAGTTCCACCCGGCAGCCGCGATTCTGCAGCGCGGTAACCACCTGGAGAAAATCGCCATCACCGGTGACCAGCAGGATCAGGTCCAGGTTTTCCGCCTGCAGCATGGCATCCACCGCCAGGTCCAGGTCGGCGTTCGCCTTGGTGGTGACGTTGCCCTCCTCATCGGTGTAGCGTTTGACATGTTTGACGATGATCTTCCAGCCGTAGTCACGCACCATCTGCTGGTAGATATGGGACTTTTTTGCATATTCGCCGTCGTCCCGGGCGCGCTCTTGATCGAAGGCGAGATAGGTGTTCAGCCGCAGCAGGATGCCGCTGTCACGCGCCGCGAAACGGCGCAGGATATCGTAACGCAGCTGGTAGCCACCGTTGAATTTGATATTTTCCGCATCGACAAAAACACCGATTTTAAGCATCTCTGGAATCCATGATTTTAATTGAGTTAAGCAAGAGAGCGATGAGATGGTCTCCTCCCCACTCCAGTCAAGCATGTTTTTTATGCCCACGCGGATACTGTTGCCGTTCGTGGTGGGCCCGTACCGTTCGTGGTGAGCCCGTTTCGTTCGTGGTGAGCCTGTCGAACCATGAACCATCTGCAGGCGCTGGAAACATCCTTCGACAGGCATCCTTCGACAAGCTCAGGATGAACGGTAATTTCAGGAATATCCTTCGACAAGCTCAGGATGAACGGTTGTCTGTAAGGTTCCTGCCGGCGTTATCCTGTTCGTGGTGAGCCTGTCCCGTTCGTGGTGAGCCTGTCGAACCATGAACCATCTGCAGGCGCTGGAAACATCCTTCGACAGGCATCCTTCGACAAGCTCAGGATGAACGGTAATTTCAGGAATATCCTTCGACAAGCT
>JACDJA010001283.1_pt1 | contig 21660 bp, 17 predicted proteins | sample 7449241 | NCBI WGS metagenome assembly JACDJA01 (sample SAMN14253289, study PRJNA609438) | sludge metagenome | isolation source: initial anaerobic sludge | collected 2018-12-20 | reverse complement strand
CTTTTTGGGATTTTTGTTGCTTTGACGACTCAATTATACCAGAAAAAGGGGGGTCATTGTTTTTTTATTCGAAAATTCAATGAAACCTATGATAATACAGGCTTTAAATATATTAAATATATAAAGTAGTTAACACTACGATGTTGAAAGAGGTGGAAATATGAATGAAAAACAATTTGTATCAGGCAATGAAGCAGTTGCATTAGCAGTAAAATTAGTAAAACCTCATGTAATTGCTGCTTATCCAATTACTCCTCAAACAATAGTAGTTGAGAGATTGTCTGATTTTGTAGAAGATGGAAGTTTAAATTGTGAATATATGTATGTAGAATCAGAGCACAGTGCGATATCTGCAGTTATGGGTGCCAGCTCAGTAGGTGCGAGGACTTTTACAGCTACTTCTTCGCAAGGACTGTTATATATGGTTGAAGGATTACATTATGCAAGTGGTGCTAGATTTCCAATAGTTATGATGAATGCCAACAGATCAGTTGCTGTGCCATGGAACATCTTTGGAGACCAAAGAGATTCTCTTTCTCAATTAGATAGTGGCTGGATACAATTCTATGTAGAAGACGCCCAGGAAGCTCTAGACACAATCATTCAGGCATACAGAATAGCTGAAGATCCTGAAGTAATGACACCTGTAATGGTAAATTTGGACGGATTTGTTTTAACTCATACATATGAGCTTATTGAAGTTCCAAAACAAGACACAGTAAATAGCTATATTCCGTATAAAGATTTTGAAAATAAAATGGATTTAGATAATCCTAAGAGTACATGTATAACTGCCGGACCTCCATGGAATGCTGAATTCAAGTACAAACAGCATTTAGCAATAATGAATTCTTTGGAGAAAATTGAAGAGGCTGACAAAGAATATGGACAATTGTTTGGCAGATCCTATGGAGGTATGATTGAAAACTACCATTGTGATGATGCAGATGTTATTCTAGTCACTTTAGGAAGCATTGCAGGAACCACCAGACTGGTTGTAGACAAGTTAAGAAGTGAAGGCGAAAAAGTCGGAATGCTAAAATTAAGATGTATACGCCCATTCCCTAAGAAAGAACTTGTAGATATTCTTAGAATGGCAAAAGCTGTAGGAGTCCTTGAAAAGAGCATAGGATTTGGTTTTGAAGGAACACTTTATTCAGATGTTAATTCAGCCCTGACTGCACTTGACAGTTTGCCTGTAACTCACAATTTTGTTGCAGGACTTGGAGGCAGAAGCATTTCTAAGGAAGATATAGAGGATATGTACCGTAAGTTACTTGATTATGAGAAATTGTCGAAAGATGGCGAAAAAGTTGAATTTGTAAAGTTGAGGTGTGAAATAGATGGCAATTAATGCAAAGAGTTTGACTAACAAAGAATATTTCTACGGTCATAAAGCATGTGGTGGATGCGGCGAAAGCCTGGCTGTCAGACTTGCTCTAAAAGTACTGGGAGAGAGAACTTATGCAGTTGTACCCCCAAATTGTATGTCAACCGTAGGTTTTGTGTTTCCTCAAATGACATTTTTTTGCAATGCAATAATTCCACCTTTCGCGGCGACAGGAGCAGTCATGTCGGGCATTGCAGCAGGGGCAAATGCACTAGGTCAAAAAGACTTTCATGTAGTCAGTTTTTCTGGAGACGGCGGGACAGCTGATATCGGAATACAGGCGCTGTCTGGTGCTGTTGATAGAAATGACAAAATAATTTATATATGCATGGACAATGAAGCATATATGAATACTGGAATACAAAAAAGTGGCTTGACACCGTATGGAACAAAGACAACAACAACACCAGTTGGAAGCAATATTCATGGCGCTATGAGACCAAAAAAGAATATGTTTGAAATAATGGCTGCTCATGATATCGCTTATGCTGCAACTGCAAGTCTGGGCTATCCTGAAGACTATTTAAGAAAAATTGAAAAGGCGAAAAGCATAGAGGGAACTTCATATATTCATGTTTTTGCACCTTGTCCTACTGGCTGGGGTACGCCTGCAGATGTTACGATTTCTCTAGCTAAAGAAGTAGTAGATTGTGGTTTATGGTATTTGGCTGAGTATGAAAATAGTGAATTTAAATTGAACAGAAATCCAAAAGAATTTAAGTCTGTTAAGGATTACCTGTTAAAGCAAGGTCGTTTTTCACATTTAGATGATAATGACATCGATTTGATAACTAATCAGAGAGATGCTAAATGGGAGAGAATTCGTTCTAATTGGATAAAAGCTTAGTGTTAGAATAGGAGTGATAAAAATGATGACGGGGCAAGAGTATCGAGATAGCCTTAGGAACAGAAATATTAAAGTATACGTTAAAGGTGAGTTGCTTAAAAGTGAAGAGGTAATAGATCACCCATTTATAAAAGCTCATGTAAATGCTGCAGCAATGACATATGATCTTGCTCACGACCCACTTTACGAAGAACTCGTAACAGTAAAATCTCATTTAACAGGGAACAAAATTAATCGTTTTACACATATTCATCAAAGCAATGACGACCTACTAAAGAAAGTAAAGATGCTGAGATTATTATCACAGAAAACTGGGACCTGTTACCAGAGATGTGTAGGCTTCGATGCACTAAACTCAATATATACTGTTACATATGAAATGGATAAGAAATTAGGCACGACTTACCATGAGAGATTTTTAAAGTATTTGTTAAAGCTTCAGGAATCAGATCACATGGTAGCTGGCGCTATGACAGACCCAAAAGGTGACCGTAGCTTACGTCCAGGACAGCAGCCAGATCCAGATATGTATGTGCATGTAATCGAGAAAAATGAAGATGGCATTGTGATAAGAGGAGCTAAAGCTCACATGACTGGTATGGTAAATTCTCACGACATGTTGATCATGCCAACTATGGGTATGGTAGAAGGCGAAGAGGATTATGCAGTTGCTTGTGCAATTCCAGTTGATGCACCAGGAGTTATTCATATTTTCGGGCGCCAGACAAATGATGATAGAAAATTCGAAGGCGAAATAGACCAGGGGAATGCTAACTATGGAATAGTTGGAGGAGAAGCCTTAACAATACTAGAAGATGTGTTTGTTCCATGGGAAAACGTATTTATGTGTGGCGAATATGAGTTTTCAAGAAGTCTAGTTGAAAGATTTGCCTGTTATCACCGTCAGAATTATGGAGGGTGCAAAGGTGGAGTTTCAGATGTAGTTATTGGAGCTTCAGCGGTTATGGCTGAATATAGCGGTTATGAAAAAGCTGGACACATAAAAGAGAAACTCAATGAAATGATTCATCATGCGGAAACACTCTATGCTTGTGCTATAGCATGTTCTGCAGAGGGGAAACCAACTGAATCAGGAGCATATTACGTGGATCCACTATTGGCCAACGTAGGAAAGCATAATGTTACAAAACTCATATATGAAATAGACCGATTAGCGCAAGATATAGCCGGTGGAATAATAGCAACTATGCCTTCGGAATCTGATCTTAAAAATGAAGTGATAGGTAAATACGTAGAGAAGTATTTAAAGGGAGTAGCTAATGTATCTACTGAAGACAGAATGCGTATAGGCAGACTTATTGAGAATATGACTGGGGGAACTGCATTGGTTGAAAGTATGCATGGTGCAGGCTCACCACAAGCACAAAAGGTAATGTATTCAAAACTTTCGAACTTAGAACATAAAAAAGAATGTGCAAAGGTGATTGCAGGTATAAAAACCGATGATAGGAAATGATTCAGACAAACATATAAGCATTGGTGTTAAATTTTGTGGGAATTGCAATCCATATATTGACCCAATAATGGTTCTCGATAAAATAAAACAATATTATAGGCAGTATAATTTTGTGAGTGCTAATGATGATAATTATGCGATCCTATTAATACTGAATAGCTGTCCCGTAGCTTGTGCAATTCATCCAGCTTTCTCTGGTTGTAAAATAGTACTGGACAGCAATTCAGTAAATTATGAGTTAGTTGAGCAAGAATTATTATCTGATAAGGCAATTGAAGTCATTTCTGAGTGCATAAAGTCACTAAGACTAAAAAAAGATAAGAGGTGAAAGATATGAGAAATGTTGTAATCGTTGGAGCGAAGAGAACACCGATTGGAGATTTTTTAGGGTCACTTAAAGATGTATCAGCAGTAGACCTTGGCGTTGCTGCTGTCAATTCAGCTTTGGAACAAGCAAACATTGGTCCTGAACTGGTGACTGAATTAGCTTGTGGAATGATTTATAAGTCTGGATTAAAAGGAAACCCAGGCAGGCAAATTCAGCTAAAGTGTGATATGCCAGTTGAAGGTTTTTCATACACAATTGATCAGCAATGTGGTTCAGGCATGAAAGCTTTCGAAGTATTATATCATTCAATAATGCTTGGTAAAACTGATATCGGAGTAGCAGTTGGAATCGAAAATATGTCACAAGCGCCTTATTTATTGCAAAGAGGAAGAGAAGGCTATAGATTGGGCAATGGTGAATTAGTAGATTCAATTTTAGAAGATGGTCTCGTATGTGCCATGGAAGGTTATCATATGGGTATTACAGCAGAAAACCTTGCAGAGCGTTATGAAATATCCAGAGAGGAACAAGATCAGCTTGCTGTTTTAAGTCATCAAAGAGCAATCCAGGCAATTGTAGATGGGAAATTTGAAGAAGAAATTGAACCAATTACTATATCAACTAGAAAAGGTGTAACTGTGGTTGATACTGATGAGCATCCCAGGGCAGATATTTCTATGGAGAAATTGAGTAAACTGAGACCTGCTTTCAAAAAAGATGGGACTGTGACTGCTGGAAATGCTTCAGGAATAAACGATGGAGCTGCAGCACTTGTACTTATGTCTGAAGAAAAAGCAATAGAATTAGGAATAAAGCCATTAGCGAGAATTATAGCAACAGAAAACGAGGGAGTTAAGCCTGAAATTATGGGTATTGGTCCAGCCTACGCAATACCAAAAGTACTTGAAAGCTCAGGGCTTACAATTGATGATGTGGGATATTTTGAAATAAATGAAGCTTTTGCCGCACAATTCCTTGCGGTTAATAGAGAACTAAAAATAGATATGGACAAAGTAAATGCAAATGGCTCTGGAATAGCCCTAGGACACCCAGTGGGATGTACAGCTGCAAGAATCATAGTTTCGTTGATTTATGAAGCCAAAAGACGACAGGTAAAATATGGGGTAGCATCACTTTGTGTTGGTGGAGGACCGTCTATAGCCACTTCTATAGAGATACTTTAATACCTTCACAAAAATTGAAATAGTTTTTTGCGAAAGGATATAGTAGCCAAGGAGGTTAAAATGAAAAGTCTATCAGTAATAGCAAATAATTATCCTGCTTCTGGAATCAGAAAAATGTTTGATTTAGCAGAAAAATATGATGACGTAATTAAATTGACCGTTGGAGAGCCAAATTTTGATACTCCTCAAAATATAAAAGACGCTGCTAAACGAGCCATAGATGAAGGATATACTCATTACAATCCAAATGCAGGTCTAAAAGAGTTGAGAGAAGCAATAGCTTTGAAATATCATAAATATTCATCAGATTATAATTTCGAAAATGTAATGGTAACAGTTGGTGCATTAGAAGCGTTAACTTTATCATTGATCACTACGGTTGGCCCTGGAGACGAAGTTTTGATTCCTGACCCATGTTTTCCAAATTATTTTGGACAAGTGATGCTAGCAGGAGCAAAACCAGTACCGGTACCAGTTTATGAAGAAAATGATTTCAACATAAAAGCAGAAGATATAGAGAAGGCGATAACACCACAGACAAAATCTATAATTCTAAATTCTCCAAGCAATCCATTAGGCTCTGTACTGGATAAAGAAGAAATAATTAAAATTGCAAAGCTTGTTGAGAAGTATGACTTGTTCGTATATTCTGACGAAGTATATGACCAGTTGATTTATGATGGAGTTGAGTATTTTTCTATAGCAGAAATACCAGAAGTAAGAAGTAATGTCTTAATTTTGAACAGTCTTTCTAAATCTCATGCAATGACTGGATGGAGAATAGGATATATAGTTGGAGACACAAAGATAATTTCTAGCATGCCAAAGCTTCAGGAGGGAATAGTATCCTGTGTTTCAACATTTACCCAGGTTGCGGCAATAGAAGCGATTACAGGACCTCAAGACGCAGTTGAAAGCATGTTAAAAGATTATGCTAGAAGAAGAGATATTTTAATAGATGGACTAAATGAAATCCCAGGTATAAGTTGCAGAAAGTCTCCGGGGAGTTTCTATGCATTTCCAAATATTAAAGCCTTTGGGAAAACATCTCAGGAATTCGCAGAAGAATTAATCAAAGAAGCACGCGTAGTAGTTGTACCTGGCTCTGCATTCGGAAGTATGGGTGAAGGATACTTGCGTCTTGTATTTGCCAACTCTGATGAAAATCTGCATGAAGCAATTCAAAGAATAGGCGATTATATCAGAAGGACATATTAATTTGTTTAGTACATGTAAGGAGGATTAACTTGAGTCTTCAAAACTTAACTGTATCAAAGGAAGGGAACATAGGAATAATCTCAATTAACAGGCCAGAAGTACTTAACGTTCTCAATTTTAATACTTTGGAAGAACTTGATGAAGTTTTAAATGAGTTGGGAAACGATTCGGATGTATATGTAATTATTCTAACGGGAAGCGGCAAGAGTTTTGCAGCAGGTGCCGATATTGAATCTATGGTTGAAATGAATCCAGATGATGCACATAAGTTTGCATCTTATGGCGCTTCGATTTACAGGAAGATAGAATGTTTTGAAAAACCTGTTATTGCTGCAGTTAATGGATACGCCTTAGGTGGTGGCTTCGAGCTTGCACTTGCATGTGATATTATTGTTGCCAGTGAAAAAGCAAAGTTTGGTTTGCCTGAAGTTGGCTTGGGAATTATGCCAGGATTTTCAGGGTCTGTTAGATTACCTGAGTTAATAGGATCAAAAAGGGCAAAAGAACTGATATTTACAGGAAAGATAATTACTGCAGAAGAAGCAGGAAAAATTGGGTTGGTAAATGTGGTAACTAACCCAGATAATACTCTTGACCATGCAATCGACATTGCAAAACAAATTTCAATGAAGGGGCAAATTGGAGTAAGGTATTCTAAAAAATCTATAAATCATAGTTTTGATATGGATATGAACTCAGCTATAGCCATGGAGGCATCCCTCTTTAGTCTTTGTTTTGCTAGTCCTGACCAAAAAGAAGGAATGGTTGCATTTCTAAACAAGAGAAAACCAAATTTTACAAATGGCAATATTACATCTAAGGAGGGTAAAGTTTGAAGATATTTGTATTAGGTTCAGGAACGATGGGTACTGGAATTGTTCAGACTCTTGCACAGAGTGGTATAGATGTATTTATGAGAGAAAGAACCCCAGGTAAGGGTATAAACATTATTTTAAAAAATCTTGACAGGGCATTACAAAAAGGAAAAATATCTGAACAGGAAAGAAATACCATAGTCAGTAAGATTAAACCAGTTCAAGGTCTAGAAGATGCAAAAGATGTGAATGTTGTTATAGAAGCTACTTCAGAGGACATGGAATTAAAGAAAACAATTTTCAAAGAGCTTGATAGCATATGTAATCCTGAAACTATATTTGCGACTAACACATCTTCATTATCTATAACTGAGATAGCTTCGGCTACAAACAGACCATCTAAAGTTATTGGTATGCATTTTTTCAATCCTGTCACTGTAATGGGTTTAGTAGAAGTCATAGAAGGAATTGCTACATCTGATGAAACCAGAGACTTTATTGTTGATTTAACAAAGACAATAGGCAAGACACCAGTGCAAGTTGAGGAAGCTCCCGGATTCGTAGTCAACAGGATATTAGTGCCTATGATAAATGAGGCAATTGGAGTATTCGCTGATGGTGTTGCCAAAGCCGAAGATATTGATCAGGCTATGAAGCTAGGTGCAAATCATCCGATAGGACCTTTAGCTTTGGCTGATTTGATTGGCAATGATGTGTGCTTAGCAGTTATGGAGACGCTCTATGATGAATATAAAGATCAGAAGTATAGGCCAAGTCCGCTATTGCGTAAAATGGTCAGAGGTAATCAATTAGGAAGAAAAACTGGAAAAGGATTCTATGAGTATTAAAAATAAACCATTTAAATTTCCTGAAAGTCTAGTGAGAATCGAATGGCTATACTTTATTGTAAGTCATATCTGAATTCTTACTGCTTTTAATAATTAAACGGGCTAATTAATTCACTTAGCCCGTTTAATTATATTTAATTATTTAAAGCATGTGACACAATTTCAAGTGCATTGTTGTAAGATTCGTCATCTATTTCCTGATGTGGGAACAAAGTACTTGTGTTTATATTTACGCCTTCTTTTACCATTAGTTTCTTGAAAAGTAGGGGGAAATTACTTTGAACATTGTATAAACCCATCAATTTGTCGATTTTACTGCCAATGGTTTTGATATCATAAAAACTGTTATTGTTTGCTGCTTCTATCCAGTTTGACCATAATTCCGGATAAATATTTGAAATAGCAGCAATGCATCCAGCGCCTCCTGCAATAACATTTGGTACAAAATGATCGTCATACCCAGAATACATCTCAAAATCAGGTCTTTCAGGGAGTACTTTCAATAAAACATCTTTAGTATGGGCAACATTTGCTGTGCTGTCTTTCATACCCTTGATATTTTTATGCTTAGTTGAAAGCTTTAATACGGTTTCTGCTGACATATCAAAACCAGATCGTGCGGAGAAATTATATATGTAGATGTCGCCTTTTATATCTTCAGCAAGTTTATCGAAATATTTGTATCCCTCATCCTGACTCAGAGCATAATAATATGGAGGTATAATAAGCACTCCTTTAACTCCAAAGGCCAAAATAAAATTAGATAATTCTACAGTATCGTCGTAATTCAAACACCCAGTGCCCGGTAAAAGCTCTACCCTGTTATCTACAGTTCTTACATAGAATTCAAGAAATTCTTTCTTTTCTTCCATTGTTAAAGTAGTAAACTCTCCGGTGCTTCCTAGTGGTACCAGGCCATCCACACCACCGGCAATTAGATGTTCTATTACGTTTTTATTGCCATCGTAATCAAAACTAAAGTCATCATTAAAAATCGTAACAGTTGGTGTAAAAATTCTTGCTTTCATTGAATTAGCTCCTTCCACTTTTGATATTAAGTTCGTATATAAGGACAAAATACGTAATAACGAACTAAAGTAATTATAGCTAAATTCAGCATATTTGTCAAGTTTTAACAGGCGTGTGAATGAACCGTAAATTGATTCTTGCTGTGTTATATGCTAATATTAGATTAATTATTTGGAAAGGATTTCGTCTTTAAAAAGGTTGATGTCCTTGTATCAGATGGGGGAATTTAAGTATGCATAATCCAACATATAGAGTAATGGAGATATTAAAACTGATAGGTTCAACTCCTAATTTAACTCTTACAGAAATATCAAACAGGCTGGATTTCTCAAAAAGTACAATTCAGCCAATTCTCATGACTTTGTCAGAATTGGGATATATTATTCAGAATGAAGATACAAAGACTTTTAAAATAGGAATGGAAACATATAAAATTTCTCAAGGATATTTAGGGAACAGTAGTACAATGAGTTTGCTTAAAAAGCATATGATGCAAATAGTAAGTAAATGTAATGAAATATGCCAGATGGGAATTAATGATAGCAATAATCCTCAAAATGTATTTTATATTGCTAAGGAGGAGCCAAGCCAGGCAATAACTCTGATATCGAGCATTGGTACTTCATTGCCTGCACATGCCACAGCTTTGGGGAAATGTCTCTTATCTTCATATACAAATGAAGAAATTAGAAATCTTTATAAAGACGGCATGAAAAAACTTACCAGTAAGACTATTACTGATGTCGACCAGCTTATAAAACAATTAGAAGCCATACGTTATGAACAATACTCTTTCGAAAAAGGGGAGGCAACAGAAGGCATTGTATGCATTGCTGTCCCTCTAAAACAAAATTCGAAAGTGGTAGCTTCTTTAAGTGTTTCATTACCTGAATACAGAGCTTCCGAGGAAAAACTGGATTATATCAAGTCTGTACTACTGGAACATATGAATGATATTAATTTGGTTCTATTAAATAATCTATTTAGCATCTAACGCTATTTCCAGAGCCCTGTAAATAGTTCTGCACGTATCTACGAGGCTTTCTATAGAGACCCACTCGTCTCCAGTGTGGTAGTTTTGTCCATAAGGTCCAAAGATATAAGTAGGAGCATTTAATCTGGTACCTAGATAGTTAAAATCACCTATGCTTGAGAAGTAAGCAATTTCTCCATTCTTTCCTGAAATATCCATAATTGATTGTTGTATAAGTTTTGTGTATTTATTTTCTTCATCAACCGCATAAGGTATAAACCCGTCTACTTCTTCGTAAGGGGCTGGTCGGAAATTCATTTTCCAGTTGCTTTTAATACCTGCCCTCTTTACTGCTTCAATTATTTCATTTCTCAACGTCTCTTTATCTTCTCCGCGGACCACATGCCTGAAAACAGTAAAGCTTGCGCTTTCTGCAACGCTTGCCGCAGCACCGCCTCCTTTTACGTCAATAACGGCTAAATCACCCTTTCCGAGTAAAGGGTCATTTATAAATTCAATGTTTTCAAGTTGACAAATTACCTTCGACATATCGACAATAGCATTTACGCCTAATTCTGGGTTAGCAGCGTGACTTGCTTTGCCTGTCAGAGTAACTGTGTAATTATAACCGCCTCTAGCACCAAGACAAAGACATGGATACTCGATATTACAAAATCCAGCACTTGGTTCGGTTACTATTGAAAAATCTATTCCATCTGCATATCCATTTCTGATAAGGGAATCAGTACCTAATCCGTATGGACCTTCCTCATCGGATACAAATGCGTATACTATTTCTCCGTTAAAGTCTTCATGATTTTTCAAGAACATGTCTAATGCAAGCATAATTGCTGCTGATCCAGCTTTCATATCAAGAGCTCCAAGCCCGTAGAGTCTGTCTTCTTCTATGATGCCTTCAAAAGGGTCTTTGGTCCAGCCGTCTGTTAAATATACAGTATCCAAGTGTCCGTTTAGTAGGATTTTAGGGCCATTACCTTTTCCCGTTATTCTGCCCACTAAATTAATTCCTTCAAAATTAGTTACTTTGCTTTCGTGATATTTGTGAAATTCAACCGGAATATTTCTACTATTCAACCAGTCATATGCATATTCCATAACTTGTGTTTCTTTGAAATAAGGACTATAGAACTTTACAAGCTCTCTAGTAAGTTGTACAATTTCTTTTTTAATAATATCCACTTAAGTCACCTGCCTTTTAAATATTATACCATAATTAAATTGTATCAAAAGACAGATAATGTGTATTTCAAACTGGTTCAATGCAAAAAAATATTTGCATTGAACAAAAAAACTAACATATAAAAAAAGCAAGAAATTGATTCAGCTCTATCTAATACCGCTAAATTAGCTATTTCTTATATTTATAATCATTTGGCATAAGATTTGCAATATTATAAATTCATTAACAATTATTGCCTTTTTACTATCTTGCAAAGGAGGTGCACTTGTTTAGCGTAGAATTAAAGTTATGAATTATAATATTATATTAGGGGGGTTTTTATGCAGAGCTTAGTTGATGCATTAATTAATTTTTCTGACTGGTTGTGGGGTATACCTATGCTGGTAATTTTGGTTGGAGGGAGCCTTTTTTTAACCGTCAGACTTGGATTTGTACAGTTTAAATATCTTCCATTTGCATTAAAAGAAACTTTTGGTAAAATGTTCAAAAAACAAGAATCAGGTGAAGGTACTGTTACAGCATTTCAAGCAGCATCAGCAGCACTTGCATCTGCTATTGGTGCTTCGAATATAGTTGGAGTACCTGTGGCAATTGCATTCGGAGGTCCCGGAGCAATTTTCTGGATGTGGGTCATTGCTTTTGTTGGGGCTGGTGCAAAATTTTCTGAAATTGTTCTTGGGCTGAAATACAGAGAGAAAAATGAGCTTGGAGAATTTGTTGGTGGGCCTATGTACTATCTTACAAAAGGAATGAAGTCGAAATTAGGCAAAGCACTTGGACCAATATTTGCATTTTTCCTGATGATTGAACTCGTTCCTTCGATAGCTACTCAGACTGTTTCAGTTGTCCAGACGGCTGCAACCATCAACATACCCAACTGGGTTTCAGGGCTGGTGCTTGCAGGCATAATTGGTATAGTAGTGTATGGCGGAATAAAGAGGATTGCAACTGTAACCGAGAAATTAGTTCCATTTATGGCACTTTTGTACATAATAGGAGCAATAGCAATTATCATAGTAAATATCTCAGAATTTCCAAATGCCATTGCGCTTATATTTAAACATGCTTTCTCTCCTGCAGCTGCTACTGGTGGTTTTATTGGGGCGACAATTGCCAGTGCCATTAGATGGGGTACAGCAAGAGGCGTATATTCCAATGAATCTGGTATGGGTACTGCACCAATAGCTCACTCATCAGCTATAACTGACCATCCTGTAAGGCAGGCAATGTGGGGAATATTCGAAAATATCGTTGACACTCTAATCGTGTGTACTGCTACTGCTTTTATAGTTCTGGTCACAGGACTTTATAAGACTGTTTCTCCGGATCAGGCAGCAGCAATGCCTTCTATGGCGTTCCAGTCACTTTTAGGAGAAGGACTTGGCGGAGGAATTGTAACAGTTAGTATAACATTATTCGTAATTTCTACAATAATTGTAATAATATATTATGGAGAAAAACAGGCTGAGTATTTGTTTGGACTGGGATTTTCCAAAGTTATGAGAGTAGTATACTTGCTCGCTATTGTAATGGGAGCTTTTGGAAGTATAGAGTTCTTATATAAATTCTTAGACTTGCTTCTTGCATGTATAATAATTCCTAATATTATAGGTCTTGTAGCTCTTAGTGGTGAAGTCGTTGAACTTAAAAATGAGTTCTTCAACGGTCCATTGTATAAGAAAAGCTAAACTTACAAGTTTATGAGAAGGGAGTTACAAAAGTAGCTCCCTTTTTGTGTATAAAGTTCATTTAAGTGATAAAATGGAATTAACTACTAAATGAATGAGGGTGTTTACCATGAGCAAGATCAGTATTAAGGATATACCAAGTATATTTAAATACGTTGACTTCCTGGTTATAACCGATAAAGAAGGCTACATTCGATACTACAATATTTTTAACGCAAGGGGAACCAGGATAGTCGAAGATCCGGTGGGACTGCATATTTTAGAAGTTCATCAGCATTTGGACAATGATTCAAGTACTGTGATGTCTGTGCTTAAAAACAGAGAACCAATCATCAATGAGAAACAGTATCTAAATATTTTTAAGGAAAGAACAGAAGTAGTTTTGAGCACTACATTTCCTCTGTTTTCAGGCAACGAAATTATTGGAGCAATGGACATAAATACATATATTGACAAAGATCATACATCATATATAGATGATGACTCTAATAACTACAGCGATAATGATTTTTATTTTACTATTGATAACTTTGTTGGGAGAGACACAAAAATACTTGAAATTAAGAATAGAGCTCTTAAGGCAGCTAAGTCGCATTCTCCAGTAATGGTATATGGAGAATCAGGTACAGGAAAAGAGCTTATAGCAAAAGCGATACATAACCATAGCTTAAGAAAAGACAATCCATTTATAATACAAAATTGTGCAACCATTCCATCAACTTTAGGAGAAAGTACACTTTTTGGAACTACTAAGGGCAGTTTCACGGGGGCTGAAAATAAAGTCGGAGTATTTGACCTTGCAAATAACGGTACTCTGGTTCTTGACGAACTTAACTCTATGGAAATGAGCCTTCAGTCGAAGCTTTTAAGGGTTACAGAAACCAATAGCTTCAGGAGAGTTGGTGGTACGAAACTCATCAATACTGACATTAAACTGGTGTCTGTGTTAAATGAGAGTCCATATTATCTAATCGAAAATAAAGTTTTGAGGATGGACTTATTTTACAGGCTGGGGGTCGTACTTATTAATATTCCGCCACTAAGAGAAAGAAAAGACGATATACCCATCCTTGTTAATCACTTTATTACTGAAAACAATCAGAAAATGGGGAAAAGTATTAAAGGAGTCTCAAAGAAGGCAATGGAATTTTTTATGGATTATGATTGGCCTGGAAATGTGAGAGAGCTTAGAAATTTCATAGAAGCCGGGTTTAACTTTGCCGAAAGCAATATCATAAAATTTGAGAACATGCCTCATCACGCGATGAACAAGAATCTAAATGATATAAAGAAAAATTTTGAACCAGATTTTGATCTGAACGAAACTATGAGAGATATCGAATCAAAATACATCGAAAAGGCGTTGATAGAGAGTAAAAACCTAAATGAAGCAGCAAAGCTTTTAAAGCTCTCACGTCAAAACCTCAAGTATAAAATTGATAACTATGGACTTTCAGATGAATAGAAAAAGCAAAAAATATTTTGCTCATTTCTGATTATCTATTAAATTTTTTAAACTGTTTAAATAATTATCTTTCTAAGCCTGTATTTTAGCGCTTAGTATAATTCTGATAAGATAATTCTACTGGCATAGTAATTGCATTTCATATAATTGCAAAAATAATTATTAAGGAGTGAAGTTATTGAACCTGTCTGAGAAAATTAGAAAGCTTACGATTGAGCTGACTGAAATCCCAAGTATTGTAGGAACAAGAGAAGAGATTAACGTAGTGAATGCTATTTACAACAAATTTACTGAAATGGATTATTTTAAAAAGAATCCTGACAGTGTAAAGATGATAGACGTTGTTGACGACCCACTGGGAAGAAAAAGCGTCATGGCTGTTGTCAGAGGTAGAAAAGGTTCTAGTAAGAAGACAGTAGTTTTAATAGGACATACCGACACAGTTGGAATATCGGATTATGGAAAAATCAAAGAATATGCAACAAAACCCCTGGAATTACCCGGCAAATTAAAAGAAGTTCAGATTTCAGATGAAGCTATGGAGGATTTGAACTCTGGTGAATACCTTTTTGGCAGGGGAATATTCGATATGAAGTGTGGAACTTCAACACTAATGGCAATCGTTGAGAAGTTTTCAAATGATGTAGATGAATTAGAAGGGAATATTGTATTTGGTGCAGTTTGTGACGAAGAGGGCAACTCGGGTGGCATGCTTTCGTTAGTCCCACAACTCGTAAACCTCAAGAGAGATGAAGGGTTCGAGTATCAAGCTGTTATCGATACTGACTACATGGCGCCAAGATATGATGGTGATGATAACAAGTATATTTATGTAGGAACAGTCGGCAAAATAATGCCATCATTTTATGTAGTCGGTTCAGAAGCTCATGGAGGAGATCCATTTAAAGGATTAGACCCTAATCATATTTCCTCAGCAATAATGGAAGAAATAGATTTCAATACCAAATATAGTGACGAAGCTGAAGGGGAATATACAGTACCACCAATTTCACTAAGACAACAGGATCTGAAGACAGAGTATTCTGTTCAGACTGCAAGAGACAGCTATTTGTTCTTTAATTTTGGAACTCACTCAAGCACTCCAGATGAAATGATGAAAAAAGTCGTAAAAGGTGCAACTGAAGCTTTTGGTAAGGTTATAGACAACCTTAACCGAGAATATGAGAAATACTGTTCCTTTAACAACTTTAAATTTGAGAAACTTCCTTGGAAACCTAGAGTAATCACATATGAAGAACTTCTTGAAAAAGTGAGAGCAGAAAAGGGAGAAGAACTTGAAGCTCTAATTAAGATCAGAAGTACAGAGTTATTGGAAGATGAATCTGTAGATGAAAGAGCATTCGCACTATTGATGATAAAATCTGTCTATGATTTATGGTCGGATAAAGATCCAGTGGTAGTTGTTTATTTTTCACCACCATATTATCCGCACATTTACGTTAAGGGAGAAACAGACATTGAAAAGAAACTTCTTGATGCTGTAAATAAGGTAATCGCTGAGACGAAATCTGATTATAAAATTGTGATGAAGAAATTTTATCCATATATCTCAGATTTAAGCTACGCAGCTGCTCCGAGAGAAGAAAATGCAGTCGCATCCTTAAAGAACAATATGCCTGGCTTTGGTACAAAATATAATCTTCCAATAGAAGGGATGCAGGAACTAAACTTGCCAGTTGTAAATATTGGGCCTTTCGGAAAAGATGCTCATAAATATACCGAGAGACTGCAAGAGGATTACTCATTTAATGTTGTCCCTGGAATGGTGTTAGGTACTATTGCTGAGCTTTTAAAGTAATCAGCATACCAAATTAATAATGTTATGAACCAGATATATGATTATAAATCAAATATCTGGTTTTTTATTTCTCCAGGTGGCATAATAGAAGGAGATTGGGGTGATGAAATGAAAAGACGGTTTATGGCACTTATACTTATTCTTATACTAATTTTTCCGGGTATTGCTTCTGCAGACCAGCAGATTTATCAGGTCGTTGGAGACAGTAATTTTCCACCATACGAATACGTAGATTCAAATGGAGATTTCAAAGGATTTAACGTCGATGTTTTAAAAGCTATAAGCCTCGTTACAGGATTAGAGTTTGAGTTTACCCCAATGCTTTGGAGTGTTGCGTATAATGCTATAGACAAGGGAAAGGCAGATATCATACAGGGTATGAAAGAGTCTGAAGAGAGAAGAGAGCACTTTTTATTTTCTGACTCGTTACTTATGAATTCTCAGTCAATATTTGTACTTGATAAAACTACTGATATAAGAGGACTTAAAGACTTAAGTGGGAAAATTGTCGCTCTTAATGTTCAAGAAATATTATATAAGGAAATAAGTGAAATTCCAGATGTCACAATTATTGAATACTCTACATTTGGGGCTGCCCTTTCAGATCTGTTAGTGGACAAGGTAGATGCTCTGATAGGAAATACGCTTACCATAAACTATTTAGTAAATGAAAAAGATGCTATCGAAAAAATAAAGATTGTAGGGGATACTTTAAACGAGCAGAAGTATTCTATGGCTGTAGGCAAGAATAACAAAGAGCTTGTGGAAAAGCTTAATAAAGGACTCGCTGAAATACAGAAAAGTGGCTTGTATGATTCTCTATACAGAAAATGGTTCGGCACTCCTATAAAAAACACCAAGACCAGATATGATACATTACTGAATATTGTGTTTGCAATAAGCTTAGGACTACTCGCCGTAGTACTTGTTTTTAGAGAGTTGAATAGAAGGCTAAAGGAGATCATCGAACAAAAAACTGAAGAGCAAAAAGCTCTAATGCATGAGCTTAGAAACTATGACAAGTTACAGTTTATGCAAAAAATAATTTCATCAATAGCACATGAAATCAGAAATCCTATGACATCCATTAGAATTTATACTTCTCAGATGAAAGAAAAGATTGAGAACAAAGAATTTATGCTTGCTGCTGCTGAAGATATACCCACAGAAATTGATAGAATGGATGGACTCATTAAAGAATTCATGGAATATATCTCCCCCAGAAGGCCAATTCTTTCAAACATAAATCTATATGAGGAGTTGATGAGCTCGTTAAAACTCATTAAAATGCAAGCAAAGGGAATAGATATAGTAGTTGACGTCGATCAAAATATATACATACATTTTGATATGAGTCAGTTCAAACAGCTTATTATAAACATCGTTCTAAACAGTATAGATGCTGTTAAAAATGTGGATAAACCTCAGCTTGAGATATTAGCAAGAGAAGAAGATGACTCGGTAATCCTGCAATTTAGAGACAATGGATGCGGTATGGAAGAAGAAGGCTTGCAATATATATTTGAACCTTTCTACACAACCAAGGAGCTTGGAAATGGAGTCGGTATGTTTGTAGTAAAACAAATAGTCGATGAAAATGGTGGTAATATTTGGGCAGAAAGTGATGGAGTTGGTGAAGGCATGTTAATTGGGATAACGGTCGGAAAGGGTGAAGGCAATGAAGAATAAACTTTTGATAGTTGATGATGAAGCAAAGATTCTCAGATCTCTAAAGTTTCTTTTAGAAGATAGTTATGAAATATTTACGAGTGAAGAATCACAAGAAGCTTTAAACTTATTAGTAAAAGAAAAAATCGGATTAGTACTTCTTGACCTTCGCTTAAAAGAAGAAAACGGGTTTGATCTTTTAGAAAAGATTCTTGCAGCAAACTCAGAGGCAGTTGTAATCATTATGACAGCTCACTCAACAATAGAAAACTCAATTAAAGCTATTAAAATGGGTGCTTACTATTTCATAACAAAGCCTATAGATAACGAACAGCTAAGGCTTTTGCTGAATACGGCTAACGAAAAATATATGATGGCACAAAAGATTTACAGCTTGAAAACTCATGTGAAGAAAGACATAATTGGTGAAACAGAAAACATAAGAGAAGTCACCGATATTATCGACAGAATTAAGGACACAAACGCTACTATTCTTATTACAGGCGAAAGCGGAACTGGGAAAGAACTTATTGCACAAAAAATCCATACGACAAGCAACAGGCACAATATGCCATTTGTAGCAATTAACTGCGCTGCAATGCCCGGTGAACTATTGGAGAGTGAGCTCTTTGGATATAAAAAAGGATCATTTACTGGCGCATACAAGGATGAAATAGGCATAATTAGAAGAGCTGATAAGGGGACATTACTTTTAGATGAAATTGGTGAGATGGACTTAAAGCTTCAATCTAAGCTATTAAGATTCCTTCAAGATAAGGAAGTAAGACATGTTGGCGATGCCACTACCCATAAAGTTGATATAAGGGTTATCTGTATAACTAATAAGGATTTAAAGAAAGAAGTAGAACTCGGAAACTTTAGAGAAGATCTCTACTATCGAATAAATGTTATAAATATAGTAGCTCCACCACTAAGGGATAGGATCGATGATCTGAAATATTTAGTTCCTTATTTGATTGATAAATATAATATTGCATTTAACAAGAAAGTATTTGGCATAACCCATGAAGCCTACGAAATCCTTAGAAACTACACATTTAAAGGAAATATTAGAGAACTTGAAAATATAATTCAAAGGGCCGTATTGCTGAGTACAACTGAGTATATTGAAGTAGATTCATTCTATATTAGCCCACAGAGTATAATAGCTGATAGCCCTGATGACTATAGTTCAAGCAAGGGATATATAAAAATCTATGAAGGTGAAAATATTAAGGATATAGAGAAGAAAGTAATAAAATTTGCACTTTCCAATTACGATCAAAACAGAAGACTTACATCTGAAAGCCTCGGTATAAGTGAGAGAACTTTGCGGTATAAAATTAAAGAATATGAACTTTAATACCTTGCAAATTTTGCACCCTGCAGATATTGCAGGGTGTTTTTTTGATTTTATTTATAAATTAATATACAAATATTTACAGAACATTGATAAATGCACATTCTATTTATTCGATTGCCATGGCATGAAAAATGCATTGATAATATGTAAGAATAATAGTTGCAATAGGGGGGCAACTAAAATAGGGCGACTGTAAAACAAATAGAATAGGAGGGTTAAAATGAAATTTGAAGTAATAGAAGGCATTTTAAACATCAACGTTGACGTAGCGAGTACACTGGCATTTGCAGCAATACTGTTATTATTGGGATATTTTGTGAAGAATAAAGTCAAACTTTTGGACAAATATTGTATACCTGCGCCAGTTGTTGGTGGATTTATATTCATGTTTATAACCTGGATAGGGTTTTCAACTGGAACATTCTCTTTCAATTTTCAAAATATTTTCCAAGACATATTTATGCTTGCATTCTTTACAACAGTAGGTTTGGGAGCGAGTTTTGCATTACTTAAAAAAGGCGGCAAATTATTAATTATATACTGGTTGGTTGCCGGAGTCATTTCAATAATACAAAATATTTTAGGGATAGGAATCTCCAAAGTTATTGGGCTTGAAGCTCCTTATGCGCTCTTATCAAGTGCTATTTCGATGATTGGTGGACATGGTGCTGCGTTGTCCTATGGCAATACATTTGCTGAGATGGGCTTTGAAGCAGGGCCTCTTGTAGGAGCTGCAGCAGCAACCTTTGGACTTATATCAGCCGTGCTGGTAGGTGGACCTTTAGGAAGAAGACTAATTGAAAAGAACAATTTGAGACCTGATAAAGACGAGACTTTTGATATGTCTGTCACTGAGATTAATATAGCATCTGGTGAAAAATTGTCATCTCTTGATGTAATAAAAAATGTTTCTGCAATAATTATCAGTATGGCAATTGGAACAATAGCATCTGGATGGGTCAGTAAATTGATAGGAATGGGATTCCCGAATTACGTTGGAGCCATGTTTGTAGCAGTTATTCTTAGAAATTTGAACGAAAAATATCATTTTTATAAATTTGATTTTGCCCTTGTAGATGAGATAGGAAACGTTATGTTAAACCTTTATTTGTCACTTGCTTTGATGACTTTAAAACTCTGGGAGCTTGCAGGTTTGATTGGTGGAGTTATGATTGTACTTCTAGCCCAAGTTGTAGTAATGATATTACTTGCATACTTTGTAGTGTTCAGAATACTTGGAAGCAACTATGATGCAGCCGTTATGGTCTCTGGTCTTGCAGGTCATGGCCTTGGAGCTACTCCTTCTGCAATCGTAAATATGACTGCTGTAAATGAAAAGTATGGAATGAGCAGAAAGGCAATGATGATAGTGCCGATAGTTGGAGCATTTTTGGTAGATATAATCTATCAACCTCAGACAATCTGGTTCATAAAGACATTTGTGGCAAATCTAAAATAAAGTAGTAAATGAAAACAAGGAGGAAATTATGAGGAAACTAATGGAGTGCGTGCCAAATTTCAGCGAAGGCAGAGATAAGGCAATTGTAGAAAAAATAATCGATGAAGCCAGAAAAGTAGAAGGGATAATTATACTGGACTATTCTTCAGACAAAGACCACAACAGAACAGTGCTTACCATGATAGGCTCACCTGAGCAGGTAAGAGAAGCAGCTATAAACACTGCAAAAAAAGCTGCAGAATTAATAGATATGGCTAAACACGAAGGTGCCCACCCCAGAATGGGAGCCACAGATGTAATACCATTTACACCTGTTACAAACGTGACCATAGGCGAATGTGTGGAAATAGCAAAGCAGGTTGGAGAGGAACTAGGAAATATGGGAATACCTGTTTACCTGTATGAAGATGCAGCCACAAGCCCTGACAGACAGAATCTGGCATCAGTAAGAAAGGGACAATACGAGGGATTCTTTGAGAAAATAAAGCAACCCGAGTGGAAACCAGACTTTGGGCCACAGGAAATGAATGAAAAGAGCGGAGCAACAGCAGTAGGAGCAAGGGTTCCACTGATCGCCTTTAACATCAATTTAGATACACCAGATGTAGAGATAGCAGACAAAATAGCAAAGACCATAAGGCATATGGGTGGTGGCTTAAGGTATGTAAAAGCTATAGGATTAAAGCTTGAGGAAAGGAACCAGACACAGGTATCGATGAACCTTGTTAACTATGAGAAGTCCTCAGTGTACCAGGCATTTGAGATGGTGAGGATGGAAGCAAAGAGATGGGGAGTTGGCATAGTTGGAAGCGAAGTTATAGGTACAGTTCCAATGAAGTCGCTCTTAGATGCAGCAGAGTACTACCTGCAGATAGAAAACTTTGATAT
>JACDJA010001282.1_pt1 | contig 21661 bp, 18 predicted proteins | sample 7449241 | NCBI WGS metagenome assembly JACDJA01 (sample SAMN14253289, study PRJNA609438) | sludge metagenome | isolation source: initial anaerobic sludge | collected 2018-12-20 | reverse complement strand
GACAACCGTCGGGATAACTGCCAGATGTCCCAAGGTGCTATTTTTGGTCACAATGATATGCTGGCCATACATTTGGAACAGTTTTTCTTCAAGGGTGGCATAGAGGGGGTGGCTGATGTAGGTTTTTGAGAGGGGGAATTGCGTTCCAAAGTCGTATATGGCTTTGGAAGCGGCATCTTTCAGCCGTTTGTCCTGTTCGAGGCCCAGATAGCCCGTTGTGCCGAAGTGCAGCATTTTATTGTTGTTTACGCTGATGTGGCGGCCGTGAAGGGTTTGGTCATCGGCATAGAGGTGAATTACCCCGTGGTCTTTAGCGTTTGAGATTACTTCGTGGACGGAGTCGATAAAATTGTTGTGTTTGATCTTGGCCATGGCGAACAGATTTAGGGTGAGAGACTGGGATTTAAAAGAACATATTTTCTTTCCGAAATTAAAGATGGGGAAAAATTGATTTTCGAGGCAAATTTTGAGGGCATCACGGGCTCTCTTAATCCTTTAGAGAACATATAAAATCCTTTATAGAACATTTTTTGCAAATGGGGCTTAAAAATCAGGGATTTGGGACGGAGGGGAGGGGTGGAAAAAATATTTTTTTAATATCTTAGATTGAGTGGAAACATAAAACAATGGAATTATCATGGAGACCGAACACTGCAGATTTTGGCTGGAGGGCGGGATCCTTTGTGTGTACTACCTGCCCCTGGAGTATTTGGACCTACAAATTGCCCGAGAGATAGTTGCGGCGCGGCTGGAGTATCAGGAAGAGGAATCCTATCCTATATATTGCGATACCCGAGGGATATGGGACAGTTCAAAACAGGCCCGGGATTACCTGGCGGTGGAGGGCTCGTATCTGGCGAAAGCTTTGGCTATTTTTGATGATAGGGAGGTGGGCAGCATGAATCACTTTTATTTAATCCACAACAGGCCGGCGGTGCCTACGGAGGTATTTACGGACCGAGAGGAGGCTATGGAATTTTTGAAAAAATATCTTTAGGGCAAGGGGGTAGGGTGCCTATTTCGAAATTGATTTCTGGACATTTAAAACTTAGACCATGATGCGGAGTATAGACATCGCGCGTTTAAAAGATATTCAGCGCAACCTTTTGGCCATGGCACAGGGCAATTTTGATCTTAGGATTAGCAGGAGCAAGGAAGACGATGTTATAGAGAGTATTGTGGTATTGCTGAACATGATGGGGGAAGAGATGCGCGAAACCCTACGTCTGTATTCTGAGTTGCACACACGGGAGGAAGTGGAGGAGAAGCACTTGATATTCGTGTTGGATTTAAAGCTACAGGTGCAGTTTGTGAGCAAGGATGTTTTGGATGTGCTAGGGTATGGAAGTAAGGAGCTTTTAAAAAAATCCTTTTCATTACTGTTGGCACAGGGCCAGTTGGCTATCTGGAGAAAGATAGGAACGCAGATAGTTGCGGGAAAGCAATACCGGCAGCAGCACCGATTTATCCTTAAGGACAGGAAGGGGCAGGAGCGGTATTGCGACGGCATCATCAATCCGATTTTCGCCTATGGGGAAGAGGTACCATACATTATATTGAGTATAACGGAAACGGCGGTGAAGAGCAAAATGGTGGAGAGTTTGAAGGACCCATCCAGTGTAGTGGCGGCGCAAAAAAAGGAGCCGCCCAATGTATTGCTGCGGCCTAAAGACAGAAAGATACTGCGGGCCATCCACGATTATATAGTGCACCATGTGGAGAGGCCTTTGCCGTCGTTGGTGGAAATGGCCCATCAATACGGGATCAATGAGTTTAAATTGAAATATGGGTTTAAGCAGTTGTATGGCACTACGGTATTTCGATTTCAAAAGGCCGAGCGACTGCGAAAGGGAAGGATGTTGTTGGAGAACACTTCGTTGCCGATCAAGAGTATTATGGGGATGTGCGGGTATGTGAACAGCAGCCATTTTGCCAAGGATTTCAGGGGGGTGTATGGGATTAGTCCGCGGGAGGTGAGGGGGGAGATGTGAGATGTCTTTTATGATCAATGACTCTTAATAGAACCAAGAACCAAGAACCAAGACCGGGCGCGGGGCGCCCTGCTGGAACCAGGACTTTTTTGATTGACGATTGGGGATTAACGATTTAGGATTTCTGGACGGTTTGAATTACGACTTAGGACTGCTTCTGGAAAAGAAAGATAATTGTGCAATCGTATTACCGCAATAGGGCTAAAGCCTTATTTTAATGTGAACTTTATTCCGTTGGCTAAAGCCAACGGCAATGTTCTTAATTGCACTGCACATTATGTATGTTCTTCTGAAACTAATTCCCTATACCATTTTAAGCCTATTAACCCCGCAGGGGTTATATATTTATAGCAAACAGCCACACCATGTAAACCTCACCCCGTAGGGGTGATATATAAGGGGCGGCAAGAAATGGCGATTGGCTGCATCCGCGTTTTCCGAATTAGTATCCCGCTTTATCAATGGCGGCGGAATAAGGTAATAAGGTTGGATGTCGAGGATAGGATTTCTGTTATTAAGGTAATAAGGTTTTGATTCCGTTATAAAGGAGCACCCAGAGCCAAAGCCTGGCCCGATTTCACATTGGGAACCGGGCGCGGGGCGGCCTTCTGGAACCAGGACTTTTTGATTAACGATTGCTGATTGAGGATTGCTGATCGACGATTTGTTTTTTAGAACTAGGAACCACTGCCTGTCCCGATTTCACATCGGGAACCGGGCGCGGGGCGCCCTTCTGGAACGAGGACTTTTTGATTAACGATTGCGGATTGGGGATTTTTGATTTATGATTTTTTCTTGTGGACTGTTCGAACCACTGCCTGTCCCGATTTCAAATTGGGAACCGGGCGCGTTGCTCCCTTCTGGAATCAGGACTGATTATAAAAAATGAGGATGATTGTTCTGTCAATCATGCTTGAGCAATGGAGCTAATAACGTACAATTTTCAATGTTCAACGTTCAATTGACAGGGTGAATGTCAGAGTTGACATTGGGATTGTCATGGGGTTTTCTGGGTGTGCATTAGCTTTGGGGTTACAGCCATTGTTGATGTGATGTGTATTAAGAGGAGAAATAGAATCAGAAGGTGGGTAGGGGAAATAACCCGTTATCTGTTTGTGCTTTTATTTGTATATGCCGCGGGGAGCAAAATATTGGATTTTGAGACCTTTCGGGTCCAGTTGGAGCAATCGCCGGTGTTGAGTGCCTATGCGGGGTTTATTGCCTGGGTGGTCCCTGCGGTGGAAGTAGGTCTGGCTGTTTTATTGACGGTGCCATATACGCAAAGGCTTGCCTTGTTTGGCTGTTTTTTGTTGATGGTTATGTTTACGGCTTATATCTATATCACCCTCAATTTTTCTGACTTCGTGCCGTGTTCCTGTGGTGGGGTTTTGGAGAATTTGAGTTGGACGCAGCACCTCTTTTTTAACGTGGGGTTTATATTATTGGCCGGATTGGCACTTGCGTGGGAAAGCGAAATAACCAGATGGTGGCGTAGGCTTCTGCCTTTGGGTGCGGTGGGGATATTAGGGGTTGGCATTGTGACAGTAATGTTTGGATTTTCGGAGAAGAAGATGCACAGGAACAATGCTTTTCAGCGCAGGTATATACCGCATCCTATTGAGAAGACACACAGTTTTGATTTAAGATACAGTTCCTATTATTTTGCCGGTGCCGGAAACGGCAAGGTTTATTTAGGGAATACTACCGCTCCCTTATTGATGACGGTTTTTGACAGCAGCTTGACTGATACAATTGCAACTATGATACAATTGGATCAAATGGATTTGCCATATCGTGCAGTGAAAATTGAAGTTTTACCGCCAAATTTCTATGTCGCGGATGGCACGGTACCCATCATACTTTTAGGCGATATTACTGACTGGAAAGCCAAAACCAAAATGCATGGGGATTATTATTTTAATCACGCCTACCCTATCAACAAGGATAGATTGGCGGTACAATCCATTAGTGGTCTTAACCAAGAAAATACAATAGGGATTATTGACATGGGGGATTCCTTAAGTGGAGTTTTTAGTGACAAACTTTTGGAAAAACAAATTGATGGGGTGTTTGATACAGATGGACGATTATTGTATAACTCCCATCTTGATAAATTAATATTTACCTATTACTATCGGAACGCGTATTTAGGTATAAACCAGAATTTAGAATTGGCATTTCGAGGACGGACGATTGATACCATTACCAGGGCTCAAATACATATAGCAAAGAATTTTGCGACAGGTGAGAGAAAATTGGGAGGGAACACCCTTTTAATTAATAGGCAAACCTCTACGGCAGGACAGCTTTTATTGGTTGATTCGCCGCGCCTGGGGAAGCTAGAGCCAGAAAATATGATGGAGGAAGCCAATATTTTGGATGTTTATGACCTTACAGATCAAAGTTATCGGTTTAGTTTTTACTTATATAAACATGAAAAAAGTAAGGCTCGGGAATTTATCATTGGAAACGGCAGGTTATACGCCCTTCAGGGGAATTATATAGTAGCCTATAAGTTGAGCAACAGACATTTTGATCAAAGGATTTTTTCTTGCAAGGACAGGGATGAGACCGAAAACCTGTAGAAGAGAGTAGGTTAAAGTTATAAATTTAAATTTTAGAAATCATGAAAAATTTAAAATTGAAGTTTTTGCTTCCAGTGGCAGCGTTTATGATTGCTATAGCTGCGGCTTTTGCCTCACAGGACAATTCCAATGCGGAAATGGCCTTAGTGCAGGGTTACATTTATCAAAATGGTGTGTGCACTCCCCATGGCACGTGCACCAACCAAGGTAAGCAGATATGTAAGGATGCAAGTGGCCGCCAAGTATTTGGTAAATTAGGGAGTACAAGTTGTTCCTATCCATTATTCATGAATTGGAACCCTTGATTATCAAAAAGGGAAAGATGCCCAAACAGGGCATCTTTCTTTATGACTCTTATTTTTTTAAATATTTTGAAAACCATGTTTCAATTCTTTGGGTTAAATCTTTTTGGTTTTCCTTTCCGGTCAAGGTATGGAATTCGTTTTCGTACACCAGGAGTTCGACTTTGGCTCCCAATCTTCTCATGCTTAAATACATTTCCAAGCTTTGATGCCAGTCGATTCGAAAGTCATGATTACCTGTATAGATCAAGGTGGGGGTTGTAATTTTATGTGCGTATTCAAGGGGAGAATTTCTTCTATATTTTTCTTTGGCATCATAATAGGATTTTTTCATTTTCCACTGTTTATCTTCAATGTCTATAAAACCGACCATTCCGGTTTCGGGGTTGACGGTATGCGCAAAGGAGGTAACGTCAAAAACTCCTGACCCTACGACTGCTGCGGCGAAAATATCGGTCTGGGTTATAATGAACGCAGCTTCATAACCTCCAAAGGAGTGTCCGATCAAACCAATGGCGCTCTCATCAATCATTCCTGTTGTTAATACCTCTTTGATTGCGGCGACCGTACAATCGGTAGCTGAAACACCCGGGTTTTCATTTTGAATTAAAATATCGGGCTCCAACACAAAATATCCTGCGGCGGTAAAGTTTCTGATATTAAAGCCTTCCTCGTTATACATGCTGGGGTTGTGGTATTTTTGGAATTGAGGGGCTATAATTTGATAAACACTTACTACCATGGGATAACGGTTCCCCTGGTGGTAGTTATCAGGATAATGAAGTATTCCTTTAAGATTATCTCCTTCATTGTTATTAAAAGAAATAAGCTCAGTCTTCCCTACATAAAAATCTTCCTGTTGCGGGTTGGATTCGGCAAGCGGATAGTGTTTTGTGCCTTGTAGTCTATAGAGTTTTTTTGGTTCATTATATTTTTCTCTCATAAATACGTAAGAGTCTTTAAATTTTGCTTTTCGCAAGCCACTGATGATCCCGGTTTTTTTGAGGAATGGAATAACCTCTCTCGTGGATTTCAATTTTGCGAAACCGCGATTGTACACAGAGTCCAAAGTTTCGAGGATTATATCTTTTGAAAGGTTATATCCTGAATCCTTTATTGTTTTACCTGGGGGATAAAAGCCATTATAGAGATGGAAGTATTTTCTATACGTGGTTTTACTGTTTCTACCCGCTGTTAATCGCATTGATCCAGTGGAATTGATTTTCCAGATATCAAATTCATCATAGATGAGAAACTCGTTGCTGGAAGTCCATCCCATATATCCGAAGGGTGTTATACGGGTGGTGCCAGGTGGATGTTTGTAGGTAAGCGGAACCTCGATATTAGCAGTGGCGTTGTAATGGACTCCTTTTTGAAAATTATAAAGCCACCAATTATTTTCTTTAAAGTAAGCCATCCATTTCCCAATTGGCGAAATTGAGAAATATCCGGGTGCGGTTTCCATTTTGTCCAAAAACTTTTTAGTTTTCCCTGTTTCCAAATCGGTAATATAATAATCCGATTTGGCAGTTTCGATAAATTGAGGCTCATACTTCAGGGGATTATAACTAAGGGCAAATTTCTGGTCTTCCGTTAGAATAACTTTAGGTTTATCCGGGGTGCCAATTTGAAAAACTTTTCCGGTTTTGGGCCACCAGACCGCCATTTTATCCTTGATTTCAAACTCGTGATACAATTTTGATCGTGGGTAAACCAATTTATCACTGCCTTTCCACACTTGCACCTTAACCGTATCCAAAACTTGCTTTATTGGGGTATTCGTTGTATGATGGGTAAAAAAGAATATCCGCTCGCCATCAATTGAAAAAGTGGGTGACAAGTTGCTTATTCTCAAGTTGCCGAGGGCGCTAATGTTTGAATTACTTATTTCCTTAAGGGCAGGGGCTTCATTGTTTTCAAAATAATACAGTCGCTGGGGTGAATTATTATTGCATTCAAGGAAAGCCAATCCATTACCCAATGCGTTCCAGGTAAGGCTTTGAAATCCAGAGGTAGAGCTACTTGTGACTATCGATTGATCAAAGTTATTTAGGTTGAGCAATTTGACAGCGGAATGGGCATTATCACGGAAAATGAATGCAGCCCATTTCCCGGTGGGATCAAATTTAAAATCGAGAGCATTGTTTATTACAATTGATCTATTGTTTTTGATATCCATCAATTTAAGATAACCATGATCCGGTTTCAGATCATAAAAGGCTATGAATTTTCCATTCATTGAAAATTCATAGTACTTTGCTTCTGTGGTCCAACTGATTGTTTCATCAAATGGATTCAACAGACCCACTCCTTTTTTGGGATGGGTGCAGGCGAAGAGGTTGGGATGTTTATTGGGCGCAAATTGGCCTCCATTTGCATTTGGGAGGGCACATTTTATTTGGCCATTTATATCCATAACCACAAGAGTATCTTGTGCTGGCTTATAATCCAATAGATAAGAGACCCATTTTCCGTCACCGGAGATTAGCGGAAATCTCATGTTGTGCCACATGGGATAATCTTCTGGCAGTACATTTTTCTTTTGATGGCCAGATTGCCCAAAAATGGGCCAGAAAACCAGAACCAAAAGGATAAAGAGGGTAAGGTTGAGGTTAACTGACCTGGAAAAATGAAATGATCTTACATGAAAAATATCCATTAATAACCGGGGTTTTGGGGATTAAGGTTGGGGTTAAGGATAAGTTCGGTTGACGGAAGTGGAAATAGCACATCGGTAGGTTTCCAGCCTAATTTTATTTGGCTTAAAGCCTGGCCTGCCATTCCGGTTCTCTTTAACGCAAACCAATAATGACCGATTTCCGTAAAAAACTCATATTTCCATTGTTGTAATAATTCAAGTTTAATTTCCTCTGCACTATTGGCGGTTGTAGGAAGGAGGCCTGCACGAAGTCTGATTGTGTCAAGATTCTCTTTTGCCTCCTGCATATTTCCAAGTTTTAGGGAGGCGGTTGCTCTTATGAGGTATTGTTCGGCCAGTCGGAAGAGAATGGAATATTCGCTACTAAAGGGACCAAACGTATTTTGTTTGTATTTATAGGGATGAAACCAGCTTTGGGAGCCATCGGAAATTTCTCGTGTCCATATCACCTGGCGTAGATCGCCAACCTCAAAATGGGCCATGAAATTGTCGGTGAGGGCATATAGAGAAGGTGGCGGGTAATCAAAGATAAATGTTTCCCCCTCCTTTGTGCCTGCACCTTCAAATTCCGGTTTTAGCTGCCAAATGGTGGAAGGGCTATCTTTAAGAAACACAAGGTTTAAATCTGGTTGCCATGTGTAGGGGCCGTTTGAAATTAACGAATTACTTTCGGAAAAAGCTTTTTCCCATTGCTCGGTGAACACGTATAATCTAGCGAGCATTGCACTTGCCACCGGTTTAGAAACCTTTGTTTTTTCACCGCTGTTGTCCATTTCGGGCAGAAGGTCTTTTGCGGCCAAAAGGTCTTTCTCCATTTCGGAATATACTGTCGCCAGCGGCATACGGGAAACTGAGGCATTGATTTTATAATCGGTTGTGGTTATATAGGGAATATCTCCAAAAAGCTGTGCAAGATAAAAGTGGAGATATGCTCTTAGGAATATTGCCTCTCCTGCCAAAGGTTTTTTATCGGAATCTGGAAGAGTGGAAGTTTCCAGACCTTCGATAATGGCATTAGCCTTAAAAATAAGGGAGTAGCTACTGTTCCAGAAATTGGTAACGGCTGCATTATTAGGCAGAACAACATGATTATAAAAGGCATAATCAAGAGGGGAATCTGCGCGAAAATAATCCAATTCATCTGTGTAAAGACTTAGGAGCACACTCATGCCTCGGGGTCCACCGTCGACCGGACTATTGTCTCTAAGACCGGCATAGATATTTGCAAGGGCGGCATTGACCGTAGATGTGTTTTCGAATACCGCTTCTTCCGATAAAAGGAAATCTGGGTATTCGGGTTCTAGTGCTTTTTCACAGTTTGAAAACAGCATTCCCATCAGTATAAGCACCAACAATCTTGTTAAAAAGGGATTATGGTGGGATCTATAGATTATTGTATTTTGTTTCATTGTGTATGGTTTAAAAGGTTAGATTAAATCCGGTAGAGACCCAACGTAATACTGGCATAAAACCAAACTGTTCGGGGTCTTGACCTTTATAATTGGCCAGCGTGTACAGGTTTTGACCTTGGACAAAAATTTTTGCATTGGATGCGGTTTTAAAAACATTTGAAATGTTATAGGAGAGCGTGATATTTTTGAGGCGAATGTATGAGGCATCACTGAAAGCCGCGTCGCTTTGGCTTAAATGATAAGCGGCCAAGGAACGTTCAAAGTTATCGCCCGTGGTAAAGGCCTGGATATTTGTTTGGTCTCCCGGTTGGGACCATGCATCGAGGACTTCGACAGGTTGGTTTGTCATGGTGCCAGGAGTAGTGCCCCAGCGGTTTATATTGGGACCTACTTGCTTGGTAAATTGGAAAAATATATCCAGATCGAGATTTCCATAGGAAATAGTATTGGATAGGCCCCCGAAGAATTTTGGGGCCGTATCTACAATAGCCTGCATATCCTCGGTAGGATTTATTTGTCCATCCCCGTTAAAGTCTTCAAAAATATATACTCCGGTTTCGGGATCGACACCGACAAAATGGTAAACCTTTTCAATAGTTATAGGCTTGCCAATTACATAGCTGTTTGAATAGGTGCTGTTAGCGAGATTTGGAAATTGCAGCAGTTCATTTTTTGGGATAGTGAGATTGAATTTTGTGTTCCATTTCCAATTATCCGTATTTATGTTGCGAGAAAATATTTCAAACTCCCATCCTCTATTTTCTACAAGGGCATCGAGGTTTCCCAATATTCCCGGGAAACCTGTGGTGCCTGGCAGAGGGATTTCTACCAACTGGTTTGAAGAGCGGTTTCGGTAATAATTTATGTTGGTAGAAATTTTGTTATCAAAAAATGAAGTCTCAAGGGCCAATTCTAATTTTCTATTTTCTTCCCATCCAAAATCAGGATTGGAAAGAGCCGTGGGAGAGAGTCCGATGGTTTCATTATAGCTGTTACCCGTACTACTATAAGAGTTTAAGTAGCGGTAGTCGCCGATTTGATCGTTGCCTGTTGCGCCATAGCTTGCTCGCAGTTTACCGTAATTTAGGAATGCAAGGTTATTTTTTATTGCTGGTTCTTCTGAAAATATCCACGCGGCACCTACGGCACCAAAATTGGCAAAACGATTATTTGGGCCAAACCGACTGGAACCATCCCTTCTGCCGGTAAGGTTTATTATGTATCGATCTAACACGGTATAATTGAGTCTACCAAAGACAGCCTGGTAATTATAATTATTTTCGCTGTCGTTGATAACAGTAATAAAGTTGGCGGCTGCCAAATTCATAATTTGAGAATTACTGGCAAATCCCTGGGCAAATTGGGAAAAGTTATTGGCAGTTTCCTTTTGTGCCGAAAATCCCGCCAGGATTTTCAATTTTGAATTTTCCCAATCCTGATTATAATGTAATTGGGGTTCAACAATCCAGGAACTGCGTGCGGCATCATTTGTAAATATGGAGGAAAAACTACTGTCAAAGCCATATTGGGGTGGGTATCGGGTATGAGGTGTGGTTCGAAATTCGGACAATCTAGAATCTTGAAATCCGAGATTGGTTTTGAGCTTTAATTGCTTGAAAATTTCAATTTCCATCAAGGCATTTGCCATGAAGCTATTCCGTTTGGAACGTAGATCGCCCTCTAATGCGGCCAATGGATTATCAAAAGTACCGTCTTCCCAATTTATTGATCCGTCTTCATTATATAAACTTGGGGCGTTGGGAGCCAAGATTAAGGCCTGCTGGCTTAAATCGGCATCGGGTAGGTTATTATCTTCATAGGAATATGCCATGGATATGGCAAGGCTGAATCTGTCGTCGGCAGATTTATGATTGAATTTTGCAAGCCCATTTGCTCGTTTGTATTTATCATCTTCAAGAGAGATGGTGGATTCATTACGATATCCGCCACTTAGCAAAAAGGAAGTAGCCGGGGTGCCGCCGGAGGCAACCATTTGGTAGTCTTGAAAATAAGCTGTTCCGCCGAGAAGTTCCTCTTGCCAGTCTGTATACCGATGGCGGTCCCATGTGCCATTTACATCATAGGCATAAAAGGGGTACTCCGTCATGCCATCATTAGTAAATGCCTGTTCCCTCACCCGCAAATATTGTTCGGTATTCAATAACTTTTGTTTATTCGCTATATGACCTAATCCACTTTTCACGGCAAACACATATTTGGTTTGGCCGGTGTGTTGTTTTTTGGTTGTAATAAGGATTACTCCGTTTGCCCCTCTGGAGCCATAAATAGCGGTAGCATCGGCATCCTTAAGGACTTGGATATTCTCAATATCGGAGGGATTCAAAAAGCTGAAGGGACTAAAATTGCCATCGGGCAGGACCATTCCGGAAACCTCTTTTGCACCAAGGCTTTTATTATTAAATGGCACTCCATCGATTACGTACAGGGGATTGTTTCCTGCTGTAATACTATTCTTGCCACGGATTAGAATATCGATGCCACTGCCAGGAAGTCCGGAACTTTGGACGACCTGTACCCCGGTCATTTTGCCTTCCAATGCGGCAAGTGGGTTCATGATTACCTGATTTTCGATCTCTTTGGCGTTGAGTGTTGCGATGCTTCCCGTTTTCTCCTTTTCGCTTACCTTATAGTATCCGGCGTTGATGACCACTTGATCGAGGGCGGTGGCGTCGGGGAGGAGTTGGGGGTTGATGGTGGTTTTTAGGCCTACGGGGATTTCTTGGGGTTTATATCCCACGTAGGTAAAGATCAGGGTGTCTGTGGGCATGGCGGAGAGGGAGTAGGTACCGTCTGTATTGGTTATGGTGCCACGGGCTGAGTTTTTAATCAGGACATTGACGCCGCTGAGGGGGCCATCGGGGTCTGTTACGGTGCCGGAAATGATTTTGGGCGGCCCGTTTTGTGAAAAAATTGGGGAGTTGTAGGTGAGGAGGAGGGCAATGATTGGGCACAGGGCCCACTTGTGGCTGTAATTATTTTTCATAATTTCGCACTGGTTAAGGTTATCAATAATTTTAACTGTTAAAAATCCTGCTCCGAGGTCGTCGAAAACTTAAGGAGCAGGTATTTTTTTTTGAAGTGGCCCCAGGACCCGTTTGTTTTTGTAGGTAGGCCGACTTGGTGACAGCGCTTTAAACCGTAGCAAGTGAGGGTTTTGGCTGTTCAAAGCTGCCGTCGAGGGGAGCGTGAAAGCCGTGGCCAGACCGAAACGGGCCTGAGACAACTTCTGGGTACTGCTAATTCATTTTTTTAATCGCGGGAGCTCCTATTGTCGTGGAAAGAAAACAATGGAGTGGAGTGCCCGCTTTTGTTTCATAGGCTGGGGTTTAGGGTTGGACAATTTTTTATTTCTCTTTTGGGAAGCGGTGGCTTTGAAAGGGGAAGAGGGGGTGCCTATTAAAATAGGCGCGGAACTCAACTTACCGACCTGAGGCACTGGTATACCTGTGTACGAATAAGAGAGCCCACGCCCGGGTCGTGAGCATCTTGCTTATCCTCTCATACACATAAAAATTACCAGTTTTCAGATCGAGATTCAAAGCGAGTGCTTCTATTTTCATATTTAGAAGGTTCGCAAATTTATCAAACTGAACCAAATATATAAATATTTTTTGAATGTAGTATCAAAAAACTACAATAATTTTTAGTTGTATGTGGAATTTTCCTTCTAAACCCTGAAAAATGGACAATAAAGAGAAGGAAAAATATTTATGGGCTGTAGGTTCTCATATTCAAAGAATTAGAAAAGAGAAAGGATTTAGCTATCGGCAGTTGGCCCAGCGATGTGACGTAGACCACAGTCAAATCAGCAAAATTGAAAAGGGACTGGTGAGCTTTGAAATTTTGACTTTGTTGGAATTGGCCAGAGGGTTGGAGGTGGAACCCAGGGTATTGTTGGATATTGATTTCAGGGGATTATCGTGAATTGAGTATTTTAATAAGTTAAGCTCCTTCGTTTGAAGGGGCTTTTTTTTTGGGAGATGGTGGATATGTGGGTAAGGGGGGAGTTGGGGGACATGGGGGACACTGGGGACACTGGGGACGGTGGGGACACTGGGGACGGTGGGGACTTTGGGGACGAAAGGATGAAGGGACGAAGGGGAGTTGGGGGACATGGGGGACACTGGGGACACTAGGGACGGTGGGGACTTTGGGGAGGAAAGGATGAAGGGACGAAGGGACGAAGGGGAGTTGGGGGATACTGAGGACACTGGGGACACTAGGGACGGTGGGGACTTTGGGGAGGAAAGGATGAAGGGACGAATGGGAGTTGGGGGACACGGGGATACTGAGGACACTGGGGACGGTGGGGACTTTGGGGACGAAAGGATGAAGGGACGAATGGGAGTTGGGGGACACGGGGGACACTGGGGACACTGGGGACGGTGGGGACTTTGGGGACGAAAGGATGAAGGGACGAAGGGACGAAGGGGAGTTGGGGGATACCGAGGACACTGGGGACATTGGGGACACTGGGGATTTTGGGGATGAAAGGACGGAGGGACTAAGGGGACTTGGGACACTGGGGACTTTGGGGCGTGGGGGACAAAGGGACTAGGGGGGGGTGGGGTGCAGGCTAGGGGTTGGGGTTGTTTTTTCTTTGGTTTTTTCTGGCCTTGGACATTTTTTCTTTTATACCTCCTTGGGCGAGAAAATCTTTTTCAAGGGTGAGGATCTGGTTTCTGAGCAGATAGATGGTGACGTTAATTAGGCTTCTCAAAACGTTTGTGCATATTTCCGGATTGGGGTTTTCAATGGCTTTTTTAAAGGTGGCGTAATTGGCGTTTGGGGTGCGGTTGAGTTGGTCGAAGCGTTTTGAATAGGGATGGGTTCTTTCCCAGGTTGGAATTTTGTGGGTGCGCATATAATCTTCATAGTCGAGCATTAGTTCTTCCAGGCTTGCCCGAGCGACATTGGTGAGTTTGATTTCCATTTCCTTTGAGGTGGCTGAGGCCATGCTGGCTTCTGCTATGTTCTGTTTGCCGGAGCGGGCGGCCTGGACCATTTGGTCAATGGTTCTATCGAATTTTGGGAGATGGTGGCTGCAGAAAAAGACAGTACCATCATAGATAATCTGCGCCTTTTGAAAGGTGAGGAGGGCCCTGTAGCCACCGTGCGGAGGTAGAAAACCGTTGTTCTGGTCCATATTGCTAATTGTTGAGGGCAGGGGAGGGATTTAAAGGTAGGGATTAAATTTTGAATTTTTGGAGGGGCTTTGATGAAAATTTGGGGATTTTGGGGATTTGGGGGAGGGTGGGGCTTTGGGACTTTTGGGACCTTGGGGACACTGGGGCGAAGGGACGGTGGGGTTCTGGGGACTTTGGGGACTTTGGGGACACTGGGGACTTTGAGGTCGGGATTTCATCTCGTTGGAGTCCACTTGAGGAAGAAGTGACATCCTCCCTACGCAGTGGAATTTTTTTCATATTCATTTTTTTTACTTCGATCTTTGTGAAGGAGATACATTTTCATAAAACAACAATAAATTACAGACAAAATGGGAATATTAAATAAAATTTTGGGAAATGCCAGTGAGGTTTCCGCGGAAAAGTTGAATGAAAAATATGGAAGGCTTCTTACCAATGACGAAATTATCGAATTAGGATTTCAGCTTCTGCGAGATACCTTTATGTTTACCAACAAACGATTAATTTTAATCGATGTACAGGGATTGAGGGGGAGTAAGATTGAATATAAATCATTGCCCTATAAGAGTATTTCGAGATTTTCATTGGAAACGGCGGGAACTTTTGATTTGGATGCGGAATTGAAGATTTGGATTTCCAGCGAAGAGGTTCCATCGGTGAGCAAAAAGTTTAACAAAAGCATAGATGTGTATGAGGTGCAGAAATATTTAGCCAGCAAGATCATGTAAGAATTAATCACATTTTTTATAAGCTGCTTTTTAAAAACCTGGAGGTGCAATTTTGTGAAACTTTCCATACCGCAAACAGGCCCTGGCTGAAGATTTGCCTTGCACATATGAACAACAAAACCAAAAGCCTAAATTCCAATTAAAATACCAAGGGCATATTATTGGTTATCTTGAACATGATGGGAGCGTATGGTCATTTTACTATTCTAAATGGTTTCAAAATCAAGATGAATTAGAATCCTTATTTGAGTTTCCGGTAAAAGATAAAATTTATTCCTTGAGTAAATTAAGGTCTTTTTTTGAGAGCCGTATTCCTCCATAAAACAGCCTAAGATCCAAGATTATTTAATTTCCCATCCCTCTGAATAAAACAATAAAGTAAAGCTGTTGGAGCTTTTTGGTGTTACTTCGGTAAACAATCCTTATTGGTTAGCTTTGAATAGCCCAATGAAATAGATAAAAGCCTCATTGAGGCTTTTTTGATAAGAGTTCGCGCTTGTTTAATCACCCGGTCTATGCTTATGTGGTTTTAATCCGGGATGTTTTGGTTTTGTTTCTGGTGTAACACGTCTTCGCCTATCTGGTGTTCCGTCTTCTTTTTTAGGTTTCGGTCCAGGTTTAATTGCTTTGATTTTGTCCATCTTGTTATTTTTTATATTAATAGGCATAAAATTATCATAGATAATATTAGGATACTTACGGAAAACCGTAAGGAAAGCTAAAATCTATAGGATATCTTAGTGACATTAATAATTTAAACTTAGTATTATGGCAGTAAAACACATACCAACGGGCGAAGTACACAGTGGTTCCAAAGGAGGAACCACTGGATGTGGAACAAACACAAATGTTCATCCAGATCATTGGGTAAACACTTCACAAAGTATTACTTGCGGCAAGAATGGTTGCAAGTAAATTTAAATTTGAAAACTTGGGAGTTTGAGATGCATTCTAAAGACCTCAAACTCCCATTTTAATTAATTTATCTTCTAATGTTGATAGCACCGTCCCGACGCATTTTTTGTCATCCGCTTACACCGCTTTCCTGCCTTGGTCTTTCCGGTGCATTGTGTGGCGCTAGTTTTTGGAGAAACAATTCCGTGGTAAGTGGTGTTTGGATCTGATTGTACCAGATTTTGAGTCTTCCCCGGATTTGTTTCTGGTTTGCATACCGAGCATGCTTGGTAGCCGAGATTAATGGCTTGTTCTAAAGGGATTTCTTTTTTGGAGTGTTTGAGATAACGGCAATTTGCTATATGGTATTTTTCTCCTGTTTTGGTGGTATATACGGATTGGGACAGGCTGCTTTGGGTGCAACCGATGGAAAAGAGAAATAACAGAATATGGAAAAGCCTCATCTTTTCAGTTTTTTCTTTTTGTAATCGCGCCATTCCCAAGGGGGGATGGGTTCTGTCTCCTGCCATAGGCCGATTTTCTTTTTCCGTGCTTCGTTTTCCAATTTTTGGAGGTCGGGGTTGTTTGAATATTTAATATAATGCCAGGCCAAACCGTGTTTTAGCAATTGAGTGTTTAAAGTTAGGGAATCATCATAAAATACCGTAGCGATACTTCGTCTATATCTATCTTTTTTTAGGATCTCGATACAGACCGTTTTTCCAAAGATGGCTTGGGAGGCAAATGCTTTGGCCTGTTGGGAAAAGGGTTGTTTTTTTTCGGGGCAATCTATGTTTGCCAATCTCACTTTTACGAGGATGGAATCGTGGGTGAGGAGTTTAAAGGTGTCGCCGTCTGTAATACCCACCACCCTTCCCTTTAAGGTTTGGGCGGGGAGGGTGAGGGTAAGGAGGAGGGTTAGTAATAGGGTAAAACTTTTAATGGGGAGTTAATTTATGGGTTGAAGGAATTCTTTTATTACTTTGTCTAAATTGGCGGGCAATTCATTGCTTTTAATGGTATAGCGGGTAACGCCCATGGCTTGGAGCCATTGTTCCCAATAGGCCTTGATCACTTCCTGTTCGTAAACGTTTTTATGGTCTGGGTTGATTCCCAGGACAAGGACTTCGAGATCATTTAGTCCGGATGTGGCGGGGATAAAGCCGTATTGTTGGGTTTCCATTTTTTCCTTCCAAGTTGCTTTGGTCAGGCCAAAGGCACGAATGTCTTGGGGGGTAAGGTAGGAAGTTTTATTGGCTTCTTTTCTTTTGTTGTCCTTGTGATAGATATAGCCATCGGTAAGGATCACCAAAATGTTGCGATAGCCATCTTCTATGCAAAAATCCCTTACCTTATTGCGAAAAAATCCCCAGGTATCGGAGCCCACGTATTTTCCATCCTTTAGGGCCAGCTGGTATATCCCATTTGGTTTGTTTTCATAAGCATCTTCAATTTTATCGAACAATTCCAGGGTAGCATTGTTTCTTGTAACGTGAAACTTTAGGTTTTTTGAAATTCTGTTGATCTCGGGATTTTCGGGTTCGGGGTCGAAAAAGACTGCTATCCTGTCATTTAGGGCCCGTAATTTTTTATGGCGCAGATGATTGACAAAACCATGGGCTACGCTTTGGATATAGGCTATATCCCGCTGGTACTGTTCCATTGACGGGATATGGTATTTGACGGTATCGATGCGATCTGAAAGGTCTAACAGCAGGCTGATATTTAGATTTTCGTTGCCACCTTTTTTAGATGGAGCTTGTTGCTGGACTGGGGTTTTTGGAATTTCTTTTTCCTTATCTTCTGCACAGGAGAAAAGAATTAGGAGCAGGATTATCCCCAGAAGGTTAATTTTTTTCATTTGATCAGTTTTTAGAGGTATAGAGAAGATTTTGGAAATCGGCCTCCTCAAGGCCTAACCTTTTTAAATGCTGTTCAGAGATATTTTTACATCTCAACAACAGTTCCTCCTGTTCTTTATGAGGCAGGGCGATTTCAGAGGTAATGACGCGGAACCAGCCTTCGGCAAATTGGTAATGATAGTTTAGGTATTTTCTGACAGGGAGAATAAAACCGTCAATTTTGGTTTGGAGTTCGTCGATTTTGCCCAAGATTCCATTGATTTCCTCTTTTATGGCGGGGATTTTGGAATCTATTTTGTCAATTTCATTTTGGTAGTTTTGGATTTCTTCCCTTTTTCTTCTTATGAAGGCTTTGATCAGGTCCATGTTTTCATATTCCTTCATAACAAAATCCAAGACCAGGCCCCAAATGATATAGACCACGAAGCCGGCGAAAATTATTCCCCAGAAATTGACACTGGCAATAGCATCGGCTGGGGTGAACTGTTGGCCGACCACTGCCTCGAACAGGAATATTTTTTTCTCAATAAGGTAGGCAAGGATCACATCAAAGAGGAAGGCAACCAGGAATAGGGCTATGAGTTTCATAGTAGATTGCCATCCTTTTATTTTATGGAACATATGGATCAAGTAACCAAGCCCCATAAACACGAAGGGAATGGTAATTACGAAGACGGCTTCCAGCCAACCTTCGCGGAGGGCTTTGCCCAAGGCATCGGCATCAAATATTGCCGCAGTGAGGCTGCTTGATTCGAAGTCCTTAAAAAATGCCGAGTAGGAGGCGGAGATATAGAATACAATTAGGTAAATAGTGATGGGAAACAATAATAGCAGGCCGATATAAAACTGGGCTTTTGGCCGTTTATCGGAAGGGACGCCATATTTGTCGGGATTTTCCTTTACATCGGTCATTTCAAAGCGTTTCTTTTCGATTTTGATTTCCAATTCCCCTTTTTTTTCTTCCAGGATTTTTTGGGCCATCTCCCTTTTTTTCATTTCGGTGCGTTGGCGTTCCTGGTCTTCCCGATAAGGTTGTTTCAACTGGTGTTGTTCTTCTTCCAATCTTTTGCACTGCATTTCGAACTGATAATACACATTGTTTAGGGCAATGCCGAAATTATGTTCGTTACCGTTTGCCTTTCGGGCCGCGCCCATACCGCTTTCATAATAGGATATGCGCACTTTTTCAAATGATTCGTCTGGGCCCGATTCCGGTTGAGGTTCTTTTTGTATGGGCTTTTTAAGGGTGAATAGATTTTTGATATTTGTCATGAGGTTATTCATTTAGGTGGGCTAGGATCTGTTCCTTAGGTAGTTCTTTTTTGGCACAATCAATCAGATAATCGGCCAATGGCACTACATTTTCTTCGAGAAAGCCAAATTTGCGGCAATACTTTTTCAGGATGCTGTATTCATCATCGGTTATTTGATGGTCTGCCCAGATCATACGGGCAAAATCATAGAGATATTCTACCTTTTTTTCCAAGGTTTCTGGGATATGGACGGAGAAATCGGTAGGGGCGGTGAGCATATGGAGCAGGTCGTCTTTGTCAATGCCTTTGTCTTCCGCAAACTTATGGAGCATGTGCAATTCCATATTTGCAAATTCATCATCTGCCAGGGCAATTTGGTAGAGCCGGAGGAAATGGCTTTTTAATTCGGTTGTCAGCATAGGATTGGTGATTAGTGATTGGTGATCGGTGATGCTTCGATAGGGTAGGAGGGGATTAGGCATATTGGATCAATCGCCAGGTGACTGACTTCCCTCCATAGGGAGGCATTCTGTTTCCTTGGGCTATGGGAGCGGTGGTAGATGGAGAGCTTACGACCTTCCAAATACCGGATTCGGGACAAATTTGTCCGGTGGTGGCTGTGGTGCCGATGGGTTTTTTTGCCATGATGAAAAAGTTTTAAAGTTGATTTCCAAATGTAAAGCACTTGAAGGGCATATGTTTACGGAAAACCGTAAAGGCATAATTTTTTTAAAAAATCCCAAGCCTTTCTTCTTTGGAATTCCGGAATGCAAAGGGGAAACATGTAGGAGGATTGGATAGATAAGATTAACCTTCCCCATTGGGTTTACTTAGGGTCTGGGCTATTGGGAATGATAATAAGAGGATTGAAGGTTGCAGCCTTCAATCCTCTTGAGTAAAAAACACCTATAAGGATCAGTTCCCGCCATAGGGAGGTGGGGGCGGTGGGGGAAAATCGCCATCATCGCCGCAGCAGGCTTGGGGGTTTTTTTCATCCCCCGCCATGGAATGGGGGGTACAGGAAAAAAGGGTCAGATTGAGGAACACTGTAAGTAAAAGCAGGATTATTTTTTTCATTTTGTTTGGATTAAGGGTTGATAATGGTGTGGCTGGCCGGTATGGGGGCCGGCATATTATCAAGCCACACGAAAAGGGAAAGGCGGGGCCTTTCGGGTTTGGGAAGTGTGGAGTGCAGCAGCAAGGCAAGAGGTTACTTCCCATTATGGCCTATGGACTTGCACTGCAGCTCCAGTAGTGACATTGCGATGTTTTGTAAACCCCGTTACACCCAGGGCGGCATAGCAATACGTGGCAAATGAAGCCATTGTGGCTCGGAAAGGATGGAAAGGATTGGGAAAGGTGTTGGAAAGAATTAGGAAAAGGGTTTCCAGGAACTTTCCATTTTGATTTTTTGTAATTTTAGTGGTCCATAAAGCGGCACATATGCATAAGGAATTACTTTTAATGGCTTTTGAGAAGGCCAGGGGCGAGTTGAATGGGGAAGGGATTAAGTCGCCTTCCACCACCCAATGTGCGAAGAAGCTTTCCGCGGTCATTTCAGAGGATTTTCCCTATGGGGAGAGGCGGTTAAGAGATTTTTATAGAGAGGCCCTTCAGGCCACTGAGGAAGATATAGAAATACCCCAGAGGCAGGTTGTTCTGGCGTTGGCAAAGTATTTGGGTTATGCGGATTATCGGGATTTTGAAAGCAGGCATTATCCCGACAGGGAAGGTAGGAGGAAGGAAGTGCCCGGAAAGGCTGGGGAAGGGGTTGTGGCCCGCGGGGAGGAAAGGAAGAGGGGCACCAAAAGAAATGGAAAGCTAATCGGGATGGTTATAGTCGCAGTTATTTTGGTAGTCCTGGGAGTTTTTGGGTACCATTATTTTACCCCACAGCAGTGGATGGAATGGGACGGAAGGCACTACATAGAGTCTAAATTTGATTCCCAAAAGTTGCAGGAGGGCAGGCTAAAGGCCTATAATGCGGAACGCATACGGGGTTTTGAAAGGATAGATCCCGATTGCGGGACCCAATTTTTCAATGCGGATGGCGGGGTACGGGTATGGTATGGGAAGAACAGGGATGGGGAGCTACAGTTTTTTACCGGGTATGGCCTGCATCCGGAAACGGGCAAAACTCTTAAGCCGGTTACTGAGTATATGATTGGGAAGTATATTTGTCACTGACCGCTCAGGTTGCGGGTCGATTTTTTTCTACAATTTTTTAAAGTTTATAAGGGAAGGTAGGGGGCTTTGAAAGGGTCTGGCCCGAGGCCTTAATAATTGAATATGGGGCACCTTTTGAGGTCTTTTGCCCCTCATTTTGTTTTAGCGGGTTGAGTTGCTGCTTTTTATTTGATGTTTCCCATTGCTTGCTCGTATTGCTTGAATGGGGATTTTTTCTTTTTTGTATTTGGGGGCTATGGGGGACTATAGGGAGACTGGGGACGGTGGGGACTATGGGGACGGTGGGACTTTGGGGACGTGGGGGACTTTGGGGATAAAGGGACGAAAAGACGAAGGGGTGAAAGGACGAAGGGACGGAGGTGGAAGGGATGAGGGGGCTTTTGGGGTGTTTTGTTTTGCTGGCACGGAGGGCGGGTGGTGCAGGAATGTGCATAAATATGCAAAAAGTGTTGGTTTGTGTTGGCGCGTATTGATTTTTAGGGGGTTGGGCGTAGGTTTGGGCTATGTTTAACCTCTAAAAATTTTGTGTTATGGCAAAACAGAAGGGAATTTTGAAGTTGAAAGGTACCATGGGAGACATGACCTTTTACAAGACGGAAGACGGGTACATGGCCCGGGAG
>JACDJA010001277.1_pt1 | contig 21702 bp, 15 predicted proteins | sample 7449241 | NCBI WGS metagenome assembly JACDJA01 (sample SAMN14253289, study PRJNA609438) | sludge metagenome | isolation source: initial anaerobic sludge | collected 2018-12-20 | reverse complement strand
GGGGTCCACGCTCGCGGGCGTCACCGCCAGCCGCCAGCGTCCGTCCGCCACCGTGAACGCTCGCAGCAGTCGGCCGTCTTGCGCCAGCACCTCCACCGAAGTCTCTACCGTCAGCGGCGGAAGGTCGGTGGCCCCGACCCAGCGGTCGACCACGGCCCAAAGGCCGGTGCCGAGCGCCAGCAACACGGCCACGGTCCACGCGGCGCGGCGCGCTCGACCCGCGTTCCCCGCCCTAGCCGCGCTCCGCGCTCGACCCGCGTTCCCCGCCCTAGCCGCGCTCCGCGCTCGACCCGCGTACCCCGCCCGAGCGGCGTGCCCCGCCGGAGGCCGCCCGCTCATGGCCCGATGGTCACGCTGCCCGTGGCGCTGACGGCGAAGTTGGCCGGGCGGTACATGTCCTCCACCTGTGCCGCGGGGTAGTGGTAGGTGCCGGGCGAGACCGCGCGCATGACGTAAGCGAGCCGCAGCGGCTCGCCGGTGGTCCAATCGACCGCCGCAAGGAAGCGGTCGGAACGCGCCTCGGTCATCTCGGCGCCGACGTTCACCCTCAGCCAGTCGAGCGCGCGGATGTCGCCCTCACGCAGGAGGTTGGGGCTCTCGATCTCGAAGCCCGCGGCCAGGGCGTCGTCGATCATGAGCCGGCCGCCCGCCACGCCCCTATCGGGGCGGACTTCGAGGATGACGACCAGGCGGTCGCCCACGCTCAAGTTGCTCAGGTCGGTCGGCTCACCGTCGGCCGTGTAATGGCTGCGGGTGATGGTGTAGCCCACCCCGCCGGCCTTCGGCGCCTCCACGGGCACGCCCACGGTCGTGATGGTCACCGTCACGCCGGAGTCGCCGGCGTTGCGTATGACCGCCGGCGTCCCGTCGAACAGCCGCACGACGTTGCCGGCCACGGGCCTGCCGTCGAGGACGAGCCCGTGAGCCTCGGCCCCCACGGCGATGGCCGCCCGGAGCGTCCAGGCCGCCTCCTGGGTGGACAACCGGTTCGCCGGGCCGCCCTGCGCTACGAGGTTCGCGAGTTGCACGCGGTCGACCACGCCGCTGCCCGCCTCCACCGCGAGCGCCAGCAGCCCGGCCCGGTCGCGGAGCAAGGAGCCGTAGTCGGCGCGCCAACCGCCCTGTTCGGCGCCCACCAGCGCCAGGGCGCGAGCCTGAGCGAACATCGCCTCAGCGCGTTCCCGCTCCCCGTAAGCCGCGAGCGCGGCCCCCAGGTGGGCGGCCGCCAGCGGCGTGTCGAAGCGCTCGGCCAGGGTGCCGGCGTAGTAGCGCAGGTCGCCGATGGCGGCCTCGCCGGCGCGCGCCAGCACGTAGAAGGCGTACGCGTACCCGGCGGCGCCGTCTTGCATGCTGCCGGCGCGCGCCACCTGGTTGCGCAAGTTGTCGAGCGCCATGCGAAGCGCGGTCTCCGGAACGCCGGCGCCGTGCGCCTCGGCGAGCAACAGCACGTCGGTGGCGTAGGCGTCCAGCCACAGGTCATAGCCGCCCGCGCTCCACACCCCGAACCTGCCCGTGCGTCCCTGACGCGTGAGGAGGCGGTCGATCCCGGCCTGAAGCTCCTCGCGCACCTCGGCCCGGGTCGACAACCCGAGCTGAACCACCGTCTCAGGTGCAAGCAGTAGCGGCATGAGGCTCGAGGCGATCTGCTCCGTGCAGCCGTACGGGTAAGTGACGAGCCGCATGACCGCCCCCGGCAGGTCGAGGGCCGCGCCCGCGCCCGCGATCAGCGTCGTCCGCGTGGTGCCCGGCCGGAAGCCGGCCAGCGCCGCGTCGTCGAAGCGGTAGCGCTCACCCGGCGCCAGCACGAACTGGGTGACGCGCGCCGTTTCGGGGTCGGTGTACTGGACGCTCAGGCGCGCCTCGCGCGTGAGCACGTGCCCGTCGGGCGTGGTCAGGGTGATCCGGTACGTGTGCTCACCCACGCTCGTAGCCCGCAGCGGCAGGTCGAGCACCGCCCGCCCGCCGACGGTCAATTCGACCGTCTCCGGCGCCTCACCCAGGCCTTCCCCCGCGACCTCGAGCTGCATGACACCGGCCGGCCCGGTGACATGAGTCAACTCGAGCCGCAGCCGGCTGCCGTCGCCCGGGGCCAGGAAGCGGGGCAGGCTTGCCTGCACGACCACCGGGTCGCGCACCAGCACGTCGGCCTGCGCCTGGCCCACGGCGCGACCCGTCCAGGCCACCGCCATGAGGCGGACGGTGCCGTTGAACGCCGGCAGGTCGAAGCTCACCTCCGCGCGGCCACCAACGAGCGTGATGGGCCCCGAGAAGAGCGCGAGTAGCTCCTCGGCGGGGGCGGGGCCGGCACTGTAGTCCTCCATCTCGAGGCCGCCCCCGGAACGGACCTGGCCCAGGGCACCCTGGCCGGCGTCGATGAGCCTTCCGTAGAGGTCGCGAACCCCGACTCCCAGGCGCCGCTGGCCGAAGTAGTAGCCGAGAGGGTCGGGCGCCGAGTAGCCGGTGAGCGTGAGAACACCCAGGTCGACCGCGGCGACGGTGGCGTAGGCGGGCCCGTCGGGCACGCCCTGCACCTCGAGCACCACGTTCAGCTGACCACGTGGGTCGGCCTCGGCCGGCGCCAGCAGCACGGCATGCAGGGCCCTGTCGCCGGGAGCGACCGCGGCGTGGGCCACCCCGAGGCTGCGCGCCGGCGCGTGCCCGTCGACGTCGCTGGGCCGGATCAGGCTGGCCGTGACGTAGGCGCCGGTGCCCCAGGCCTCGGTCACCGGCAGCTCGACGGTCGTCTCGCCGTCCACCGCCACCATGCGCAGGTCGACGACGGCGTCCGACAGCACCGCGACGAGCGCCGTGCCGGCGCCCTCGGGAACGATGCGCAAGGTAGCCACGTCGCCGGGCACGTAGGTCGGCGCGTCCAGCGACACTTCGAGAAGGTCGGGCGTGTCACGCGAGGCGTCGACGCCGTACCAACCCGCGGCGAACGCTACGGAGGCGCTGGCGAACGTGGTGCCTTCGTAGGTCACCCGGAGCTCGTGGCGGCCCCACGTCACGGGCACGCTGATGCCGGCGGGCCGGCCCGCGACCGCCGCGACCCCCTCGCCGACGCGTTGACGCTCGGTCACGGGCTCCCAGTACCAGCGGCCGTTAACGGCGTACCACTGGTAGCGGGTCACGACGCGGTCCAGCTGCCAGCGCAGGTCGCCGGCCATCGGGTCGCCGTTGGGGTCGACCAACGCCAGGTCGAAGGTGGCGGCCGTGTTCTCGGGCAGCGCGTCGTCGAAGCCGGGTCGGATGCCGACCACGGGCCCCGTCGGGCGCAGCGCGCGGGTCACGTCACGCTCCACGGGGCGCGCCGACCCGTCGAGGAGCGTCGCTCGCACGGTGAGTGCGTAGGGGCGCGCGTCAAGCTCGAGGTGGCCGAGGGGCAATGGGGCCACCAGGTGCCCGTCGGCGTCCGTCAAGCGGCCGGGCTCGAACTCGCGCCGCTGCACGTCGAGGCGCTGGTCGTGGCGGCCGAAGCGGAAGCCCGGCCAGCCGGCCAGATCGGTGGTGGTGGCGACGCTCACGCTACCCGACAGGGCCAGGCCGGCCGCGGGAGCGCCGAAGAGGTAGCGGGCATCGACCTCGAGGTCGGGTGGCGCTGCCGGATCGACCGGGCCTTCGGTTTCCAGCTTCACGTCGAAGTCGATGCGATCGGGCAGGAAGTCCTCGACCAGCACCTTCTCGCTGGCCAGGGCGGGTTCGCCCGGGTCGGCGTAGGTCTCTACTCGCCACACGCCGCGCGGCACGTCGGCCCCCAACGCCAGTGCGACCACGTGGCCACCGGCTTGGCCGCCGTCAGAAACGACGCGCGAGTATTCGACGCCATCGGGCCGCAGCAACAGCACGGTGAGCGGCAACCCCTCGATCGCGCTCGCCCCGCTGTCGCGCACGAGCGCCGTCAGGTGGATCGTCTCACCGGGGCGGTAAGCGCCGCGGTCCGTAGCCAGGAACACGTCGATGGGGCCGGCGGCGGCGCGCCCCTCGACTCCCCGGTCCGAGAGGTCGAACTCGGGCTCCTCGAGCGACAGCACGGCCAGGTCGTCGGTCCCCTCGACCAGGACCATGGCCGGGGCCGAGTTGCCCGAACCGCGCGCTAGCGCGGGAGCGAAGCGCACGTGGCCCTCCGCGTCCGTGTCGGCCTCGGCGAGCACCCGGTTCGAGCGCGCGACGAGCGCCACGCGCAGGCCCTCGACCGGCCGGCCGTCACCGAGCCGCTGCACCACCACGTGCAGGCCGTCGGTGCCCGAAAGCGTCGTGACACCCAGGTCCGAGACCATGAACCACTGCGTGGCGGGCGCGACGTCGTACGGGTCGGCGCCGGGCACGCTCGCGCGCAGCACGTAGACCCCGGGCTCGAGCGTCCCGACCTCGTAGAGTGGGAGCCGCGACGTGGTCTCTTGGTTAAGGCTGCCCTCGAGGATCGCCTCGCCCTCCCAGACCACTTCCGCCAGGAGCTGCTCGAAGCGCTCGCCCTCCCACGCTCCGAGTGCCTGCAGGAAATCGCCCTGCTTGATGGCGGTTACCAGGTTGCGATCCGACACCCGCAGTAGCCGCAGGTCCAGGTGGTCGGCGTTCACCGTCTCCACCGGTAGCGCGCGCGGGCCCCGTGCGGGCAGCACGTAGGTCCGGCCCGCGAACCGCACCGACGGCGCGCGGTCGCGAACGTAGACCTCGAGCGGGACGTCCTTCACCAGTGAGTCCCCCGTCGTGCTCGGTAGGCCGGCGCGAAGCGTCAGGGCGTAGCTCTCCCCGAAGACGACCCCGGTGACGCAGAGCTGTTGCCCCTCGACCTCCAGCGCGAGCCCCGGCGCGAGACGTTGCACGTACGGCCCGTAGTCGCGCATGGGGGAGAGGTCCTCGGAGAAGGTGACGCAGATGCGTGGCGCCGCGGCGCTGGCGTCCACGTCGTGGGTCAGGACGCGGAAGCCGAACGCCTCGCGCAGGCGCGCGAGCTCGTCGGGGGCGATGCCGGGAGCGAGCCGGTCGGCCAGGCGCGCGGCGCCCAGCGCGGCCTCGCCCCGGTAGGTGGCCTCCAGCGCCTGCGCCATGACCAGGAGCGCCTCGGCGCGGCCGGCGTCGGGGAGGCGTAGTGCCGCGTTGAGCGCGGCGAGGACGGCGCTGCGGTTGAGCTGGAAGCGGCGGTTAGAGTCGCTTTCGGCCTGCACCGCGAGGGCCCGCGCGTGGGCCAGCCAGGCGACGCCGCTATCGGCCACCGTGACGGCGGCGCCCGTCGCCCAGGTGGCCTCGGGCGGCTCCTGCTCGCCTGCCGTGTCCAGCCAGGCCGCCTCAGACCACTTGCCGGCCTGGTAGCGCTCCGCCACGGTTTCCGCCTGCTCGAGGGCGTCGTCGAAGTCGCTGCGCCCGAGGAAGTCCATGGTCGCCGCGGCCGCCTGCGCCCGCTCGAGGGCGGCGGCGCTCTGCTGCTTGACAACTCCGGAGAGAGCATCCTCGAAGGGCACCGGCTCGCCGAGGACGTCCTTGAGGAAGCAGGCGCCGTTCTTCTGGTCGAAGGTGAAACCGGCGCAGCCCCCCTCGCGCATGCAGGTGGCGTGGCACTGGGCCAGCGTGACGTTGAAGAGGGTCGTGAGGTCGCCGCCGGGGTAGTCGGTGTCGTTCCAGCTGGTGGCGAAGCGTTCGGGGATGGGAGCGTCCTGGGCCCACGCCTGGAGCGGAGCGGACAGCGCGACGAGCGCCAGGACGGCGAGGCGCAAGGAGGACCTCATGCCGCTGAGGTCGAGTGGGGAGCGCCTCTCGAGAATCTTCTCGAACCCGAGTGACTTGCGGCTGGACGTCGCCATGGCAAGCCTCCAAGACAGTAGATGGAGTTCAGGCTAGCACGCGTTAAGGCATGATGGGAGCGTGCTTCCCGGGTTAGGCCGGGTCTTCACCGGGAGTGGCTGGCGGGAGGGCCAAGTGGCCTGGAACAACGATCCAAAAGCGTTACGGGCGGCCATCGAGAGGGCCTTGGGCCCGATCGGTGAGGATGAGGAGCTTCACTTCCGGCCCATGTTCGGCGGCATCATGTCGTACACGAGGGGCCGCCCCTTCGCTTCGCTATCGAACGCGGGGCTGGCCCTCAAGTTGTCCCCAGAGGACCGCGAGACCCTGTTGGTCGAAGAAGACGCGCTACCCCTGCGGTACTCGCCAGAAGACTCGGCGAGCAAGAGCTATACGTTGGTGCCCGAGAGCTGGCATGACGACCCCGATAAGCTGCTGCCCATCCTCATGAAAAGCATCGGGTATTGCTCGGCTCTGCCGCTGAAGAAGAAACCCAGGAAGTAGGTCCTTCCGGAGCGCTTGTGCCCAGCGCGCGTTACGCCTCACAGGGGCTTGAAGCGCTCGAACGTCTCTTCGCACGCCTCGCAGGTCCGGATCTCCCGGCAGAGGGTCGAGCCGAACGGGTTCCGCAGGCGTGTGTCCGGATGGCCGCAGCGCGGGCAGCGCACCGGCGCGTCGAGCGCTATCTGCAGCAGCCCTCCGTGCGGTTGCGGCGGCGCGATGCCGAACTCCTCGAGCTTCCGGCGCGCCTCGTCGGTCATCTCGTCTGTCGACCAGGGCGGCGAGAGGCGTCTGCTCACCTCGACGCGCTCGACGCCGGCGCCGCGCACCGCCGCGGCCACGTCGGCCTCTATGACGGCGAGGGCCGGGCAGCCGGAGAAGGTGGGGGTTATGACCACGCTCACGACGCCACTGCGTTGCCCCGTGGCGGCGGCGTCGGCGGCCGGCCGCGCGTGAGCTACTTCGCGCACCAGCCCCATCTCGACGATGTTGAGGACGGGTATCTCCGGGTCATGCACGGTCGTCAACGCTTGCCAGACGCGGTCCAGCACGGGGTCGGCAGTTACCGGGGGTTGCATGGCGCTCACCAGCTCTCGGCCAGCGGGTCGTTGCGCGCCACCGACTGCATCTCGGCGAGTAGCACGGCAAGCGGACCGCCGGAGGACCGGGCGCGCCGGTCGGATGGCTCACTGCGCGCCGCCGCGGCCTTGGGTGGCGCTACGTCGACGCGTTCCAGCGCCCCCTTGATGCGCTGCATGACGGCCCCCTCGAGCTCGGAGGTGTCCGGGTAGATGCCGGCAACCGTCAGTGAAGCGTCGCCGGGAAGGGGCGCCAGCAACTGCGGGAGCAGCGGCCAGAGCGTGTCGAGCGCGGCCACGAGCCGCCGCCGCGACTCGTCGGTGCCGTGCGCCAGGCGCTCGAGCCAGAGCGCGCTGTGGCGCAGGTGGAACAGTTCCTCGCGGTTCACCTTGGCGGCCACCTCCGCCACCGGTGCGTAGCTCGAGCGCATCAGGCGGGGGAGGAGCTCGGCCTCGTAGCTGTCGAAGAGGAACTGGCGGAGCATGGTGAACGCCCAGTCGCCCTTGGGCTGCTCGACCAGGCTGGTGCTGCGGAAGGCGACGGCCTCGCGGGTGAAGGCGAGCTCGTCCGGCTCGGGGCCGCCCAGCCCCTGCACCAGTTCGTACCAGAGCACCGCGTGGCCGATCTCGTCTTGCGCCACGTTGGCGATGGCGATGTCCTCCTCGAGGATCGGGCCGTGGCCCGTCCACTCGGAGTCGCGGTGCCCGAGCACCAGTTCGTCGTCGCCGAGCGCGGTAAGGCGCTCGATCAGGGCCTCGCGGACGGCGGCCGTCAAGGGGAGGGGAGGGCCAGGGTCCTCGCTCATTCGGGCACTCCCTCCTCCGCGTCCTTGCGGGCGACGGCGCTGCTCGAGTAGATGGACTGTTGCTTGTAGGTCTTGTCGAGCGCCGGCCCGAACCAGGGGTCGGCGACCGCGGGGTCGGAGCGGACCACCGCGTCCGCCTCGATGAGCCACAGGGCGAGGATGGGAGCGTCGGCGAACTCTCGCAGCGCGCGCGCTAGGGCGCCCTGCAACGTGGGCGCCGCGACCTCGCCCACCAGGTCGCCGAACGTCATCGAGCGGCGGTTGCTCGACTTGCGCACCACGTAGTAGCGCTGCGCTGCGGCGGTCTCATCCGGGGTCGGCTCGGCGGAAGCCGCCTCGGCGTGGCCCTCCAGCTCCTGCGCCGTCCAGGCGTGAACGCACGCCGCCGGCGCCACCCACATGCTCACCGCCGAGGGCCGGCGCGCGAAGACGGTGCGCGCCATCAGCAGCGCGTGCTCGGCGTCGGCGGCGTGCACGGAGCCGACGGCCTGATGCGCCTTGCGCTCGTTGTCCTGCTTCAGCACTTCCCAGCGCGGCCACTGGCTGTCGCCCGGTGCCGCGTTATCGGAGGTGGCTCGGGGCCGCAGCTCGCTCATCCGTCCGCCCTCGCTCGCCGCGCGCTCGGTTCAGGCTCCGCCGCCGTGCCGTCCGAGTGCGCCGCACTCGCTGCTTGTGCCGCACGCTGTGCGTGCGCCGCCATGGCTTCGCGCACCCAGCGTCCCTCGTCGTGTGCCTTCCGCCGGGCGGCCAAGCGTTCGGCGTTGCAGGGACCGTCGCCCTTCACCACGCGCCAGAACTCGTCCCAGTCGATGGGCCCGTGGACCCAGTGGCCGGTCTCCTCGTCGAAGCGCAGGTCGGGGTCGGGGATCTTCAGTCCGGCGGCCATCAGGTCGGGCGCGTGCTCGTCGAGGAACTCCTGGCGCACCTCGTCGTTGGTCTTCACCTTCACGCCCCAACGCTTGAGCTGCGGGGTGTTCGGCGAGTCGGAGTCGTGCGGCCCGAGCATCATGAGCGACGGCCACCACCAGCGGTTTAGCGCGTCCTGCGCCATCTTGCGCTGCCCCGGCGTGCCGGCGGCGTAGCGGCGGATCATCTCCTGGCCCTGCTTGTGGTGGAACGTCTCCTCGGCGCAGATGCGCACCATGGCGCGCGAGTAGGGGCCGTACGAGGCGCCCGCCAGCATGACCTGGTTCTTGATCGCCGCGCCGTCAACCAGCCAGCCGATCATGCCCACGTCGGCCCAAGTGAGAGTCGGGTAGTTGAAGACGCTCGAGTACTTGGCCCGCCCCTCGAGAAGGGCGTCGACCATCTCCTCGCGCGAGATCCCGAGGGTCTCGGCCGCGTGGTAGAGGTACTGGCCATGCCCGGCCTCGTCCTGCACCTTCGCGATGAGGATGAGCTTGCGGCGCAGGCTGGGGGCCGACGTGATCCACTCGCCCTCCGGCAGCATCCCCACCCACTCGCTGTGGGCGTGCTGGCTGATCATGCGGATGAGCTGGCGCCGGTACTCGGCCGGCATCCAGTCGCCGGGCTCGATCTTCTCGCCGGCGTTTATTCGCGCTTCGAACGCCGCCAGGAGTCGCTGCTCCTCGGCGTCGCTCAAGGGTAGACCGGGCATCCGACCCCTCCTTTCCGGCGCCATGGGCGCCGAGGGTGCGCGCGTCTCGCTGGACGCGCCCGGCAGCCGCACGCCGGTGGCGGGGCCGTGCCGGCCGCTCTCGCCGCCGCCGTCGTTGGCCGGTGCCAGCGCGCCGCTGCGTCGACTCGGTGGTGAACACTCATGTCGTACCTAGAAGCTAACCCAATGGCCGTACCTTCGCCCGAGGTCTTGTCACCCTCGTGCGGCCGCTAAGTACACAGGCGGGTCGGTGCTTGGGGCCGGTCACGCCCCGTTGACCGCGCGGTAGCGTGACCGTAATGATCCGCGGCACCCTCCGGCCGGCCTGGCCGGGGGCCGTCAACTGGCCCCGGGAGCCGCGTGAGGAGGGACGCATGGATACGGTCCGCTTCGTCTCCCCGAAGGGGGAAGTCGTGGGGGAGCTGCCCATCAGCGACGAGGAGCTGCTGGCAGGTTACGAGGCCGTGGCTCGAGCCCGGCACTTCGACGAACGCGCGGTGGTCCTTCAGCGCCAGGGCCGCCTCGGCGTGTACGCGCCTTACAGGGGGCAGGAGGCCGCGCAGGTGGGGACGGCCATGGCCCTCCTCCCCAGCGACTGGTTGGTGCCGAGCTACCGCGAGACGGCCGCCGCCCTCACCCACGGACTGCCGCACAGCCAGCTCCTGCTCTATTGGCGGGCCCATGCCGAGGGCTGGAACTATCCCGAGGGCGTGCGCGTTCTTCCCTTCTACATCCCGATAGCCACGCAACTGCTGCACGCCGTGGGCCTAGCCATGGCGGGCCGGTTCCAGGAGGAACCGTGGGTAACGATGGTGTACGTGGGAGACGGCGGCACCAGCGAGGGCGACTTCCACGAGGCACTCAACTTCGCGGCCGTGTACAAGGCGCCGGTGGTGTTCGTCGTGCAGAACAACGGTTGGGCGATCAGCGTCCCGACCGAGAGGCAGATGGGGAACGTGCGCATCGTCGACCGGGCCGTCGGCTACGGCATGCCGGGCGTGCGCGTCGACGGCAACGACCTCGTGGCTTGCCTCGTCACCGCGCGTGAGGCGGTCGAGCGCGCGCGCCGCGGTGACGGACCGACGCTCATCGAGGCCGTCACGTACCGCCTGGCTCCGCACACCACGAGCGACGACCCGCTGCGGTACCGCGATGAGGAGGAGACCGTCAGGCGTGAGGAAGAGGAACCCCTGCGCCGGCTGCGCGCCCTCCTCGCCGCGCGGGCCGTCTGGGACGACGAGCGCGAGGCCGCCCTCGTGGCGCGGCTCGAAGAGGAGTCGCGGGCCGCCCTTGCCGTGGCGGACGCCACGCCCGAGCCGCCCCCCGAGAGCATCGTAGAGCAGGTCTTCGCCGACCTGGGCCCCGATCAGAGGCGCGCGTGGGAGGCCCTCCGTGAAGGCTGAGGCGGTGGGCATCCGCCAGGCGGGCGAGGCGGCGCGCGGCGTCACGATGGTGCAGGCCATCAACGATGCGCTGGGCGTGGCCCTGGCGCGGGACGACCGCACGCTGCTCTTCGGCGAGGACGTCGGCCACATGGGCGGCGTCTTCCGTGCCAGCGACGGCTTGCAGGAGCGTTTCGGCACGGACCGGGTGTTCGACACGCCCCTCGCGGAGGCGGGCATCATGGGCCTTGCCATCGGGCTCGCCCTGGGTGGCATGCGGCCGCTGGCCGAGGTGCAGTTCGCGGGCTTCCTCTACCCGGCCCTGGATCAGGTGATGTCGCACTTGGGTCGGTACCGGCACCGCACCCGCGGGCGCTTCTCGCTGCCCGTGGTCGTGCGCGCGGCCTACGGCGGAGGCGTCCACACGCCCGAGCAGCACGCCGACTCGCCCGAGGGAGTGCTCGCGAGCGTGCCCGGAGTGAAGGTCGTCATTCCCTCCTCTCCAGAGCGCGCCAAGGGGCTGCTGCTGGCCGCGATCGACGACCCGGACCCCGTCTTCTTCCTCGAGGCCATCAAGCTCTACCGTTCGCAGCGCGAGGCCGTGCCGGAGGGTCATTACACGCACCCGCTGGGCCGGGCGCGCGTGGTGCGCGAGGGGGACGCCGTCACGCTCGTCTGCTACGGCGGCATGGTCGAGGTCTGCTCGAAGGCGGCCGAGGTAGCGGCGCGCGAGGGCGTGGAGCTGGAGGTCATCGACCTCGAGACGCTGGTGCCGCTGGACGAGGCCACGCTGCTCGAGTCGGTGAAGCGTACCGGCCGCATGGTGGTGGTCTACGAGGCGCCCCGGAGCGGCGGTTTCGGCGCCGAAGTCGTCGCCCGCATTGCCGAGGAGGCCATCTACTACCTCGAAGCTCCGCTGCTCAGGGTTGCGGGCTGGGACGCCCCCTACCCGCCCTACACCTCACTCGAGCACCACTACCGCCCCGACGCCAGGCGCGTGCTCGAGGCGGTAAGGAAGGTGCTTTCCACCTAGGCCCTCTAGGCCGCCGCCGCTTGCGCAGCCGGCGCCCCATGCCTTAGTATTTAAGGTACTTCTAAGGTGGTGGCGCCGACAGGCCCACGCGTGAGTGGAGGCAGACGATGGATAAGGAACGCGCTAAGGCACTCGAGTCCGCTTTGTTGCAGATCGAGCGGCAGTTTGGTCGTGGGGCGATCATGCGGTTGGGGGCTGAGCCGGTTGGGGTGTTGGGGTCTGGGGTTATTTCGACTGGGTCTTTGAGTGTGGATGTGGCGTTGGGGGTTGGGGGTTTGCCGCGGGGGCGGGTGGTGGAGGTGTATGGGCCGGAGTCGGGGGGTAAGACGACTTTGGCTTTGCATGTGGTGGCTGAGGCGCAGGCGGCTGGTGGGGTGGCGGCGTTCGTGGATGCTGAGCATGCGTTGGATCCGGCTTATGCGGCGGCGTTGGGGGTGGACGTTAATGAGTTGTTGGTGTCGCAGCCGGATACGGGTGAGCAGGCGTTGGAGATCGTGGAGTTGTTGGTGCGGTCGGGGGCGGTGGATGTGGTGGTGGTGGATAGTGTGGCGGCGTTGACGCCGCGGGCTGAGATCGAGGGTGAGATGGGGGATGCGCATGTGGGGTTGCAGGCGCGGTTGATGTCGCAGGCGCTCAGGAAGTTGACGGGGGTGTTGTCGAAGTCGCGGACGACGGCGATTTTCATCAATCAGATCCGGGAGAAGATCGGGGTGATGTATGGGAATCCGGAGACGACGCCTGGGGGTAGGGCGCTTAAGTTTTATGCGAGTGTGCGTCTCGAGGTGAGGCGTAAGGGGGATGTGAAGGTGGGGGTCGAGCGGGTGGGTAATCGGGTGCGGGTGAAGGTGACGAAGAACAAGGTGGCGCCGCCTTTTCGTGAGGCGGAGGTGGACATCGTGTTCGGTAAGGGGTTCGATAAGTTGGGGGATCTGGTGGCGGTGGCGAGTGATCTTGGGATCGTGGTTAAGAGCGGGTCGTGGTTCTCGTATGGGGACACGCGGTTGGGTCAGGGTAAGGAGCGGGCGGTGGAGTTCATCGCTGCTAATCCCGAGCTGATCGGTGAGATCCGCGGCAAGGTCATGGACGCCCTCAAACTCGGAGGCAAGACCGGCACCACGGCCTCGGGCGACGACGCCGAAGAGGTGGAGGCGATGGAGGCATAGGCCAGTACAAAGTCAAGCGGCGGGACAACCGGACCGGCACGATGGCGTTACTATGGCCCAAGACTCGAGGGGGTGACGAGCGTCACCCCGATTCTGCGGGAAGTCGGGCCCGAGCCATCCACCCTGCTGACGCAGCAGCCTTGCAAGTGTCACCCCGCGAGGCGCGACGGTAAGGCCAAGGCGGTTCCGGACAACCCCTGGAGGTGCGATTACCAAATGGGTGTCACCGTACCGCTGAACCGCCGGCAAGACTCGCTTGCGGCGGACACCATCGTCAACGACTTCTCGCTCGTCGTGGCCACGGCCAACGGCACGGGTAGTCAGACCGCCAACATGACGCTCCTGCGCTCCTTCTTCAAGATGGGCATCCCCGTCCACGGGAAGAACATCTTCCCCTCGAACATCCAGGGGCTGCCCACCTGGTACCACATCCGCGTGAGCAAGCACGGCTACGTCGCGCGCCGGCCGTCCGAACTGCTGGTGGCGTTCAACCCGGCAACCCTGCACGAGGACGTCGCCAACCTGCCCGCCGGCGGAGTAGTGATCCACAACTCCGACCTGCGGCTGCGGCCCGAGCGCGGCGACCTTACCTACTACCCGGTGCCCGTCAAGGAACTCCTCAAGGGCGTCGAGGTGAAGGGCAAGATCAAGGAGTACATCGCCAACATGACGTACGTCGGGGTGGTCGCGCACCTCCTCGGCGTGCCACTCGAGGTGATAGAGGAGGCGCTAGGACACCACTTCGGCAAGCGCCAGAAGCTGGTGGACAGCAACCTCGAGGTCGTGCGCCTGTCCCACTCGTGGGCGGTGGACAACCTACCCAAGAACGATCCCTACCGAGTGGAGCCGATGAACGCCACCGAGGGGCTCATCATGATGACGGGCAACGAGGCGGGAGCCCTCGGGAGCGTGTTCGGGGGCGTCAGCGTTGCGGGCTGGTACCCGATAACGCCGTCCACGAGCTTCATCGACTCGCTGCGCGAGTATCTCGGCAAGCTCCGCGTCGACGAAGAGGGCAGGGCCAGCTTCAGCGTCATCCAAGCCGAGGACGAACTAGCCGCCATCGGCATCGTGATCGGTGCCGGTTGGGCGGGCGCGCGCGCCGTGACCGCCACCAGCGGGCCGGGGCTCTCGCTGATGGCCGAGTTCCTCGGGTTGGCTTACTACGCCGACGTTCCCGCAGTGGTGTGGGACATCCAACGCGTCGGACCAAGCACCGGCCTCCCGACGCGCACCAGCCAGGGCGACGTATCCTTCGCCTACTACCTCGGCCACGGCGACACCAAGCAGGTGCTCCTGTTCCCCTCTTCCGTAGAGGAGTGCTTCGAGTTCGGCTACAAGGCGCAGGACTTGGCCGACAGGCTCCAGACCCCCATCCTCGTGCTCTCCGACCTCGACCTCGGCATGAACAACTGGATGGGCCGGCCCTTCGAGTACCCGGACACGCCGCTCGATCGCGGCAAGGTCCTGTCGGCGGAAGAGGTCGCGGAGCTTCCCAACTTCGGTCGCTACCGGGACGTGGACGGGGACGGCATCGCCTACCGCACGCTGCCCGGCAACGAGAACCCTCGGGCCGCCTGGTTCGGGCGCGGCACCGGTCACGACGAGAACGCCAAGTACTCGGAGCGCCCGGAGGACTGGGTGGAGAACATGGCGCGCCTGGCCCGTAAGTTCGACACGGCCAGGAACCTGGTGCCCGCCGCGGTCGTCGACGAGCAACCCGGTGCGAAGCTGGGCATCATCGCTTACGGCACCACGCGCTACGCCATCGAGGAGGCCCGCGACCTGCTCGTTGCAGAGGGCATCCCCACGGACTTCATGCGCCTACGCGCCCTTCCGATCGGCCCCGAGGTCGCCGAGTTCGTCGCCGGCCACGATGACGTGGTGGTCATCGAGATGAACCGCGACGGTCAGCTGAAGGCCATCCTCCGCGACGAGCTTCCCGAGCACGCCGCCAAGCTCGAGCCCATCGCCTTCCTCGACGGCATGCCGCTCACCGCGGCATGGGTCGTGGAGCGCATCAAAGCGCACTTAGGGGAGTGACGAGAATGGACAGACCCGCACCCGCCGTCAAGCTCAACCGCGTTGGGCTCAGCAAGAACGACTACGTCGGTAGCCCCTCCACGCTATGCAAGGGCTGCGGCCACAACTCGGTCGCTGCCCAGCTGGTTCAGATCGCCTACGAGCTAGACCTTCAGCCGCACGAGATCATCAAGCTCTCCGGCATCGGCTGTTCCAGCAAGTCACCCGCCTACTTCCTCGGGCAGTCCCACGGCTTCAACTCCTTGCACGGCCGCATGCCCTCGCTCGGGACGGGCGCCCTGCAGGCCAACCGGACGGTGAGGGCCATCGGCATCAGCGGCGACGGCGACACGGGCTCCATCGGCCTCGGTCAGTTCAAGCACATGATCAGGCGCAACGTGCGCATGGTGTACATCGTGGAGAACAACGGCGTGTACGGCCTGACGAAGGGCCAGTTCTCGGCCACCTCGGAAGAGGGCCACAAGCTGAAGTACGCGGGCACCAACCAGTTCCCGGCGCTCGACCTCTGCATGGAGGCCCTCGCCGCCGGCGCCGGCTTCGTGGCCAGGACGTTCGCCGGTGACGCCAAGCAGGTGCGCGAGGTCATCAAGGCGGGCCTCTCGTATCGTGGCACGGCGGTGATCGACATCATCAGCCCGTGCGTGGCGTTCAACGACGAACCCGACTCGCGCCACAGCTACGCCTACGGTCGTGAGAACGAACGCGCGCTGCAGGAGGTCGGCTTCATACCGGCCGAGGAAGAGATCCTCATAGACGACTACGACCCTGGCACGACCCAGGTGGTCGAACTGCACGACGGCTCGCGCATGACCCTCCGCAAGCTCGAAGCCGACTTCGATACGTCCGACCGCGTGAAGGGCATGGCCCGTCTTCAGCAGGCCGACGCCCTGGGCGAGCTGCTCACGGGCATCGTCCACTACGACGACAGCCGTCCGTCGCTGGCCGAGGTGAGCGGCATGTCCGAGACCCCGCTGTCGGGCCTACCAGACGAGAAGCTGCGGCCCTCGGCCGCCGCCCTGGACTCTCTATTGGCCGGTTACGCCTGAGCCAGGGCGCACCTGACGCCCGCCGCCCTGCCGGCGAGCGTGGCGGGCGGCTACGCGTCGTCTGGGTCAGCGAGACCTTCCTGCCGAAGGTCGACGGCGTCGTCACGCGCCTCACCGCCACGCTTACCGCGCTGGAGAAGTCGGGCCACGAGGTCCTGCTACTGGCGCCCCCCGGCGCGCCCGAGCGTTACGGCGCCCACCGCGTGCTGGCGGCGCCCGGCATGCCGTTCCCCTGGTACCCCGAGCACCGGGCCGCGTTGCCCTCGGCGCGCCTGGCGCGGGCCGTGCGCGAGTTCGAGCCGGACCTGCTTCACGTCGTCAACCCCATCTTCTTCGGCGCCTGGGGGGCGCTACTGGCGCGGCGTGCGCGCCTGCCACTGGTCGCAAGCTTCCACACCGACCCGAAGGTGGTGCACCACTTGGGTCTCGGCCTCGTAAGGCGCCCGCTCGAGGTCCTCGACCGCGAGGTTCACAACCTGGCCCACGTGAATCTGTGCACGAGCCCGCAGATGATCGAGCTGGCGCGCGGCCTCGGCATCAGGCGGGTGCGGCTGTGGCAGAAGGCGGTCGACACGGAGCGCTTCGACCCGCGGTTCCGGAGCGCAGCCATGCGCGTCCGGTTATCCGCAGGGCATCCGGAGGCGCCACTGGTCGTTTACGCGGGCCGCGTGTCGTTCGAGAAACGCGTGGACGTCCTGGCAGACGCCGCCATGGCGCTGGCGGCGGAGGGGGTGCGGTTCGCGGTCGTGGGCGAAGGCCCGGCGCTACCCAACCTCAAGGAGCGGCTGAAGGGAACCGCTACGGTGTTCACGGGATTCCTGCAAGGAGACGAGCTGTCGGAGGCGTACGCGAGCGGCGACGTCTTCGCTTTCCCCTCCACCTCGGAGACGCTCGGTTTCGCGGCGCTGGAGGCCATGGCGGCGGGCGTGCCGGTGGTGGCGGCCGCCGCGGGCGGCCTGCCGCACATCGTCAGGGACGGCGAGAACGGGGTGCTGGTGGCGCCGGGCGACGCGCGCGCGCTGGCGGCGGGCATAAGGCGCCTGCTCGACGACGAGGACCGGCGTGAGCGGCTGGCGCGGGCAGGCCGCGCGGACGCCGAACGGTGGTCGTGGGACGCCGCGACCGCAGACCTGGTAATTCGTTACCGGCAGGCCATGCGGGTGGCGCGGCTCGCCCGGGGTGGGCAGCGCTCCGCCCCGCCGCAACCCGCCGCCTCGGTGGGAAGCCCGCGGGCGCCGGGGGTAGAACCAGAGAGGCGATGAGGCGAGTCCGGCGAGGCTGGGCCGCGGCGACTAGACGGCCTCGGCCTCCGGCGCCTTCTCGGCCAACATGAGCTTGAAGGCCTCCATCGACGTTGGGGTGGCCACGACCGTCAGCTTGTCGCCCGCGCTCAGTCGGCTCAAGCCGTCAGGAATTATGGCCACGGCATCGTGGAGGATGCTGACCACGAGCACGTCGGAAGGGATGGGCAACTGGCGGATCTCGAGGCCGACCACGACGCTGTCCTCCGGCACCTCCGTCATGTACACCATCTCGTTGCCGTCGGACATCGGCACGCCCTCACCGCGGCTGAGCCGCTCGACGAACTCGCGATCGAGGATCGTGGGGTCGAGCGTGACGACCCGCTTGCGCAACAGGTTGACGACGGTTTGCAGGTACTCACCCTGATGCACAGGCGAGTCACCCAGGTTCTCGACGGCCGACTCGTAAAGCGTGGGGTACTTCGCCCTGTGGCCCAGCCGTTCCTGCACCATGAAGCTGATGGCCACGGCCAACATGGTGGGCAGGATGAGCTGGTAACCACCGGTCATCTCGGCCACCATGATCAGCGTCGCGAGCGGCACGCGCGCCGCGCCGGCGAACACGGCCGCCATGCCGACCACGGCGAAGGCCTGGGGCGCCGGCGCGGACGTTGTCACTCCGTGAAGCGCGGCGGCCATGCCGCCCCCAAGCATGACGCCCACGTACAGACTGGGGCCGAAGATGCCACCGGAGCCACCGGAGCCGATGGTGAGCGCCATCGTCACGAGCTTGCCCAGCGCCAGGGCCAGCATCAACCACAGCCCCAGGTTCCCGTCTATGGCGAGTTGCATCCAGCCGTAACCGGTGCCCAACAACTGCGGGAAGACCATGGCTATGAGGCCCATGGCCAGCCCGCCGACCGCGGGTTTGAGGTGTTTGGGCATGCGCAACTTGCCGAAGGCATCGCGGATCCCGTAATAGACGCGGGGCATGAGCGCGCCGAGAAGTCCGGCCATGATGCCGAGGAGCGCGTACCAGGGCAGCTCTCGCGCGCCGGTGAAGCCTATCGGTCCGACGAGCTTGAAGAGGGGCGCGAAGCCCGTGAAGCTGCCGCTGATCGCGTAAGCCGTCGCCGCGCCGATGAACGTGTACACCAGCACGGCGCTCTCGAACGCCAACCCCGAGTACAGCACCTCGACGGCGAGGATCGCCGTCCCGAGCGGGCTGCGGAAGATGGCGGAGAGGCCTGCGGCCATGCCGACGAGCATGAGGGTGCGGCGCTCGTCGTCCGGCAGTTTGAGCCAGGTGGCCGTGATCGAGCCGAACCCCGAGGCGATCTGTGCGGTGGGACCCTCGCGCCCGGCCGACCCCCCGGACCCGATCGTCAGCGCGCTGGCGATTATCTTGACGATGGGCACCCGGGTACGCACGTAGCCGCCCAGCCTGTGGAACGAGCGAATGGCCGCGTCGGTGCCGTGCCCCTCGGCTTCAGGGGCGACGCTGAAGACGAGGATCCCGGCCAGCAGACCCCCTAGCGTGGTCGAGACGGGTATCAGCCAGTTGAGGAGCGGCAGGGCCGGCGACGCACCCAACTCCGAAGCCTCTTGCGTCGTGAGCACCGGCATGTGCCCGATGCCGACGATCAGCAGGTCGCTGACGCGCTCCACCATCCACAAGAAGAAGTGACTGCCGGCCGCGCCGACGATCCCTACGATGATGCTGAGGAACACTAGGCGTGATGTCTTGTCGAGCTTGAGGAGCCACCTCATGTTTGCCTTCCCTGCACCGACCAAGCCTTCCTGGCCCCGGCCGAGCTGCCGTCCACGAACGTCTGGCGCCGCCGGTACGCCCGGTCAACCCCGGATTCTACGCCCGGAGCGCTCATCTGCGTGGGAGGTGGCCCCGGAAGCCGCGGGAGTTGGCGTCAGCGGTCTTGGCGGAGGGCCCTCCCGGACATGCCCGAAAGGGGCCCGCGGTGTTAGCATCCGCGGCACCGCGATGCTCCTCGCCATCTACCTCCCCGCGACCCTCCTGGCCATCTGCGACGGGTTGCTGATACCAACGCTGCCGGTATTCGTCGAGAGCCTGGGCGCGGGTCTGGCCGTCGTGGGCCTCGTGCTGGCGGCCGAGGGCCTGGGGACCCTGTTGTCCGACGTGCCGGCCGGTCACGTCGTCAACGGGATGCGCCCCCGTCCCGCCATGCTGCTGGGCATCGGCATCGTGACGGCCGCCGCGCTCGCCAGCGCCCTGGCGCCTAGCCTCGCGTGGTTGTTCTTCTTCAGGCTGTTGTCGGGTGCGGGCCTGTCCGTGTGGAACGTCTCGCGCCACGCTTTCCTCGCCGGCGCCACCAGCAGCGCCAACCGCGGCCGGACGATGGGCGTGTTCGGCGGCGTCACCCGCTTGGGCGGCTTCTTGGGGCCGGCCATCGGCGGCCTGTTGGCCAGCGCGGTCGGCCTGCGGGCGCCCTTCTTGCTCTACGCCCTGGTTGGCGCCGGCACCATGGTGCTCCTCGCCTCCATCTTGCCGCCGGACGCCATGCGGACCCCGGCGCGCCGGACGGCGGACGGTTGGGGGGAGCGTAAAGCACGCCGCGCCGCCCTTGCCGCCTCGCGGGGCAAGCTCCTCAACGCGGGTGGCGCCCAGCTACTGGGTCAGGCCGTGCGTGCCGGCCGGCGAGTGCTCGTGCCGCTCTACGCCGCGCAGGTCCTCGGGCTGGACGTCGGAGTCGCCGGCCTCATCGTGAGCGTCTCGAGCCTGGCCGACATGTCGCTCTTCTACCCCGCCGGCCTGATCATGGACCGGCTGGGCCGGAAGTTCGCGATCGTCCCCTCGTTCGTCGTGCAGGCGTTGGGGATGGCCCTCGTCCCGCTGTCGGGCGGAGCCTTCGGCCTGGGCGCCGCGGCGGTGCTGATGGGCGTCGGCAACGGGTTGAGCGCCGGCACCATGATGACGCTGGGCGCCGACCTGGCCCCCAGGGGGGCGGTGGCGGCCTTCCTGGGACGTTGGCGGCTGGTGGGTGACGCCGGCTTCGTGGCCGGACCGCTGGTCGTCGGGCTGGTGGCTCAGCAGTTGGGGCTCGGCACTTCGGCGCTGGCGGTGGCGGCGATCGGCGCCGGGGCAGCCTCCTGGTTCGCCTTCGGCGTACCCGAAACCCTCAAGCGGCAACCGGCAGAGGCGGCAGTTACTCCCCCCAGGTGAGCCTGAGCACCCGCACCCAGTTGAGGTAGCCGATCTTGCGCAGGCTCTCGTCGTCGTAGCCCGCCTTCGCGAGGGCGTTCATGAGGTTCGGGACGTGAGCCACGTCCTTCACCGCGTCGGGCATGGTGGCGCCGTCGAAGTCGGAGCCGAGCGCCACCCGGTCTATGCCTAGCGTGTCGACGAGGTGATCGACGTGACGCACCATCACGTCCAGCGGCATGTCGGTCTCACGCTTCCCTTCCGGATGGAGGAAGCTCGTGTTGTAGTTGAGGCCCACCACGCCGTCCGATGCCTTCACGGCGGCCAACTGCTCGTCGGTGAGGTTACGGGGCGACGGGCAGATGGCGTGGGCGTTCGAGTGCGTAGCCACCAACGGCTTCTCCGAAAGCTCGGCCACGTCCCAGAAACCTCGTTCGGTTATGTGCGAGAGGTCGAGCATGATGCCGAGCTCGTTGCAGCGCCTGACGAGGGCGCGGCCATGCGGCGTGAGCCCCGGCGCCACGTCGGGGCTGCTGGGGAAGAGGAACGGCACGCCGAAGCCGAACAGGTTGGGCCGGCTCCAGACCGGCCCCAGCGAGCGCAGGCCCGCGGCGTAGTAGGTGTCGAGCGCCAACAAGTCGGGGCCGATGGCCTCGGCACCCTCGAAGTGCATGATGCCCGCCATCACGCCGTCGTCGAAGGCGCGCTCGAGCTCCGCCGCGCTCTTGACCAGCCTGAAGCGGCCCTCGGGGTCGGCGTCCCAGGCCAGCAGTTGGGCAACGCACCTGTCGGCGTGGGCGCGGGCCACGGCGATGTCGACGGCGCCGGCGGGCGCCACGGGGAGGTCGCGGCCCTCGCTGATGTCCTTGTACTTTTCGGGCAGGGGCGCCGACGGCGTCCACACGGCGAAGAAGCCTCCGACCACGCCACCCTCACGGGCGCGGGCGTAGTCGAGGTGACCGTCCTCGTGGCGCGCGAAGAAGTCGCGGTTCGGGTCTGCCAAATGCATGAGCAGCGTGTCGTTGTGGCCGTCGAAGACTGGAATCATGCCCCAGAGGTTACCGCCAACGTGGCCGACCGGGATGCACTCGATTAAGCTGACGTGGCGACACGGTTTCAAGAGTGCACGCGAGGAGAGTGTGGGTTGGCCGACGACAGTGACGACAAGCGTAGGACGCGCAAGCGGCGTCAGGCCCGACGGTCCGACAAGGACGAGGCCGGTAGCGGTTTCGGCGTAACCGTCAGGGCCCGCGACCTACCCGTCAAGGCGGAGGTCAAGCGGGTGCGGCGCAAGCCGCGGGCCAAACGGCAGGCGGCCGAGTTGGTCAGCCCGGG
>JACDJA010001276.1_pt1 | contig 21702 bp, 20 predicted proteins | sample 7449241 | NCBI WGS metagenome assembly JACDJA01 (sample SAMN14253289, study PRJNA609438) | sludge metagenome | isolation source: initial anaerobic sludge | collected 2018-12-20 | reverse complement strand
TCTCTTGGTGACCTGGCCGGGGCTTCCCTCGACTGCGCTCGGGATAAACTTCTCGTCCTAACAGCATATTGTTTAAAACCAAAAAATCCCGACTTTTAATCGGGATTTGTTGTCTCTTGGTGACCTGGCCGGGGCTCGAACCCGGGACCACCTCCTTAAAAGGGAGGTGCTCTACCAACTGAGCTACCAGGTCATTATTCTCTGAACGCGTCCGTGAGAAGTAAAATCAGCACTTGCTCGTAGGAGGGTGCAAATATACTATCATTAATTTTATATTTCAAAACGATTTTCAATTAAATTTGAGGAAAATTTAAAACCGTTGAAAACCAGTTGGCAACAAATACAGTTTTAAAGATATTATAGGAGATTAGGAAGATTTATGTAAATAAACCTCCCTCCCTCCAACTGAAATTGTCCAAAATTATAGAGATGAAAATTATTCTAATCGGTTATATGGGAAGTGGAAAAACCTCCGTAGGGAAGGTACTCGCTAAAAGATTGGCAGTCCCTTTTAAGGACTTAGACCGCGAGATAGAAAAGAGGGAGGGCCTCACTATTTCCGAAATCTTCGATCAAAAGGGAGAAATCCATTTTAGAAAGGCTGAAAACCGTACACTTAAAACCCTTCTAAAAAAGCCCGATGATTTTGTGCTGGCCACCGGAGGAGGAACACCTTGCTATGCCAACTCCCTCCTCGAGATGCTGGAAGCCGAGGAGGCACTTACCGTCTATTTGAAAACTTCTGTTCCTATGCTGAGCGAACGGCTTTTTTCCCAAAGGGAACACCGTCCCTTATTAAGACATTTAAATACTCTCGAAGCCCTTCAGGAGTTTGTGGGCATCCATCTTTTTGAGCGTTCCCATTTTTATAACCAAGCCGGTTTGGTTGTGGACACTGGGAAGGATTCGCCTGGACAGATTGCGGAGAGAATAATCCCAAAACTATTCTAAAATAGCCCGATCGTTATCTTTTTCGAAAACTACATTTACGTTTTCATTGAGGGACGTGGACAGGGAGATGCCTTTGAAATCGGCCTTTACCGGATATTTTTTATGGTTCCTGTCCACCAAGACCGCCGTCTTAAATTGCTTGAGCGGCACTTCCAGAAAATGTTTTACCCCGTAAATTAAAGTAGTGCCCGAATGAAGAACATCGTCCACCAATAATAACGACTTGTTCTTGTATTGCTCCGGGGATAGAGAGGTCTTAACAGGATCGGTGGGCCGTTTTTTGTCTATGGTTACCTCGCAGAGAATGGCTTTTATGGGGGAGATGTTTTCTACTTCTTCCTTTATTTTTTTTGCCAAAACATACCCATTCTCCTTGATGCCGGCAATGATTACCTCGGTTTCATCCACATTGGTCTCGTAAACCTGATAGGCCATCCTTTTAATTTTATGGGCAATCTGGGTTTTGTTTAAAATCACTGTATCGATCTTCTGCATTTTTACTTATTTTTAAGGTGAATGTGCTTCCTATCTAGTTTTCAGTTTCGGTAAAATCGTCAAGATCACGCCTATCCTTTTTGGTGGGTCTTCCTACCCCTTTTTTCCTGTAGTACGATTTGGCATACTGCAACATTTCATTGGTTTCAAAAGCCTCTTTTGGAGTTGTGTCCTTTCTATAGATATCCACAAACTTGGCCCCAACGCGACTTTCGGGAATATCCAAAACCTCTATTTGGTAATTTATTTGGTTTTTGCGCAGGCTAATCACATCCCCCGGATAAACATCCCGGGAAGGCTTGACGATATCGCCGTTTACACGCACAGCACCTTTTTTGCATATCTGGGTGGCGATACTGCGCGTTTTTAGATAACGAATACACCACAAATATTTATCTATTCTCATAATTTAAATCCTAAAAACAACGTTAATAGATTGTACAAAAGTAACCGAAAATTGTATCTTGCGCCCTCAAAATACCCATGATGACTAAAATAAAATACCCACTTCTTGCCTTCCTGACGGTAATGACGGTTTTTGTGTCTTGCAAAAAAGACGATAATACCCCTGGTCCGCCACCGCCACCAAGAGATCGTGGGCCCGAGGCCATCCGTGCACAAGAAGAAATTGAAGCGTTTTTGGAAACCCACTTTTACAACTATGAGGACTTTCAAAATGATCCAGAGAATTTTAAAATAAAATTTGACACCATTGCGGGAGACAATGCCTCCAAAACCCCTTTAATGGAACAGGTGGACTCTAAAAAGGTCACGGATGTAGTGGACAAGAGCGTGTCTTATAAATTGTATTATCTAAAAGTGAGGGAAGGCGGGGGCGATCGCCCACATTTTTCTGACTATACCACAAATACATACGAAGGACGGTCTTTGACCCTGGATCTCTTTGATGGTTCCGTGGTACCAGTGAGGTTCAATCTTGTGGATGATAAAAACGCTGCGGGAATCATTAGGGGCCTACAACAGGCCTTAATTGAATTTAAAGGAGCGACCCAGGTTATTTCAAATCCCGATGGCACGCTTTCCTTTGAGGATTATGGAATAGGGGCGGTGTTCGTTCCCTCCGGTCTGGGCTATTATCAATATCCAGCAAGTCCTAATATCGATCCATATGAACAGCTTATATTTTCTTTTGAACTCTTCTCTTCTGAAATTGCCGACCACGACGGCGATGGGATTCCTTCCTATATGGAAGACTTGAACGACAATCAATACTTGATGGACGATGATACCGACGGCGATGGGGTTCCCAATTATTTAGACGAGGACGATGACGGCGACAGAAGGCTTACCAAGGATGAAATAATTATCCATGAAGACGGTACCCTCGAGTTCCCTGATACCAATGGCAATGGTATTCCCGATTATTTGGATCCTACTATATAAGATCAAACACGGGTGTCTGATTAAAATTTAGATACCCCTATTAAAGTCAGGCCAATAAACTTTAAGCTATTTCACTTAATGGCGATCTCCTTTTTATCTTGTCGAGAAATAAAACCAAAACATTACAATGTACGCTGATTTAATTTTTATAAATCTTCACGTACATTCTTTTACGTCTATAGTCTTGATTCCTGATTCCTGATTCTTGTGGCCGTGGCAGTTACTGAGCGAAGCGGAAGCATCTCGTTTCTTTTATCGGATAATATTGAATAATAAAGTGCTGACTTTAAAAGATAGAAACTGTTCCATAACTGGAATTTTGTTGACTTGTCCGGTCGAGCACATCCGATAGCTATCAGATCGGGGCCTCATTGTTGGTCAGCGCCAATGGTGCTCGACTTTAGTTTATCTTTAGTGAAGTGGAAAGACTCGAACAGACAAAATAAATCAGTTTTGGCGCCGCCCCTAATTGTGATTCAGGAAACCCTCTTTCCTGGCCATTACCTTTTTCACTGCATTTATAATGGCCGATGCGTTTAGGCCGTATTTGTCCATCAATTCTTCGGGAGTGCCCGATTCCCCAAAGGTGTCTTGAGTGGCTATAAATTCCTGGGGGGCAGGATGCATCGTGGAAAGGAGCCTTGCCACACTTTCACCCAGGCCGCCCAGAAAGTTGTGCTCTTCGGCAGTTACTACGCATCCCGTTTTCTTAACGCTCTTGATAATGGCACTATCGTCCAAGGGCTTTATGGTATGTATGTTGATTACATCGGCTTTGATACCAGCTTCATAAAGTGTTTCGGCAGCCTGTAAGGCTTCCCATACCAAATGCCCTGTTGCAATAAGGGTCACATCGGTTCCCTCTTGTAATTGTACAGCCTTTCCAATCTGGAAATGCTGGTCCACAGGTGTGAAATTGGCAACTTTTGGCCTTCCAAACCTCAGATATACTGGGCCTTCATAATCAGCTATGGCAATGGTGGCCGCCTTGGTCTGATTGTAGTCACAGGTGTTGATGACCGTCATTCCAGGCAACATTTTCATCAACCCGAGATCTTCCAGGATTTGGTGGGTTGCGCCGTCCTCTCCCAAAGTCAACCCAGCGTGGGAAGCACATATTTTCACGTTTTTGCCACTGTAGGCAATACTTTGTCGAATTTGGTCATACACCCTTCCCGTGGAGAAATTTGCAAATGTTCCCGTAAACGGGATTTTTCCTCCAATGGTCATTCCCGCCGCTATTCCCATCATATTTGCTTCGGCAATCCCCACTTGGAAGAATCGATCCGGATGGTTTTTCTTGAATTCATCCATTTTCAACGAGCCGGTAAGATCGGCACAAAGGGCAACAACGTCTTTGTTTGTCTTCCCAAGTTCGGTCAGTCCATCCCCGAAACCGGAACGGGTGTCTTTTTTTCCTGTATCTGTGTATTTCTTCATATTTATTGTCCGCGAAGGCGGGTATCTTTTATTCCTCCCAATATCTTCCGGGAGAACTATTACGGAATTACTGTCAAACTGTATTTTCATTTCCCCTCTATAATAGGGCAGGGGTCAATCCTAATTAGGAATAGGAGTGGAAACTAATAATCCCCCAAGGTAACCGGATTCTGCGATAGCGCATTTTCCAATTGTTGGTCGTTGGGGGCTTTCCCATGCCAATCGTGGGTGTGCATCATAAAATCCACGCCGTGGCCCATTACGGTATGTAACAAAACGCAAACGGGCTTCCCTTTTCCCGTTCTTTCCTTGGCTTTTTTCATTCCAGATAGGATTGCCTTTACATCATTCCCTTTTTCAATGTCCATTACATCCCAGTCAAAGGCTTCAAATTTGGCTTTTAGATTTCCCAGGGAAAGTACGTTTTTTGTCGCTCCGTCTATTTGTTGGCCGTTTAAATCTACGGTCACGATCAAATTGTCCACATTATTTCCCGCTGCATACAGTATGGCTTCCCAATTTTGCCCTTCCTGCAGTTCGCCATCCCCACAAAGAGTAAAGACCAGATGGGGGTCTTGGTTTAGTTTTTTTGTCAATGCGGCACCGATGGATACCGAAATCCCTTGTCCTAACGAGCCGGATGACATGCGGATACCTGGCAGTCCTTCGTGGGTGGTGGGATGGCCCTGCAGACGTGAATTTAAAAGGCGGAACGTGTTTAATTCTTCCACGGGAAAATAGCCTGAGCGGGCCAATACACTGTAAAATACAGGGGAAATGTGCCCGTTGGAAAGAAAGAAAAGATCCTCTCCAATCCCGTCCATGGTAAAGGAATCCTTGCGCTCCATTATTTCATTATAAAGAACGACAAAGAATTCTGTACACCCCAAGGAACCTCCCGGATGTCCGGAGTTAACTTTATGCACCTGTCTTAAAATATCCCTGCGCACCTGGATTGTCAAATCCTCAAGATTTTTATAATCTACCATAACATGCTATAATTTAAGATGCCAAAAGTAAGGTATTCCCCAAGGGGTTCAAAGAGAAGATAGTCCCTTTTATTAACGATTTGGAAGTGTTGTTAACATAGGGATGGGTATTATAAAATATAAAGGACTAAAAACGTTGGATTTTTGATGAAATAGGGTCATTTGTCGAAGAAAATTGTTTGTCATCGATAAAATTAACGCTTTTTAGTGCTTAAAGTAATCTTAAAAGTATTTTCTATGGAGTTTATTTTCTACCTTTGTGCCCTCCCCAGAGGTTGTTTGGATTATGGAATTCTGATAGGAAACAGGATGGACCTGTTTGCTGTACATATTTGAAAATGGCAACGTTAGGCAAAATAAATAACGCAAAGAGGTTCGTGGGAACTATTAGTTAATGAAAGAGAAAGTTTATTTGTCCTCACCACACATGGGCGGGACCGAGGAGATATATGTAAAGGAAGCCTTTGACACCAACTGGATTGCACCTCTTGGACCCAATGTCTCTCATTTTGAAACTTCCATAGAACGGTATTTGGGCGCTGACACCTATGTAGCGGCCTTGAGTTCGGGTACTGCTGCCATTCATTTGGCTCTGGTGCTGTTAGGAGTAAGGCGGGATGACGAGGTGTTATGCCAAAGCATGACCTTTGCCGCCTCTGCAAACCCTATTGTCTATGTGGGGGCCAACCCCATTTTTGTTGAAAGTGAACCCGAAACTTGGAACATCTCTCCCGAATATTTAGAGAAAGCCATTGTCGATAGAATTGCCAAGGGAAAAAAGCCCAAGGCCATTATCGGGGTTCACCTTTACGGGATGCCCTACCAAGTGGATGCAATTTCAAATATTGCCAAAAAATATGATATTCCGGTTATCGAGGATAGTGCAGAAGCTTTGGGCAGTAGCTATAAGAATAAAAAATGTGGCACTTTTGGAGACCTATCCGTTCTTTCCTTCAACGGCAACAAGATCATTACCACGTCAGGAGGGGGTGCATTGGTTTCGCCCAACAAGGCACAGAAAGACCAGGCAGTTTTTCTTGCCACCCAAGCGAGGGATGAGGCCCCGCACTATCAGCATACTCAAATAGGCTATAACTATAGGCTCAGTAATGTTTCAGCTGGAATAGGGCGAGGCCAGATGGAGGTCCTTGACGCGCATGTAGCCTTAAGGCGGAATATGAATGAATTTTATAAGGATCTGTTCGCTCCATACCCACACATCAAAGTATTTTCTGAACCGGGCGATGAATATTTTAGCAATCATTGGCTAAGTTGTGTGCTCTTTTCGGAAGAAGCGTCAAATATCAGTCCTGACGGTCTTCGCGAAGCATTGTTGGCCGATAATATAGAATCGCGCCCCCTGTGGAAGCCCATGCACCTGCAACCGGTCTTTAAAGACGTTCCTTTTTATGGGGAAGCGGTATCCGAGGGACTGTTCAATCGTGGCCTTTGCCTGCCTTCAGGTAGTAATCTTAAGGAAGACGACCGAAGGCGTATTGCCGATGCCATAAATTCATACTTAAATCGCTAGTACATGGAACCGAATAAAAGACCTCTAAATACACTTACCCAAGTGTACAGCAGCTTCAGGAATTTTATCCTCAACCAACAGTATTTGCCCCGGTGGGCAGTGGTGGTATTGGATCTTTGTATCTGTGGATTCTCCTATCTTATTACCTGGGCCATTATTTATGACACTCCGCTCCAGTCATATCGCGTAATGAACCTTTATCAAAAAGTGGTTTTGATCATCGGGATACATTTTCTATTCTTTATGGTCTATAGAACCTATTCAGGAATTATTAGACACAGTACTTTTACCGATGTTTATAGAATTGTTCTCGCCACAGGAAGTATGCTGGCTTCCCTTTTGGTGTCCAACGCAATCTATGAGGCCATTACGGGGGAAAGGATATTTCTCACCACGGTTCTTCTGTTGTACACCTTCTTTTCCCTCACATTGCTCATCGCCTTTAGGATCACCGTTAAAGAGGCATATCGTTTTCTTAGGGCTGCCGCCTCCGGACATTTGAAAAAACGAATTATTGTCTATGGAACAGATGATAAGACCATTGCGCTTACCCAAGCGATTATGAACGATTCCGAATCTCTTTACAGGCCCGTGGCTTTTCTAAGCCTAACGGAAAAACGCGGCAAATTTAAGCTGATGGGACTGCCGGTGATCAATTTTGGAAAGGAATTGGAGACCTCGGATCTGAAAACCATAAAACACCGCTTGGATATAGATGGCATATTGTTGGTAAGTGATCTATTGAGTGTTCCGGAAAAAAACAAACTAACAGAAAATGCCTTTTCTGAAGGCCTGGACGTTTTCAATATCTATTTGCCCGAACAATGGCACGATTCCTCGGATGTGCGTCTACGGATAGCCCCTATTCAAATTGAGGATTTGTTGGAACGCAACGTCATTGAAACCGACATAGATTTTATCTCCAAGGATCTATACGGCAAATCAATATTGGTAACCGGCGGGGCTGGAAGTATCGGAGGCGAACTCGTTAGGCAGATCGCCTCTTTTAACCCCAAAAAACTCATCGTCCTTGACAATGCCGAAACTGCATTGCACGAGGTGGATGTCTACCTTAAAAAGAACTTCCCGGATTTAAACTATCAAGTTTATCTTGCAGATATTACTAAAAGGGGACGGATGGAAGGAATTTTTGCCAAATTCAATTTTGACGTCGTGTATCACGCCGCTGCCTATAAGCACGTGCCCATGATAGAGAGACACCCCAGAGAAGGCATTCGCACAAACATAATAGGTACGCGAAACTTGGCGGAATTGGCCGTGCATTACAATTGCGGACGCTTTGTGATGATCTCAACAGATAAGGCCGTAAACCCGAGTAACGTAATGGGTGCTTCCAAACGCGCAGCAGAAATGTTTGTCCAAGCCCTGCAAGGCGTGCCAGGGGTCCGCACCAAATTCATCACTACCCGCTTTGGCAACGTATTGGGCAGCAATGGCTCGGTAATTCCGTTTTTCCGGGAACAAATTAAAAAAGGAGGACCTGTTACCGTGACCCATAAGGATATTATCCGATATTTTATGACCATTCAGGAGGCCTGTCAATTGGTCCTTCAGGCAGGCACCATGGCCAAAGGTGGAGAGATCTTTGTTTTTGATATGGGAAAACCAGTCCGTATCCTCGATATGGCAGAACGCATGATAAAGCTGTGTGGCTTGCGGCCTTATATCGACATCCCCATAGAAATAACAGGCCTTCGCGAAGGAGAAAAACTCTATGAAGAGCTTCTCAATGATGAAGAAACCACCCTCCCAACATTTCACCCTAAGATCATGGTGAGTAAGGTGGCCAAGCACGACTTTAATTACATTTGCGTCACACTGGATGAACTGGATAGATTGGCAAATTCGGTTGGTAAAAAGAAGGTGATAATAAGGAAACTTAAGGAGCTGGTCCCTGAATTTGTCAGCCAAAATTCTGTTTTTGCCGAGTTGGATGAAACTTGTGAAGAACTGGAGGTGAAAGAAACCCATTAGGTGTAAACTTCAAGTTTATTTGGAGATCAGCGGGAAGACACAGGCAAAATACAAGGTTTCGCGAGGGTTTTCCTTTTATTGCAGTTTCCATTCTTATTTTTGTTTCCTCAACTCTTGTCCGTCACCAATGTGATATTAATATTGAATACGGTATCTTTGCCGCAAATTTTTTTTATGAACTTAAAATATATCCCCGTTTTACTCCTCGTCTTAGGAATAAGTATATTTACCTCTTGCGTGCCGAGAAAAGACATCGTTTATTTTCAGGACATTGAAAAGTTGGCCAAAAATTCGGAATCGAACCCTATTCCCATAACATTAAAGCCAAATGATCTTTTGAGTATTACCGTATCGGCGGCCAACCTGGAATCGGTGCGTCCCTTTAACGTAATGATTGAGGCGCGGCCTCCCATTGGAACCAACGATGTGGTCTATTCCAATAATGTACAACAAGCGGGATATTTGGTGGATATTGCCGGAAATATATATTTTCCCGTTTTAGGGACCATCCATGTGGAAGGATTGAGCCCCAAGGAACTGCACGACAAGCTTACCGAAGAACTTAAAACATACATCAAAGATCCCATTGTGAACATTCGAATTCTCAATTTCCAGGTGAGCATATTAGGAGAAGTAGGCCGCCCCGGCACCTATACCGTGTCCGGCGAGCGGATAACGCTGCCCGAAGCATTGGGCCTGGCAGGCGATCTCACCATTTACGGGCGACGCGACAACGTACTTGTTGTTAGGGAAAACGAAGGAAAGAAATCCTATGAGTATATCGATTTGAGAAGCTCAGACTTCTTAGATTCAAAATATTATTACTTGCAACAGAATGATGTGGTATATGTGGAGCCCAATAAGGCCCAAAGACAAAGCTCCAGTTTTAACCGCAATACATCCGTGTACATCAGCATAGCCTCCTTGCTGCTTTCGGTAATGGTTATAATCTTCAGATAAAATAATTGATGGAAGACCTACAACAGAACGATATTGAGACCCAAGAACCTACACTTAGGGAACAAATAGAGCAGTATCTAAGATATTGGCCGTGGTTTGTACTTTGTGTGCTGCTATCCTTAAGTGCCGCCTATCTATATTTGCGATATGCCACTCCTATCTACCAGACCGTTTCCACCATCCTCATTAAAGACGAAAAGAATGGTGCCCTGTCTGAATTGGCCGCATTCCAGGATCTTGGATTGACCGGAAGCCTAAATCAGGCAGGCTTCGAAAATGAAATGCAGATATTGAAATCCCGAAGCCTTACTGAACGGGTGGTCAGAGAGCTGAACCTCAATGTAAAATACATTTCAGAAGGAAATATAAGAAACGCCGAGCTCTTTGAAAACCTTCCTTTCCGGGTAACGATTGTAAGTGAAATGGATTCTCTTAAATTTCCTGCGGAACCCTTTTACGTAACCCCCATCTCTGAACTGAAATTTGAATTAAGAGGGGAACAAGGAGGTGAGAAGAAGGAGTATTCCTTTGGAGATCGCATCTCTTTATCTTTTGGGGATGTGATGGTAACCCCTAACTTGGAAGCTCTAAAAAGAGACAAGGCCCAACCGATTAAAGTGGTCGTTCAAAGTGTGGACGCCGCGGTATCTTCTTATCGACAAAACATTCAAGTTGAGCAAATCAATAAGGTGAGCAGTGTGATCCAATTGAGTTTGAATATGCCCAATGCCAAAAAAGCACAGGCGGTCCTTAATGAGCTTATCAAACAGTATAACCAGGATGCCATTGACGACAGAAATTTGGTTTCCAAAAATACGGCAGAATTTATCAACGGTCGCTTAGAGATCATCACCAAGGAACTGGACTCGGTAGAAACCGGAAAAGTAGAATTTAAACAAGAAAACAAACTGACCGATATTGCCGTTGAGGGGCAATTGTTCCTGGAAAATGAAAGTGAGTTCAACAAGCGTCAATTGGATGTGGAAACCCAGTTGGAATTGGTAAGGACCATGATCGATTATGTTAAGAATGGAACCGAATCTGAGCTTCTCCCCACCAACCTCGGGATTGAAAAGGAGGGCTTGGCCACTGCAATAACCAATTACAATAAGCTGGTTTTGGAGCGAAACCGTATGTTGACCAGCTCTACCCCAAAAAACCCGGTAGTTATAAGCCTGAACGACCAAATTAATGGTCTAAAGTCTACCGTGCTCGCCGGGCTTAACAATGCCAGAATATCCCTTCAAATAGCGAAAGGCGATCTCTTGGCCCAAGAGGCGACTATGGGATCCAAGATCTCTTCCATTCCTTCCAAAGAGAAAATATTCCGAAGCATAAGTAGACAACAGGAAATTAAGGAAACCCTCTATCTTTATTTGCTGCAAAAAAGAGAGGAAAATGCCATTACTATGGCCGTTACCACTCCAAAGGCCAAGGTGGTTGATTTTGCATACAGCTCTAATGTGCCCGTATCTCCAAAGACCAATATCATACTGTTGGCGGCTTTAATCTTAGGACTTTTAATTCCCTTTGGAATTATTTACCTACGCAATCTCCTGGACAATAAAATAAGAAGCAGGGCATATATAGAGCGGAAGAGCCAGGAAGTTTCTGTTATTGGCGAAATTCCAAAGCTCGATAAGAAAGACAGTGAGCTGGTTCAAAAAAACGACCATTCCATATTGGCCGAATCCTTCAGGATATTGAGGACCAATCTGCAATATATATTTTTGAATAGACTAGACGAGAAGGGCAAAGGCAAAACAATACTGGTCACATCCACAGTGAAGGCAGAAGGGAAGACCTTTGTTTCGGTTAACGTGGCCCTAACCCTGGCCTATTCAGGGGCTAAGGTGGTTCTGGTAGGAGCCGATATCCGGAAACCCCGATTGCAGCGCTATATTACGGATACTCCAAATACCGAGGGAGTGGTGGAATATCTGGTTCACGAGGATACCTCTATATCCGATTATATTCACAAATCAAATATAAATGAAAACCTAAGTGTTTTCTTCTCGGGGACAATTCCCCCCAACCCGGCAGAGCTTTGGATGCGACCCCGTGCCAAGGAATTGTTTTCTGAACTGAGAGAACAATTTGATTATATAGTGGTAGACACCGCGCCCTCAATGCTCGTTACAGATACGCTGTTGATCAGTAAAGAAGCTGATATTACCCTTTATGTTGCCCGGGCCGGTTACACGGAAAAGCGATTGTTGGACTTTCCTTTGGAAAATGCCAAAACCAAAAAACTCAAAAATGTGGCCTTTGTCCTCAACAACGTGAGCGCTGCCAATTATGGGTACGGCAATAGATACGGGTACGCCTATGGGCAAAAGGAAATGAGTTTTTGGAAAAGAGCCTTTTCAAAATTTTGAATGGGCCTAATTCCAGATATTCCACGGAAAAGCTGGCATTCTATGAAAGAAATGTTCCAAAAGAACACTTTGGATTTAATGTTTTTAATCCCTGTAGTCCGGTTAAAATCTCACGATTGCCGTAAAAACCAAGATGATAAGGGTTTTGGGAGGTTGTTTCTATATAACCTTCCTTTTCATCAATTTGACGTCAAAATAAAAATTTCATAATTTCGTCTACCTTTTAATTTTATGAGCTACATTATCAGTGTTTTTCATTTTAGTCTTGGCTCTTGGTTATTGTAGCAGCAGCGGTTGCTGAGTTTGCGTGCCCTGAGCCCAGCCTGTCCTGAGCCTGACTAAGGATCGAAGGGCGGAAGCGTCTTGTTTCTTTCTCAGACACTACTGATTTGGCATTTGGTATTTGGTATTTGGATTTTTGTACTTGGCACTTTGAATTTGGTCGTTATTCTTTAGTCGATTGAAATGTGTCTTGTCCTGGTTCCTGGTTCTTGTAGCGGCGGTTGCTGAGCGAGGCCGAAGCATCGTGTTTCTTTCCCAGACAATACTTATTTTTAATTTTTTGTAGCCTGACTGTTATAGCCTTCATAATTTTTCAAATTTATTTGAAGTTGTTTGGCTCATAATTTTGCCATACTAAAAATAGAGATTAATTTTGCCTTTAATTTTTAATTAATCTAAATCCTATAAAGATGAAAAGAATAATCTTAGTATTTGCCGCTGCTTTAGCTATTAGCTGTGGTAACAACAAAAAAGAGGAGGATAAATCCTCTGATATGAAAATTGGTACCCCGGTTGAGGAGAAAGCTCCTGCCACTACTACCAGCGACGATGCGGTTGCTGAGGTCACTATCACTGGAAATGACCAGATGAAGTATGACAAGGATGAAATTCGCGTGAAAGCGGGGCAAAAAGTTAAGCTCACCCTAAAACACGTAGGTACTATGGATAAAAGTGTAATGGGACACAACTGGGTCTTGTTAAAACCGGGTACCGATATGGCCGAAGTGGGACAAGCCGCTGTGGATGCTGCCGATTCAGATTATATCCCCGCAGCCTTTAAAGACAAGATAATAGCCCATACCAAAATGCTTGGCGGCGGCGAGAGCGACACCATTGAATTTGAAGCTCCAGCCCCAGGTACCTATACCTTTATGTGCACCTTCCCAGGCCATTATGCCTTGATGCACGGAAAATTCATCGTGGAGTAATTTAGACCCCCAAAGTGAAACAGGAAAAGAAGCTGTTTTAAAACTGATTTATTTTGTCTGTTCGAGCGCAGTCGAGAACTATTAGTCCCTGACTATCAATGAGGTCTCGATCCGATAGCTATCGGATGTGCTCGACCGGACAAGTCAACAAAATTCCAGTTTTGAGACGGCTTCTTTTTATTGTATAAATTTCTGGTTGGCCTATTCATTTTTGTTCTTTCCCTTAAACAGAAATCCCAGTGGCAGCCAGATAAAGAGGAAAAAAAACCTTCCCGTGATGAGGCCGAAAATGGTTATGGCCGCCGCGATAATCATGAATGCTATTTTGTAGTTTTTCATAAGGGAGATACTGCTGACAATTTCCCCATAGATTCCTTAAACCAGGATAAAAGAATAATTATGGGAGCGTCTGATGCTTCTTACGCCTCAACGGGCTCCTCGTCTTCTCCGTAGATCAGTTCTATAAACTCTACCTTAGGGATATCGCCAAAATATTCTTTAAGCTCAATATCTTTCAACAACTGAGTGATGTCCTCTTTTTCATACCGGGCTCCTCGTAACAGATTTTCCAGATTTTCCACAGGCTCCTTTCCGAAGAAATCACCGAAGATCTTGAAATCGGCAATATGTCCTTTTTCCACAAAAATCCTCAAATCTATCTCCCCCACTGGAAATCGTCTGCTTCGTTGGATATTGAATTTTGGGGAGCGACCGTAATTCCAATCCCAGGTATCGTACTTCTCCTCTTTCAGTTGATGTACGGCCTTCCATTCCTCGGGGGTAAGATGGTAACTTTCAAAGGGTTCGCTTTCATCGTAAAGTCCTTCCAGTAAAAGTTGGCGGAACTCGTCGATCTTCATGGGTTTATTTAAAAATTCTGAAATATTGGCCACCCGGCTCCGCACAGATTTGTGTCCTTTAGATTGAATTTTGCTCATTTTTACGTGTAGGGCATTTACCACTTCCCCCAAATCGGTATCCAATAACAGGGTGCCATGGCTTACCATCCTTTTTCCGGTAGAGAACTGTGCTGTTCCCGAGATTTTCTTTTCCTCTACCTGGATATCGTTTCGTCCTTTAAGCTCGGCATCCAACCCCAAACCTTTTAGTACTTTGATGACGGGTGCCGTAAACTTCTTGAAATTGTTCAGGCTTTTTACGTCGTGGTTTGTAATAAAACTGAAATTTAGATTGCCAAAATCGTGATATACGGCACCTCCGCCTGAAACCCTTCGCACCACGTGGATGTTGTTTGCTGTTATGTATTCTTGATTTATTTCCTCCAACGTATTTTGGTTCCTACCAATTATAATGGAGGGTTCGTTGATGTAGAACAACAAATAATCTGAATCTGTACTAAAGTTTCGGAGAATATATTCCTCCAGCGCCAGATTTAATTTGGGGTTGGTTATGCCTTCGTTTTCTATAAAAATCATGATTGCCTTTGTTTTTGTGCAAAGATAAATAATTGTTTTGCGCGATTTGTAGATTTCCTCTAAATGATAGGTAAGAGGAGACCCAAAACAAGGGGAACTCCTTTTTTGCCTGTCCACTACAAAAAAAGGCCGCCTTCCGGCAGCCTTTGTAAGTAAGGTCAATCTAAAAAAATTACTTTATTTCCAAGAGCTCAAGATCAAAGATGAGGTCTTGGCCTGCCAAAGGGTGATTGGCGTCCACGATGATAAACCCTTCCTTTACATCGGCCACACGAAGTTGACGTTCACTGCCGTCGGGATTTTTGGACACTAAGCCCATTCCCACTTCAGGTTTTATTTCTGGAGGCAGGTTTTCACTGGGTATTTTTTGGAAAAGCTCTTTCTGAACTTCGCCATAGGCTTCTTCTTTTGGAATAGTTATGGTTTTCTTTTCGTTCACCTTCATATCTACCAGCCCTTTTTCGAAACCGGGTATCAAACGTCCTTCGCCCAATTTTACTTCCAAGGGTTCCCGCTCTACCGAGCTGTCAAATACTTGTCCATTGTTGAGCTTGCCGGTGTAGTGCAATTTTACGGTTTCATTTCCTGTTACTTGATTCATAAGATTTGATTTTTTCAATTATTTAATCAATACAGGTGCAAAACTATGGGTTTGAAGAGCCAATTCCACGGAATTTGAGGGATAATCCCAAAATTTAGTCATAAAATAAACCAAAAATCCAGCGAAATTAACGGTTTTATAAGCCATGGCCTCTTCTTTTGGGCCACGGGATTAACGGTAGAGGCTTGGTTAGTGTTTTTCTCCTTCCTCCATCATCTTTTCTTTTCGGTTATCCCTATCCGGATCATAGGTTTTGTACATCAGTCCCATCTGTGATAGATATTTTTCGGGATTGGCCGTTCCTCTGTGGCACAGTACGCAGTTTACCACATGGACCTGTTGGGGTTTTGGATCGGGAAAGAACGGCTTAAAATAGTTTTCGTTGATCTCATCTGTCATTTTTATCATCCCTCGCGCAATTTCTTTTTCAATTTTGGCATCACTGGGAAAGTCCAACTCCTTTGGGTCAACCTTGCTGGGCACATGGCAGAAATTGCATTTTACCCCTAAGGAGGCAGAATAGTTTTTCATTAAATGCTCCAAGCTGTCCTTTGAAATATCCTTTGGAAGAACTTTGAGGTTTTTCCAACGGGGCTGTGGGATATAACCTTCGTCCACAGTGGGGTTCGACTTGAAAGCAAAGAGGGCGATTACCACTGTCAAAATTCCAACAGTGGAAAAAAATGCAAGTAGTTTTTTCTCGATTTTCATAAAGGGTTTGATTTAAGTGAATTGTGAAATTAAAGTACATAAAATATTCTTTAGACTTATTATAAATTGGATTTTCTGACGTGGGAAATCTTCGAAAATATCAAAAGTTACCAATGGAAATTGTGGATATCTATTCCCAATTTCGAATGCCAAGGCTGTGATATGTTCTATTTTTGCTTTCCTAAAAAATATTTAAGATGAGCGTAATCTGGTATGAATGTAAGGTGAAATACAAAAAAACACACGAATCGGGAGAGCAGAAAGTAACTACAGAATCCTATCTGTTGGATGCAGTTTCCTATACCGAAGCTGAGGCGAGAATCACGGAAGAGATGAAGGCTTATACAACTGAGGATTTCAGGATTATGAATATCAAGGTGGCCAATTTTTCAGAAGTGCACCCCTTTGAAAATTCTGATCGTTGGTTTAAGTCCAAGGTTTCCCTGACAGCTTTGGATGAGGAGAGTGGCAAAGAGAAAAAGACAAACATATATTTGTTGGTGCAAGCCAATGACGTAAAAGAAGCTTTTGAAAATAGCACGAAAGCGATGGCAGAAACCATGGGAGACTATACAATCCCCTCGATTACAGAATCTCCAATACTCGACGTATTCCCATATTTCACAGGAGAGGAGGAACAATTGGAAAAATTCAAGGTTTTGGAAACTGCAGACCTTGCAGAGCAGGAAAACTGAATCGCGAAGAAGAGTTTCTTAATAAGGAACTTTTTCTAACCCCCTTTAATTGCTAATCGATTTAAAAAAGCACTTCTTTTAAAAAAAGTGCTTTTTGTTTAAGAGGTGTTCTTTTAGTTACTCATAGATCTTCTTCGTAAATTTGTCGAAATTTCAGGATTACTGAAAATCCGTTGAACTTATTTTAAAATCACATTCCCAATGAATAGCAACAGATCATATGGTATTGGTGGCAGTACCGCAGAAATAGAGCTTTCTAAGTTAATTGAACCCACCTCCAAACCTGCTCCCATTAGTGAGAAGGAATTCCAAAACAGGCTGGACCACGCTCGTTCTGCCCTAAGGGAAAAGGGTTTGGATGTCTTGTACATCAACGCTGGGACCAATTTGTTCTACTTTACCAATACCCGATGGAATCCGTCAGAACGCTTGGTGGGTGCACTCCTCTTTGCGGACGGAAGCCTTAAATATGTGGTTCCGGAATTTGAAATAGGCACGTTCAACGATTTTATCGGCATTGAAGGGGAGCTCATTCCTTGGAAGGAACACGAATCCCCGGTTCATAAAATAGCGGAATCCTTAGAGGAAGGTACACGTTTGGCCGTCGATGCCTCTACTCCGTTTTCGATGGTCTCTAAATTTCAGGAACACAAGAAATTTCAGGTTAGCAGTGCAGAGGAATTGATTCGCGATATAAGAATGCTTAAAAGTGAAGCTGAAATCGCCCACATTCAATACCCGATGAACTTGACAATGAGGGTACAACAGGCAGCTGCCAAGATTTTAAAACCGGGAATCACCACTGCCCAGGTAGAGGAATTTATCCATAAAGCACACCAGAAACTCGGGATAGCCAGTGGCTCCTATTTTTGCATTGTCTTATTTGGAAAGGACTCCAGCTTTCCCCACGGGGTGAAATCGCCCAAACCCCTGGAGGAAAATGATATAGTCCTGGTGGATACAGGCACTCAGTACAACGGCTATATTTCAGATATCACCAGAACCTATATTTATGGGGATGCCACAGATAAGGAAAGAAAGATATGGGCAAACGAAAAAGCCGCCCAATTGGCTGCCTTTGACGCCGCCCAACTTGGACAGCCTTGTGGGCATATTGACGATCAGGTGCGTATGCAATTGGAAAAAGACGGACTTGGTCCTGATTACGATCTGCCGGGATTGCCCCATCGTACGGGCCATGGCATTGGTCTCGACATTCATGAACACCCGTTTATTCTTAGGGGGAATGCTATTAAATTACAGGCGGGAATGACCTTCAGTATTGAACCCATGATCGTGGTGCCACAAGAATTCGGCGTGCGTCTCGAGGATCATATCTATATGACCAAGGAAGGCCCACGTTGGTTTACCAAACCTGCTCACACCATAGAAAATCCATTTGGGGTTTAAAATTCTCGTTCCATTAATTTCTTTAGTTTTACGGTTTTGTGCTTTGGTCCGTGGAAAATTATCAGTAAAATATGGTTTTTATGTGAATATTTCACGTTAATTCTGGGAGGGAAGAATTTATAATGACCAAATTGCAAATACTATTTAAAACCACGCACTCATGAAATTTGTCGGTAGTCAGTTAGCCTATTATTTAAGCGACGGTGACTTTAAAAGAAACACCAAGGTCCTTGTAAAGTATTTGATCTTTTTGGGAATTGTCGTATTGATCTTTTCCATTCTCTTCCACGTTATTATGGTCTTCGAGAATCAGGACCACTCGTGGATTACTGGTCTTTACTGGACGCTTACCGTAATGAGTACGTTGGGCTTTGGGGATATTACCTTTGAATCGGATCTGGGGCGACTATTCAGTATTGTGGTATTGCTCTCGGGTATTTTTATGTTGTTGATTTTTTTACCCTTTGCCTTTATCAGGCATTTTTATGCACCACTCTTAGAGTCAAAAAGGAAGAATAGAGTGCCGCGAAGCGTTCCCGTCAAAACAAAAGATCACATCTTGATATGTTCCTACGATATTATTGCCAGGGACCTGGCCGAACGCTTAAAGCACGAAAACACCCCCTATTATGTAATTGAGAAAGATCCGGAACGTGCACTTAAAAACTACTATGACAATGTTCCGGTCATATTTGGAGAATTGGACAACGAGGAGACTTTCCTCAGGGCCAATGTGAAGGATGCGAAAATGGTTTTTGTAAATAGGGATGATGTTGTAAACACTAAAATCATTCTTATTATCCGAAATCTTGCGCCTGATATAATCATTGTTGCCTTAGCCTTTAATGAAGAATCGGTGGATGTACAGGAACTGAGCGGTGCCGATCATGTATTGCCGGTGAAGAGATGGCTTGGGGAACAATTGGCCAACAGGGTGAACGCGCAACATGCCAAATCACAACCCATAGGCCAATATGAAGATTTATTGATTGCCGAGCTGCCCGTGCATCATACCACTTTGATATCCAAAACCATTCGTGAAACGGAATTGCGCCAGAAATACGGGGTCAGCATTGTTGGAATCTGGCACCGAGGCCGATTAAAACCCATTTCCGGAAACGAAAAGTTGACCCATGATAGCATTTTGGTTGTTATTGGAAATAAGGAGCAACTCCAACGCATCGATGAACTTTTTCACCCATCTGTTGCCAATCCCAATCCCGTATTGCTCATTGGGGGAGGTAGAGTAGGAGCAGCTGCTGCGGAATCTTTGTACAAAAATGGTGTTTTGGTTAATTTAATCGATAGAGACCCCGAATTGTGTAGAAAGGTAAAAAGTTATTGCAATAATGTTTTCGTCGGGAAAGCTTCTGATTATGAATTGCTGAAAGAGGCTGGGATTATGGAGGCGCCATCTGTTTTATTGTCCACCCACGACGATGCCATGAACATACACCTGGCTTCTTATTGTAGGAAATTGAACAAGGAGGTGAGGATTGTAAGCCGAATTTCACAAGCCCGAAATATTGATATCCTCCATCGAGCTGGGGCCAATTTTGTTTTGAGTTATGCTACGCTAGGATCAGAGGCGGTCTTGTCTATTTCCAAAGGCCAGGAACTTACAATATTAGGAGAAGGAATTAATTTGTTTATTACAGGGGTACCCTCTTCTTTGGAAGGAAAAAATCTGGGCGAATCCGAAATTGGTGCCAAAACGGGACTTTCCGTAATAGCTCTAAAGGAAGAAGGTCAAGTTACCACGCTACTGACCGCCGAAACAGTTCTTCCCAAAGGAGCCGAAGTAGTGCTCCTCGGAAATATTGAAATGAAAAATAAATTCAACGAAATATATGTTAAACCAGATTGATAGGAGTAGGTCTTGATAGAAAATAAATTATTGGAGAGTCCGTTTCGTCAGTTGATATTCCATAGAATGGTGTCTAAAACGCTATTGCCTCGCGTTCCTTCCACCTCCATTTGTTACTTTCAAAATTTTCAATTCAATAATAACACTTTAAAAATAAGGTATCAAAATTCAATCTTCTTCATTCTTTCGGGCCCCGCGCAGTGCAATCTCACGCGAACCTACGATTTATTAAGTTTTGTAACTGCTAATATTTCCTCAGCAGGCTTTTGGCAGTCGGCATCTGTGAGCGAGAGATCAAAAGCCTCGTTCAATATACTTTTTATTATGTTGACGACTCGTTTCTGTGAAGGCCCCACTTTTGGAAAATTTAAGCCCATCTCTATATGAAACAAGATATCGTTTGCCTCGGTAAAATAATCATCTAAATCAGCAATCGATTTACTGCGCGAACCTAAAGGATCCCACGCGGTCAAAATAGCTTGCACTTTCTTCGTTTCTTTATCGCTGCTCTCCAAGGAGTCATTTTCAGGGTTGATATTCATATTATGTTGATATTCATATTATGTTGATATTCATGTTATTATGTTAGAACTAAATTCATATCGCCATAAATTCGTCCCGAAACTGAGCCAGTTTCACATTTGATAAACTCGCGACTTCGCTCATTGATATGATTTCTTCGGCAATAGCTCTATAAAGCAATTGCTTAAATCGGGAAGAATGTTCGGTTCCCTTGTATTCGCCGAAACCAATTTCCTTTTTATGTTTTTCATTGCCGTTTACCCATATTCTAAACCGTGTAAACTGATCATTCGAAATAATATTCAATGCTCTCGCCCCTAAACTTAAGGTAATTAATGGAAGTGAGGTGAGGTTACTTCCCGATGCAAAACTTTGAAAATATATTTCCCAAGATTTCATCTTCAGATACCTGGCCGGTAATGCTTCCTAAGTAATACAATGCCTGCCGTAGATCTATTGCCAGTAAATCGCCACTGAGCCCAGAATTGATTCCATCCTGTACCCTGATAATCTCCTCAAGAGCTTTTAGCAGGGCATCATAATGACGTGAGTTGGTCACTATGGTTTCATTGCTTCGCAGCGCGCCCGTGTTTACAAAATCCAACAATCGATTTTCCAATTCTTTTAACCCGATTCCTCTTTTGGCAGAGAGAAGTAAATGGGAAGACCTGTTAATGGCGCTCAAGGTGCTGTCTAATTGTTCGGCTTCATCTTCCGAAAGCTTATCAATCTTATTCGCTACAATAATGAGGTTTTTTAAAGGATATTTATTTTTAATCGTTTCGATCTCAACCTGAAATTTTGAACTGGATTCTTGGAACTTTTCTGAATCGAAAAGATAAATGACCACCTGTGCCTGTTCAATCTTTTCAAAGGTCCTCTTTATCCCCAGGCCCTCTATCATATCTGAAGTGTCCCGGATTCCAGCGGTGTCGATAAAACGAAAACCGATTCCTCCAATGGTTATTTCGTCCTCAATGGTATCGCGCGTGGTGCCGGCAATGTCGCTCACAATGGCCCGTTCCTCATTTAACAGCACATTTAGAAGAGTGGATTTGCCCACGTTGGGCTCACCCACTATGGCAACGGGAATTCCGTTTTTCAAC
>JACDJA010001274.1_pt1 | contig 21721 bp, 15 predicted proteins | sample 7449241 | NCBI WGS metagenome assembly JACDJA01 (sample SAMN14253289, study PRJNA609438) | sludge metagenome | isolation source: initial anaerobic sludge | collected 2018-12-20 | reverse complement strand
TACTCTTCCGGCGTAAGGCGGCCGGGTTTGTGCAGCACGTCATCGGGCGTGAGAATTTTTCCGAGATCGTGCAGCAGGGCACCCACAACGGTTTGATGCATGATATCCGCCGGCAGTTTCTGGTACTGTCCGAAGACCGTCATCAGGACACTCAGATTTACCGAGTGTTCAAGCAGGTAGTTATCTTTCTCCCGTATACGCCCCAGACAACTCAGGGCGTTAGGGTTTCGGGACGCGGAGTTTTGCAGTTCGTCCGCGAGCTTGTGAATAGGTGCAACATCAACAGGCGTGCCCAGTTTTGCACTGTTCATGAAATTATTGACCAGCCCCTGGGCTTCCGCATGAATCGCCATGGCGGCGGGCATTTCTTCATTAAGCGAAACACGGGGTGCAATGCCGGGTTTTTGCTCCCCCGCCTGTTGCAGGGCTGCTTCATTGCGAGTGTCCACCTCTGCCACTGTCTCGGAATCCTGGGTGTCCAGTCCTTTGTCCGCATTGATATAGACATACCGCACGCCCATCCTGCGGATCTTGTCTATGGTCTCTTCCCGCTTGATGAGACCGCGCCTGCGCTGAACATTGTGAGGGATCCAGTCGTTGTTCAGGTCGGCGATGTACATGCCGACCTTCAGTGCGGAGATGGGGACGCGCTTGATCATTGTGTGGGGAAAAACGTTCTCAGGCTGTTCTGATAGGTCTGGATCAATACGTCGTCCAGTGGCATTTGTTTCACTTCGGCGATCTTTTCCGCTATGAAAGGCAGGTAGAAGGGGGCATTCTCCCGGCCACGGTAGGGCACGGGGGTGAGAAACGGGGCATCGGTTTCCAGAAGAATCTGGCTGATGGGGGCCATACGAACAATATCCCGCACGTTTTCCGCCTTGTTGAAGGTGGTAATGCCGTTAAAGCCGAGATTCCAGCCCTGATCCAGTGCATATCTTGCAAGACCCGGGCCCGAGGTGAAGCTGTGGATGACGCCACGGCGTTTGAGAGACCGCTCAAACTCTTTGAGTATGGCGATGGTGTCTTCGTCTGCATCCCGGCTGTGGATAACCACCGGGCGGTCGGTGTCACAGGCAATCTGAAGCTGGCGCCGGAATACCTCACGCTGTACACCACGGTCTGCATTATCGTAAAAATAATCCAGCCCGATTTCGCCAACCGCAACGATTCCGTCGTCCCGGGCGTGCGTACGGATTTCCTGTTCGACCGCATCGTTGTAGCTCTCCGCCTCATGGGGATGGATGCCCTGGGTGCCGTAAAGCCAGGACGTCATAGTGGTGAGTTCACGTACGCGCGCCAGATTGCCTGGTGAAACGGCGATAGTGATGACCCGGTCGATATTCACCCGATGTGTTTGTTCAAGGGTTTCCTGCAAGGGGCGGTCCCTGAGGTAATCCAGATGGCAATGGGTCTCGATAATCGGGTGATCGAATACGGGAATCTCGCGACGTTTTTTACTCATGAACTGCTGCTAGGCTCCTATACGGGCGGTTATATTGACTGCTTTAAGGGGATTCTTGGCTTCGAGTTTATCAGTTGTCCGTATATTGGCCTACAGTGACCGGTACGGGGTTTCCTTGATGGCGGGTGTCGCGTAGCCAAAGGCTTCCCCACAGGGTTAATAAGAAATGGAGGTGCGGATGCACGTTGTCGTTATTGGTGGTGGCGTAGTGGGTGTTACCACCGCCTGGGAACTGAACCGTCGCGGGCACCAGGTTACGGTGCTTGAGCGTCATGATACCGCGGGGGACGAAACCAGTAAGGGTAACGCCGCCCAGCGGTCCTACGGTGTGGTTTACCCCTGGGCGGACCCGAGCATGGTCTTTAAGGCCTTACCCTGGCTCATCAAACAGGATGGTCCGTTGAAACTGCGGCTACCACCGTCGCTGGATGCCGTGCGATTCATGTTGTCTACCCTGCGTTATGCCTGGTCACCAGGCCTGTTTGGTTTGAACAAACGCGCCATGCTTCGCCTCGGTATTCACAGCCGTGAACGCTTTCTCAGGCTTGAAGAGGAACTGAATCTGGCGTTTGATGGCGGCCACCGTGGCCTGCTTCACCTTGCCAGCACGCCTGACGAGCTGGAGGTGTACCGGGGCACGCAGCGGATATTGAACGAAATGGGCATCGCGTCCCGGCTGCTGACACCGGAGCAGGTATACGAGGCTGAACCCGGCATGGCCCGCAATGGCCCGTTATATGGCGCCTTGAGTTATGACACCGATGGCACGGGTGACTGCCACCTGTTTTCCCAGGGTCTCGCCCGGGCCTGCCAGGACAAAGGCGTCCAGTTCCGTTACAACGTTCAGGTGGAGCGGCTGAAGGCCAATAGCCAGACTGTCGAGGCCGTGTTGTTGCGTAACGAAACTGGTCAGCAAGAAACCCTTGCAGCCGATGCCTTTGTGATCAGTGCCGGTTGCTGGTCGCCGGAACTGGTTCGGCCGCTGGGTCTTAAACTGCCCATATACCCGATCAAGGGCTACAGCATTACCGTGCCACTGAAAAATCCGGAAAAGGCGCCGGTTTCCACGATCCACGACGACAACTACAAAGTCGTGTCGACGCGCCTGGGTGACCGCTTGCGCGCCACCGGATTTGTGGAGCTGGCGGGTTTCAACCGTGATATTCCCGAGACGCGTATCGCAACCATCCGTAAATCCGTGGAGTCCCGTTACCCGGGTTGCGCGGATCTCAGTGCCGCAGAAACCTGGACCGGTTTTCGCCCAATGACGCCGGACGGCCCTGCCATTATTGGCCGCGGACCGCGCAGCAATCTGTATCTCAATACAGGCCACGGTACCTTCGGCTGGACCTTCTCGGCGGGCAGTGCTGATGTGATCGCCCAGGTGATTGATGGTGAGGAACCCGCCGTATGCCTGGATGCCTTCCGCCCGGGGCGCCATCAGGAGTGAGTGTTCAGCAGCCAGCTGAATCCCACTACTCGCGCTGGCAAATGCTCAATGACTGGCTGGTGCAGCATCAGCCCATCTGGCAGCCGGCGCCGTTTACACAACGTCGGCCAGGCTGGATTCAAAGCTATCCCGGGTTGGCGCACATGCTGGCAGAGCTTACCGATGCGGAGTGTGATGCACTGGCTGATGCACCCGGTGCGCTGGCCGAAAGGGCTTCCCGACACCTGCCGGAACTGGCCCTGTACGATCGCCTGACCAGCCTGCCTGATCTGTCACCCGGGCTTGCTGAGGTCAGGGCGGCGACACTGCCGGAAGCCAGGGCAACAGACATGCCCGGGCGCAAGCGGGAACAGGCGGGTGCCTTTGTGGCTGCGCTTCAACCCCTGAAGCATGCCACCCTTGACTGGTGCTGTGGCAAGGGGCATTTGTCCCGAACCCTGGCGGCCTCGAGCCGGCAGCCCTCTGAAGGGTACGAATGGAACCCGGAGCTGGTGGCCAGCGGTAACCGCCTGGCCGCCCGCTTCGGCGATGGCGTTCAGATCCGCCGGCAGGATGTGATGGCGCAGAGCCTGCGCTTGCCGGACCAGGTTCATGTTGCAGCCCTGCATGCCTGTGGTGATCTTCACCGGCAGTTACTGCGGCGTGGTGCTGCTGCGGCTTTGCCGCGCCTGAGTGTGTCACCCTGCTGTTACCACAAGATTTCAGATGGCCCCTATGAGGTACTCTCTGAGTTTGCACGGGCCTATGACAACAGGTTGAAGCCACATCGCGATGATCTGCGCCTTGCGGTGCGGGAAACCGTAACCGCGCCGGCAGGCGTCAGGGCGCAAGCGACAACCTTAAGCCAGTGGCGGCTGGGCTTTGATGGCCTGCAACGGGCTGTTCGCGGTGCCGATCACTATCTGCCGCTGCCTTCGTGTTCTCCACGGCTGATCCACAAGGGGTTCCCCGCCTTCTGCCATTGGGCCGCAGAGAAAAAACAGTTCCGTCTGCCGGATAACATCGATTTTGATTACTGGCTCGCCCACGGCATGCAACGCCACGCTGAGGTTCGCCGCTATGAGCTGCTCCGGCATGTGTTTCGCCGACCACTGGAGCTCTGGATGGTTCTGGACTACGCGGTTTTTCTTGAAGAGCAGGGATACAGGGTGCGGCTTGGCCATTTTTGTGCCCGCACACTGACGCCCAGGAATCTGTTGCTGGACGCAGTCAGGGTTTGCGGTACTCCACCGACTCAACACAGCCGTCTTTGAGTCAGAAAGGCGCCCGAGGGCGCCTTTCTGACTCCACTTACTTTTTACCTGCGCTCAGGCTAAATCAGCGACGAACCTGAATGCGGGCTTCAACCCGACGGTTCTGGGCGCGGCCTGCAGCAGTGTCGTTGGAGGCAACGGGCTGTGATTCACCATAGCCTCTGGCGCTGACTTTTTCAGGATCTACCCCCAGCGGGCCAGTCAGGCGATCAGCAACGGCTTCGGCGCGACGCTGAGACAGGCTCTGGTTATAGCCGGCATCGCCGGTGCTGTCCGAGTGGCCGGCAATTTCCACGATGGTTTCCGGGTTTTCACTCAGGAAATCGGCAACGCGGCGAATCTCGTCATCATACGCATTGCTGATGACAGAGCTGTTGGTCGGGAACTGAACCTCAATGGTAAAGGTTTCAATAGTTTCGGTTACGCCTTCACAACCGGTTTCATCGACCACGGCACCCGCCGTGGTGTTGGGGCAGAGATCCTGGCTGTCGACGACACCGTCATTATCGCTGTCCAGTTCACAGCCCCGGCTATCTACCTCCGCACCCCGTGGCGTGTCAGGGCAGGCATCACGCGCATCAGGCACGCCATCACCGTCTGTATCGACCGGGCTCCTGGGTGCAGGAGCCGAAGTGCCTACTGTACGGTTAAAAGCAAAGCTGATACCCAGAGATACCTGGGTGTCAAAGGTACTTTCATCGATGCCGTGAAACTCGCGCAGGTCGCCACGCAAAGCTAAGGAATCCGTTACATTGTAGCGAAACCCGGTACCCACGTTAACGCGGGTTTCATCATGGCCAGTACCCGCGGTGTTATAGCTGATTGTATCCCCGACACCGAAATCTGCATGGCCCGCGCCTACGGATACGTACGGGTTCCAGGCTTTGTCCTGGGGCGCAAAGTAATAGGTGGCATCCAGGCGGAGCTCTTCGAATTCTGAAGAGCCGTCAACGTATTTCCGGTCTGCATCGGCGCGGGAATATAACGCCTCGACCGCCCAGTTGGGCGCAAACCGGTATTCCAGGCCCACTCCAAACGTACCGGTTTCGCTCAGGTCACGCTTGTCATCGAAAAGCTGAAAAGCCGCGAAAGGGTTGATGTATACCGTTTCTTTACGTTCGGCCAGGGCTGGCGCGGCAAGAGTGCTGGCGATGGCAGCCATCGCGATCGGGCGCATGATGTTCATGCAGAACCTCCTGTTCGGGTTTTATTACAACGGCTGAATCATAGAAATGTTCAGGGTGTGCATGTACGGGTAACTTAAGCTAAAGGGTTACAAAAAACAAAGAATTGATAATTAATGTTACATCAGGGAATGTACGTGTCAGTTCCTCGACCGGCCCTATAGTCTGACCTTTTACGGGGATGGAATGCTGAAATAGAGATGTGCGCTTTTTTTACTGAAGTTCATTTTTTCGCCGCTGGAAAAATGTACTTCGAATGAGCTTTCGTCTTCTGCGATCACACTACCTATACCAAAAATGCTGTGATTGAGGCGCGGCTGGTGCCACAGGGGTGACTTGCTGCCGGCGATTGTCAGTGCCCTGCCCTCAAGGGCAACACCCTCCTGCGCTGCGTAACGGGAGCCAACAGGCGTTAATGGCGCTTCCAGCTTGAGGGAACGGTCGGTATCGGGCGCCCGGTTATCAAGCCAGTGCCCGAACTCATTGGCCAGATCAAAACAGAATTCGTCGACAAACCGGCTGGGGCCCTGATCACCATCCAGATGGGGCTGGTTGCTCTCTGGCCGGCTGATCAGGTGCAAAGCTTTGCGGGTGCGTGTCATGGCGACGTACAGCAGGCGTCGTTCGCTTTCCAGAATCTCCCGGGTATTGTCCTGGGCGCGCGGGCTATGGGGCAGGTACTTCTCCTGTAACCCGGGAATAATCACCCGCGACCATTCCAGCCCCTTGGTGCGATGAATGGTGGAGAGCATAACGCCCCCGCCAGCCCGCTTTTCACTGGCTTGCTGGCGCAGTGCCTTGAGGTGCACAAGGGCTCCTTCAGCATCCACATCCAGGCCTTTGAGGTATTCGCGCAAGCCGTGAATGGTATCTATGCGCTCCTCTGCAGTGTCATGGGTAAGCGCCAGGCTGCGAACACCTTCATAGAGGTCGGTGTGCTCCGCATAGACTGTGATCAGCCCTGCAACGGGGCCGGAATAACCGCGCAACTGTTGCAGAATCTCACCCAGTTTACGCAACTTGCGTGCAGCCATGGGAGCCAGGGCGCCAAAATCCAGTGCCAGCAGGCGCTCATGCCAAGCGGAAGTAAACCCTGCAAGAAAACGCGCCAGTTGCTCCAGCTCCGATTCTTTGAGGCCCACATGCGGGAAGCGCAGAAGCAGTCTTGCCAGCTCAAGCCGATCGTCCTCCGGCAGCCTTTCCAGCGTTCCGGAAACCACTTTCAGCAATGCCGTAATGGCCTGTACTTCGCGGCTGAACAGCGCGCCTTTGCCAGCGTCAATGCGATAAGGGATCTGCAGGGCCAGCAACTTGAGCTCAATGGGCACGCTCTGGCTCCACACCCGGAACAAAATGGCGGTGTCCGCCAGGTTACCTGAAAGATCATCGCCTGTTTCCCGCCCGAGTATCTGTAATACCGCCTCTGCATCGTTCGCAGCCCGGTGCAGGGTGATCTCCGTAGCCGGCGTGGAGGGGTGGGAGTGGCACAGCACATCCTTGCGCCCGCTGTTGTGGCAAATCAGATGGTTGGCCAGCAGTGCCACGCGGTGGCCATAGCGGAAGGTATAACTCAGTGTTTGCTCCAGCGGGCTTTCAAACTCGTCACTGAAGCGTTTGAGAATAAACTCGGGCTTTGCGCCCCGGAACTCGTAAATGGTCTGATCCGGATCCCCCACGACCGTTACCCGGGCACGGTCCCCGGCAACGTAGCGCAGCAACAAGTGCTGAATCTCGTTGGTGTCCTGGTACTCATCCACCAGAATCAGATCCATCTTGTTGCCCACCAGCCGTTGCAGGGGCGGGTTCTGGTGAATGGCCATGACCGGCTCGTACAGCATGTCGGCGAAACTGATCCGACTGTGCTCTTTGCGCCACTGTTCAAAACTGTGAAATAAATCAATCAGGTACCGGTGCTTTTGTGAATAACCCAACTCTTCAAATACCATCTCGGCGGGCGACAGGGTGGTTTTCACCAGATCAATAAACCCGGTTGCGGTTTCAACAAAATCCTTCTTGTTGCGCTTTATTTCATCCGCCAGTTCTTCCGGCGCCAGCCGACGGGTTAACAACCAGGCCTGGAAACTGATTTCCTGCTCGGTCAGAATTTTCTCCGAAAAACCAGGCAGGTAACCTTCCCGTACAAAGCGCTTATACAGCCGCAGCCCCATGGCGTGGTAGGTGCGGATTTCCGGAAGCACCAAGCCGCTCTGATGACACACCTCTTGCAGCTTGCGCTCAAAATCCACACGGGCGCTGCGGTTGAACATCAGCACCAGCATGCGGGCCGGATCGTGACCTTGCTGCAGCAGATAGCGAATGCGCCAGGCCAGGGTGGAGGTTTTGCCACTGCCGGCCACAGCAGTGATCACCGAGTGCTCGTAGCCGGCGGTAATAATTGCCCGCTGCTCGTCGGTGAGAAAATCAGGAAGATCCAGGGTGTGGGGTTCCGGGGTGTTTGTCGGCATGGGGCTATTGTACTGGCCAACTGGTAGTGGCGGTACCTGTGCCGTTAACATGACGGATTAACTGGGCGAATCCACCTCAATAGTTGGAGAGCGACGAGGCGAGACCTTATCCAAAATCGTGCGGAGCCATGGATGGCGGAGCCGAGCTTACATGGTTTTATTTACAGCGTATTTTGGATAAGGTCTCGCCTCGTCGCTAACTCCCAAGGCCAGAGAGAACAGGCATGCAAACTGAAAAATCGATTAACGTACTGGGTGAAGAACTGGAAACCTGTGGCACCGACCCGGAAACCGGCTTTTACCGGGACGGTTGCTGCAACACCGGCCCGGATGACCATGGGTCGCATACGGTTTGCGCGGTGGTAACCGACGAATTTCTGGAGTTTTCCAAAGCCCGCGGCAACGATTTGAGTACGCCCGTGCCCGCGTTCGGGTTTCCGGGCCTGAAAGCGGGAGACAACTGGTGCCTGTGTGCGGCTCGTTGGCATGAAGCGTTTGAAGCCGGCAGTGCGCCGCGAGTCCGGTTGCGGGCCACGCATCAGGCGGCTCTGGAACACTGTGCTCTTGGTGATCTGAAATCCCACGGCATAGATCTCAGTTAATGACCTTCGGGATAGTGCCTCCTGTGCCCGATGCCGACGCCTGGCGCTCGCTGCAGTCCGGCCTTGCCGCTGCCGGACATCGGCGGCTGGTATTGCTGGAAGGCGCGCGTGCGCTTGCCATGCAGTGGCTGCAAACGCTGCTGCCAGGCATTAACGCAGAAGGCGGGCTATGGGTCGGGGCTGCCGGTGATGTGCCCGATAATCGCCTTACCAGTATTGACCCGGCCAAGGCCCGCCAGTGGTTGGGGCAGGAAACATCAGTCATCGTATGGGATGGCTGGCAGGGGAACCCGCCGGATGCGTTTGCGGCGCTTTCAGGTACGTTGAAAGCGGGCGGGTTGCTGTTCTGGCTGATGCCTTCGCTGGCGGAGTGGGAGCACTTTGCCGATCCGGATTATGCAAGAACCGGTCTGGACCATGACCAGCCACATCCTTTTGCCAGGCGAATGGCGGGCATTCTGGCGGCCGATTCGTCAGTAATCCGGGTGCAGATTGGTTCGTCAGAAGCCCTGGCACTGCCCGAGCTGCCCAACCTCAAACCCGAATTTACCGTTGCCACAACTCCCGATCAGCAGGAGTTGGTCGGCAAGCTGGTGGCCTTCGGGCTGGGGCGCCGGCGCCGGCCAATTGTGGTGACTGCTGACCGGGGGCGGGGCAAATCTGCGGCGCTGGGCATGGCTGCAGCACAGTTACTGCAGCAGGGGCGCAGGCAGGTTCTGGTAACAGCGCCATCAAGGGCTAATGTGAATGCTCTGTTCGAGCACGCCCGGCAAAGCCTGGGTGCTGAGGTGCAGGATGCCAGGGAAGAGCGCATAGTAACCGGGTCGGGCGCGCTGCTACGCTTTCTGCCGATTCGGGAGTTACTCAGTGAAAAACCGGAAGCGGAAGTGATCATGGTAGACGAAGCTGCGGCTATTCCCGTTTCCCTGCTCAAGCGAGTTCTTCTGGGCTGGCCGCGAGTCGCTTTTGCTTCCACCGTCCATGGTTATGAAGGGGCGGGGCGTGGGTTTGCCGTTCGTTTCCGGCAGATTCTTGAACAGGCCACACCTCAGTGGCAATCACAGACGCTCTCAAGGCCTGTACGCTGGGCCACTCATGATCCCCTGGAACGTTTGATTTTCAGGCTGTTTTTATTGGGGGCCGATCATAATCCGGATGACCTGGCAGTGGAGCGGTCCGGAGATCTGGTGATCGAGCCCTGGCAGCCCGGGCTGGCTTGCGAAGCGGAACTTGCGGACGCATTTGGCCTGCTGGTCAATGCTCATTACCGGACAACCCCGGCCGACCTTCGCCAGTGGATGGACGACCCGCTTGCAAGGAGTTGGCGGGCCCGGATTAACGGGCAAACCCTGGGTGTGCTCTGGGGTGCCGTGGAAGGCGGCCTCAGTAACGCTCTGGCAGAACAGGTAGCCAGCGGCAAGCGCCGGGTCCGCGGGCACCTTCTGCCTCAGTCCCTGGCCAGCCACAGCGGGTTTCCGGAGGCGGCCAGCCAGCGTGGTTTACGGATTATCCGCATTGCCGTGTCCGCACAGGCCCGGCGCAGGGGAATCGGTGGCAGCCTGGTTGCAGCGGCGGCTCTGGATGCCAGCCAGGTGGGGGTGGATTTTATCGGTACCAGTTTTGGCGGCAGTGCCGATCTTTATGGCTTCTGGGCCACCAGCGGATTGGCGCTTGCACGCATTGGTTTTCAGCAGGAGGCCACCAGCGGCGAGTACCCGGTGCAGATGATCCGTGCCCTGAGTGCGCAGGGAGAATCTCTGGTTCAGCGGATTCGTATGCGGCTGGCCCGGCACTGGCTGGTGCTGGTGCCACTGAGCTGGAAAGCCCTGGAGCCGGCGTTGTTGATGGATATGACCAGCGATCTGCCTGCAGGGCTCTCGCCGGATACGGCAGACATCCGGGATCTGAAAAATTTTGGGGGTGGGCACCGGGGGTTTTTGCTGACTCTGCCGGTTCTGCGTGAACTGAGCCTGGCACCGGCCGTGATGGTTTGGCTTCGCGGGCATCAGGATGCGCACCTCTGGTGCCGGTCGGTACTGCAAGGGTGGAGCTGGCCTGAGTTGCGCAAGGAGGGCTTGTGCTCGGGCCAGCGCGAGGGTGAAGACCGCATGCGTGCTGTGGTCCGTGAACTTTTGCAAAACGGGCCAGAGTTGTGACCCGCTCGATTTAATTGTGGCCGCCACCCGCTCAGAATAGGCCGGAATAAAATTTCAGAGACTACCCGTTATGGCCAAGGGAACCGGCTCCTTCCTGTTTTCGATCCTGCTATCCACTTTGTTGCTGTTTCCAGCGTTAACTATGCTTTCAGGCTGCGCATCCAGAGCAGCTCCGGCCAATCTGAGCCAGCAGGCTGACAGCCCTTCAGGCTCCACTCTTTATAAGGCAGCCGCAGAGGGCGATTTTGAAGCGGTTGGCAATCTGATCGAGTCGGGTGCCCCTCTGAATACACTTACCGGGGCTGGCACCCCGTTAATGGCGGCTGTTCGCGCGCAGGCAGACCGTGTTGTGTGGTACCTGTTAAGCCGCGGAGCGAATCCGGATCTTGCGGAGAGTGATCAGGTTACACCCCTGATGGTGGCCTCGGAGCAGGGCGACCGTCGGCTTGTGCGCCTGCTGTTGTCCGCTGGCGCCAAAGTGAATGCTCCGGATACCCAAGGCTACACAGCAATCATGCGGGCTGCCGAGAAGGGTGAGTTGTCTGTGGTCAAGGTACTGCTGGCAGCGGGTGCCAACGTGAACGTCAGCCAGGATGGCGAATCGCTGCTGATGAAAGTGGTAGCAACGGGCGATTTGCTGACTGCCGAGATGCTTCTGGCCGCTGGCGCCGATGTGAACTTCCGTGCAGAGAGTGGCACGACTGCTCTGGACGTGGCCCGCGCCGGCAATCATCGGGATCTGGAAATGTTGCTGGTGCAGGCGGGGGCCGAGTTCTGATACCAGCGTGGAAGCCCTGTATTATTCCAGCTGCATGGGGTCAGTCTGATCGTCCCACACGGGCAGGAAGTGGGCGTCAATAACGCTCTGGGGCACGTCTTCAATACGCGGGAAAGACCACTGCGGGTTCTGGTCGCGGTCAATCAACCTGGCTCTTATGCCTTCGAGAAGATCGGGCCTGCGCGCGCATTCCCAGACCATGGCCAGTTCCATCCGGAACACATCTTTGAGTGACATCTGCTGGGCTTTTCCGAGCTGATTCCACAGTAGCCATGCCGAGACGGGGCAACCCGCCTGCATTGTTTTGATGCAGGCTTGCCACCAGTCAGTGTCGATGCGAGCCGTCAGCAACCGGTCAATAATGTCCGTCAGGCTGGAGCCAGCACACAGCCTTGCAATATCTCTTTCGTGCAACTCCAGGTGGCTGGCCGGCAGCGCATGGTAATCCCGGGTTTCCAATTGATGCAGCAAGCGGAACAGGCGATTGTCATCGGCTGCTGTGTTGCCACTCCAGCGCTCGTTACGCAGTTGCGTGAGTAGGCCTTGCTGATCCTCCGAAGGCAGAGCCATGTCTGCCAACCCCACGCGCAGTGCGTCGGTCACATTCATACGAGCCCCGGTCAGGCCCATAAACAAACCAAGGCGACCCGGCAGCCGGTTGAGAAACCAGCTTGCACCAACATCCGGGAACAGGCCTATGGAAATTTCCGGCATGGCCAGAGTGGCGCTTGGTGTCAGCATGCGATAACGGCAGGCGGAAAACAGGCCCAGGCCGCCGCCCATTATGATGCCGTGGCCGATGCCGACAACCGGTTTCGGAAACCGGTGCAGGGCGTAGTCCAGCGCATATTCATAGCGGAAAACACTGAAGGCTGCTTCGGGATTCTCAATGCCTTTTAATGATCGATACAGTTGCTGTATATCGCCCCCTGCGCAAAAGCCTCTGTCTCCGGCGCCTCGTATCACAACAAGGCAGATGCGCTCGTCCGCCGCCCAGTGTTCCAGCGTGTCCCTGATAGTGAGGATCATTTCTTCAGTCAGGGCATTGATTGTGGCGGGGGAGTTCAGGGTCATCAGCCCCATATGTCCCTCGCGACAGGGAAATTCCTGGACCTCTACGGACATTAACGGTGTCTCCGCTCGGTAAAATAATCTCTAATTTGATCTTTGATCGTATAATCGCTTTAACCGGCTGAAAGTGAAAGAATGCGAGCTTTGAGTCAAACGCATTGACCTATGGCATTTGCGCTATCGCACGTGTGTGCTATAAGGTTCAGCCAGTTTTCGGTTCGGTTCACAATACCGGTTCGCAAACCTTAAAACGATGATGAGAGGTTAACCATAATGAATTTCAAACACTATGCTGTTGCAGGTCTTTTTGCACTGAGCGCCGCTGTTCCTGCAGTATCCTCGGCTGCCGGTGATGCGGAAGCAGGCAAGGCCAAAGCGGCCGTTTGTGCTGCCTGCCACGGCCAGAACGGGATTGCCCAGATTCCAATGTATCCTAACCTGGCGGGTCAGCACGAACAGTATCTGGTCTCCTCCCTGAAGGCCTACAAGGACAAGCAGCGTAGCGGTGGCCAGGCTGCCATCATGCAGGGCCAGGCCATGGCCCTCAGCGATGAGGATATCGCCGACCTCGCAGCCTACTTCGCAAGCCTGCCAGCAGACGGCGGCAAGTAAGGGCTGTATGTCAACACAGCAGCTCAGGCTGCTGTGTTGACAATTCGATAGCTCGGGCGATAGGCCGATACGCCCGGCAATTTCATCCGGTTCTGCGCAACGAACTGTTCCAGCATGGCTTCCAGCGGCTTGAGCAGCATTGGATCCCCGGCGATTTCAAACGGCCCCCTCTCCTTTACTTTCCGCATCCCTCCTTCCTTCACATTGCCCGCAACGATGCCACTGAATGCCTTTCTCAGATTAGCGGCAATAAGGTGCACGGGTTGATCGCGGTGTAACTCCAGGGCGAGCATGTTTTCGTGATCCGGCTCGAAGGGCAGCTGGAAGACCGGATCGATCTTCAGCATCCAGTTGAAGTAATAGGCATCCTGCATGGCGCGCCGGAAGGTCTCGACCTTTTTCATGCCTCTTTTCATGGTCTGCGCTACACGCACCGGGTCATCAATGATGATTTCGTATCTGCTGGCGGCGTCATCACCGAGGGCGTTACGGATGAACTTGTCGATCATCTCGAAATATTCAGCATTTTCCGGCCTGCCCGTGAAAACGACCGGAAACGGCAGGTCGGCATTGTCCGGATGTAAGAGAATACCCAGCAGGTAGAGGATTTCCTCTGCTGTGCCCACACCCCCGGGGAAAACGACCACACCGTGGCCACAGCGCACAAAGGCCTCCAGGCGTTTTTCGATGTCTGGCATAATCACCAGTTCGTTTACAATAGGGTTTGGTGATTCCGCGCCGATAATGCCAGGCTCGGTGATGCCGATATAGCGGCCATTTTTTATCCGCTGCTTGGCGTGGGCAATGGTGGCGCCTTTCATGGGGCCTTTCATGGCGCCCGGGCCACAACCGGTGCAAATGCTCAGTTTCCGCAGGCCAAGCTGGTGCCCGACCTCCTTGCTGTACTGGTATTCCTTATCGCTGATGGAGTGCCCCCCCCAGCAAACGACCAGATCGGGCTGACGGCCAGTCTGAAGCGCTCTGGCGTTCCGCAGGATGTGAAACACCATATTGGTAAGATCAGCAGGCTCGTTGCTCTTCAGAATCCGGGCAAAAGGCGGCGTTGAGTGGGTGTAAACAATATCCCGCAGTACCGAGAACAGGTGCTCGCGAATGGCCCGCAGCATTTCGTCGTCCACAAAGGCATGTGCCGGGGCGTTGATCAGCTCCAGCTTCAGGCCCCTTGGCTGGGGTATCAGCCGTATATCAAAATCCTTGTGGGCATCCATCAAGCCCTGGCAGTCATCGGTCACAACGCCGGTGTTGAGCACGGCAAGAGCGCACTGGCGGAACAGCCGGTACAGGCCGCCTTCGCTTCTGTCTTTGAGCAGATTGACTTCGTGATTGGAAAGTATTTCCAGGCTGCCCTCAGGTGATACAAGAGCATTGATGGTTGTTTCAGTCATGTACGGAACAGCTCCCGAGTGTTGCGGTATTGCCAGATTTTGAGGCGTAGCGTCAAAACGTTACACTAAGCGTTTTACCCATAATACACCATCCGACCAAGCGCCCATTTATGAAACTTCTGATCCGTCCTGCCCCTGAGGTTACCATCAAGAGTAAGCCTGTCCGCCGGCGCCAGATGCGGCACCTGCGCCAGAATATCCGTAAACTTCTGGCACAGCTTGACTACGGTATTATAGTAGACGGCAGCTGGGACCGGGTGGATGTTGAAGTGCCAGAGGGCCGGGGGCTGGACGGCCTGGTAATCGATGAACTTTTGCGCATTCCCGGCATTTCCACCATTCAGGAGATAGCTGAGTTCCCGCTTGTCAGCCTGGAGGATATTGCGGATAAAGCGGTGGCGGCGTTCTCGGGGCGGCTTGACAGAAAGTCCTTTGCGGTTCGTGCCCGGCGCCACGGAGAACATGACTTCCAATCGGTGGATGTCCAGCGTGCGGTAGGCAGCGCGCTGATGCAGTCGGCAACTGGTGCCCGTGTTGATCTGCGATCTCCGGATGTGGAGGTACGCATTGAAGTGCGGGGCGAGCGCTTCCACATTGCCCATCGCAGGCATCGTGGTTTGGGCGGCTACCCGCTGGGCAGTGTTGAAAATGTGATGACACTGGTGTCCGGGGGCTATGATTCCTCGGTTGCAGCCTACCTCATGCTGCGCCGTGGCCTTCGTAACCACTTTCTGTTTTTCAATCTGGGTGGTGTGGCGCACGAAGTTGGTGTACGCCAGGTCGTCCACTACCTGTGGGATCGCTACGGGGCATCCCATGGTGCCAAATTTATATCCGTGCCTTTTGAAGGTGTGGTGGAAGAAATCATGCGGTCGGTGGGTCACCGGCATTGGGGGGTGGTGCTTAAGCGGCAAATGCTGAAGGCCGCCAGCGAAATCGCCCGAAATAACAATGCCGTTGGCCTGGTAACCGGCGACGCGGTGGCCCAGGTTTCGAGCCAGACCCTGACTAACCTGAACGTGGTTGACCGGGCCAGCGAAGTGGTGGTTCTGCGACCGCTGATTGCCATGGACAAGGAATCCATCATCAACATTGCCCGGGAAATTGGTACAGAACCCTACGCTCGAAACATGCCCGAATACTGTGGTGTGATATCCCGGAAGCCAGCCACCCGTGCGCGCCTGAGCAGGGTGGAGGCAGATGAGGCAGCAATGGATCCTCTGGTCCTGTCGCAGGCTATTGAGGCCCGTGAGGAAACGCCGGTTCATGAGCTGCTTGCAACCACCACCACCCCGGAAGACGTGGATCTGGTGACAACGCCAGCTGTGAATGATGTCATTATTGACGTGCGGCACCCGGCAGAAGGGGAACATTCTCCGTTAAAACTCACCGGTAATGAGATCCTGAAGATTCCGTTTTATGAATTGAACCGCAAGGTGGGAGAGTTGCCGCCAGAGCGCCAGTATCTGCTCTATTGCGATCGCGGCACCATGAGCCGGATGCACGCCGTGCATCTGAAAGCGGAAGGGCACGAAAACATCAAGGTTTACGCGCCCGCTTCATAAGGCTTTTTCAGCCGGCCAGGCCCTTGAAGAACTGCTGAACATTTTCGCTCAGCGTATCGAGATCGTAGCCGCCTTCCTGAACAACCAGCATGGGAAGGCCAAGCTGGCGCATGTGCGCGCTCAGGCGACAAAACCCCTCTGAGGACACCGAAACCTTGGCCTGTGGATCGTCCTTGTAAATATCAAAGCCCAGGGTCAGGATCAGGGCGTCGGGCTGGAACAGCCGGATGGCCGCCAGGGCCTCGTCGAGTTTGCCAAAAAAATCTTCTTCAGATGAACCGTGGGGCATGGGCATGTTGATGTTGTAGCCGTAACCCTCGCCTTCGCCGCGCTCATTTTCAAAACCGGTGACCACCGGGTAAAAATTGGTAGGGTCGCCGTGGATGGAGATGTAAAGCACGTCGCTGCGATCGTAGAAGATTTCCTGGATACCCTGGCCGTGGTGCATGTCGGTATCCAGAATCACCAGGCGCGGGAAACGGGGCTTCATGTGTTCGGCGGCGATGGCAGCATTGTTGAGATAGCAGAAACCACCTGCGGAGTCCTTGCGGGCATGGTGCCCCGGCGGCCGGCAAACCGCGTAGGCCGTACGATCACCCGCCATGAGGGCGTCCGCAGCGCCGAGTGCGGTCTGCGCCGACCAGTAGGCCGCTTCCCATGTGTGTTCGCCGATGGGGCTGCTGCCGTCCGCCTGATAGCGGGCTGCCTCTGCAAGAATGCCTGACAGGTGATTGGGGGAGCGGACAAAAATGTTGGAAATGACTTCTTCTCCCCAGTCCTCCATTTCCATCCAGCGCCGGTGGGCGGATTCCAGAAAGCGCAGATACCCCAGATCGTGCACCCTGGATATCGGCCCTGCACCCTGATCCGAAGGCTGCAATACCTGTGTGCCGATTTTTTTCAGACCTTCCAGCATCTGGCTGGTGCGGTCCGGCACCTCCTGAGGCTGACGCATCTGGCCCCGGGTGAAGTAGGTTCGGGGCGAGTGCTTGTCTTGTGCGGGATGAAAAAACGCTTTCATTATCCGACCTCCTGAATGTTCGGTACTGCTCCGGTACTGTGAGCATAGGCAATGGGAGTATAGGCACAGATGGAGATTGTTCAAAAGCCGGGCCATTGACTTTACAGGTAGTGATTCAGCATCCACTATGAAAGACAGATTTAACTGACGCAACCATGCATCTTTCATTCACATTTTGCGCACCTTTGCATTTATTCTGCAGGTGTCTTACTGACTGACTGAACAGGAGCCGAAATGATCGAGTCACCACTGCTGGAAAAGCTGACCGGCTACATCGGCGGTCGCTGGACTGATAACAAACCGGGCAACACTTTTGATGTCTATAACCCGGCAACGGGCGAGGTGATCGCCCAGGTTGCTTCCATGTCTGAGAGTGAGGTTGAGGCTGCGGTGGAAGCCGGCAAATCCGCGTTAAAACTGACCAACCCTTATTCCATCGAAACCCGCAGGAAATGGCTGGAAGACATCCGTGATGCGCTGAAAGAGAACAGGGAAGAAGTTGGCCGTATCCTGTGCCTTGAGCATGGCAAGCCCCTGAACGAAGCCCAGGGCGAGGTGGATTATGCCGCAGGCTTTTTCGATTACTGTTCCAGACACATTCAGGCACTGGACGCCCACACGCTCCCGGAAAAACCCAAGGACTGTACCTGGACCGTGCATTATCGACCTGTCGGGGTCGCCGGGCTCATTACACCCTGGAACTTCCCGATCGGAATGATTGCGAAAAAGCTTTCTGCCGCTCTGGCAGCAGGTTGTCCGTCTGTGATCAAACCGGCCAGCGAAACGCCCCTGACCATGATCGCTCTGTTCAGGCTGATGGATAAACACGTGAACCTGCCGGACGGTATGGTGAACCTGGTAATGGGCAAGGCCAGTGTGATTGGCAAGGTTCTGTGCGAAAGCCCGGATGTGCCCATGCTGAGCTTTACCGGCTCCACCGAGGTGGGCCGCAAGCTGATTCTCGATACTGCAGACCAGGTTAAAAAACTGGCTCTGGAGCTGGGAGGCAACGCGCCGTTTATCGTGTTTGATGATGCGGATCTGGATGCTGCGGCGGATAACCTCATCGCCAACAAGTTCCGTGGTGGCGGGCAGACCTGCGTGTGTGCAAACCGTATTTTTGTTCATGAAAAGGTGATGGACGCATTTGGCGAAAAGCTTGCAGAGCGTGTGAACAAAATGACGGTAGGAGATGGTATTGCAGGTGATGTGGACCTTGGGCCTCTCATCAACAAAGCAGGGTTCGACAAGGTAAAACGCCATCTGGAGGACGCGCTCGCCAAGGGTGCGTCGCTGGTTGCGGGTAAACAGCCCGGCGAACTGGGCGAAGGGCATCTGTTTTTCCCGCCAACGGTGGTTTCCGGCGTAACACCGGATATGTGCTGCTCCCGGGAAGAGACCTTCGGGCCGCTGGTGCCCATGGCCAGCTTCCGCACTGAGGACGAGGTTATTGAGGCCGGTAACGATACCGAATTTGGTCTGGCCTCCTACGTGTTCACCGCCGATGCGGAGCGCGCCCAGCGCGTTGCCGCCGGCCTGCGGTTTGGCCATGTGGGCTGGAATACCGGCACCGGGCCAACGCCAGAGGCGCCTTTTGGCGGCATGAAAGCCTCCGGAATCGGTCGTGAAGGCGGGCTTGAGGGGTTGTTCGAGTTCGTTGAAGCACAGACGGTGCCCCGCGGATTCTGACCTCCCGGGCGTGCAGACAAAGAAGGCGGGCTGAGGCTCGCCTTCTTTGTTTTCAGTCCGGCAAAGCAGGCGCCGGGCAAGGCTGATATACTTGCTACCTGTTCATTTAACCAGTAGCGAAAGTGTTCCCTATGGATGTCTCCCACATTATTGATTCCCTGAATGATGCCCAGCGTGAGGCGGTTACGGCACAGAACGACCATTTGCTGGTGCTGGCCGGTGCCGGGAGTGGCAAAACCCGGGTACTGGTGCACCGGATCGCGTGGCTGATGCAGGTAGACCGGGTTCCGCCTACGGGGATTCTGGCAGTCACCTTTACCAACAAGGCTGCCAAAGAGATGCGCTTCCGCATTGAAGAGATGATGCACATTCCGTCGCGGGGATTGTGGTTCGGGACCTTTCACGGAATTGCCCACCGCCTGCTGAGGGCGCACTGGAAAGACGCGGGCCTGCCGGAAAACTTTCAGGTACTGGACAGCGACGACCAGCTCCGGCTGATCAAGCGGGTAATGCGGGAGGCGCAGATTGACGAAAGCCAGTTCCCGCCGAAGCAGGCCCAGTGGTTCATCAGCAGCCAGAAAGACGAAGGCTTGCGGGCTGACCATATCCAGGAAAACCCCGGGGATCATTTCACCTCCACCATGCTGAAGGTGTACCGGCGCTACGAACAGCTTTGCCAGCAGAGTGGCCTGGTGGATTTTGGCGAGTTGCTGCTGCGCTCCCATGAGCTCTGGCTGCACCGGCCGGAATTGCTGGCCCATTATCAGCAGCGTTTCCAGCATATTCTGGTAGACGAGTTTCAGGACACCAACACCATCCAGTACGCCTGGCTGCAGGTGCTGGCAGGCAATCGCGTTCCGCTGACGGTGGTGGGGGATGACGACCAGTCCATTTATGGCTGGCGCGGCGCCAGAATTGAAAACATCCAGCAGTACCAGCGGGATTTTCCCAACGCCCGCCTGGTGCGACTGGAACAGAATTACCGCTCCACCCAGCTGATCCTCAAGGCCGCCAACTCGGTGATTGCCAACAACCGGGGCCGGCTGGGCAAGGAACTCTGGACCGACGGGGTGGAAGGCGAGCCTATTAGCCTGTACGCCGCATTCAATGAGCAGGACGAAGCCAATTACATCGCCGACAGCATTTCCGCTTGGGTTAATGAAGGTAATCTGCGCAGCGAAGCCGCGATTCTCTATCGTTCCAACGCCCAGTCCCGGGTGCTGGAAGAATCCCTGATGCACCATGGTATTCCATACCGGGTGTATGGCGGCCTGCGCTTTTACGATCGTCAGGAAATCCGCAATGCTCTGGCTTACTTGCGTTTGGTGCACTATCGGCGGGACGATGCTGCCTTTGAGCGGGTGGTAAACGTGCCAACCCGGGGCATTGGCGCCAAGAGCCTGGCGGAGCTGCGTGAGTACGCAGTCAACCAGAGCGTGTCCCTGTGGGAGGCGGCTGAGAGATTGCTGGAGGCGGGGCAGGTAAAAGGCCGGGCAAAAACCGGTTTGCAAACCTTTATCGGCATTATTGAAGAGCTATCGGCCATGGCGGAAGAAGCCTCGCTTCAGGGGCTTATGAAGCAGACCATTGAAGCCAGCGGACTGAAGGACTATCACGCCAGCGAGAAAGGTGAGAAGGCCCAGGCCCGGGTGGAAAACCTGGAAGAACTGGTTAACGCCCTTGCGGATTTTGAGGTGGAAGAGGGCGTTGGTCCACTCTCGGAATTTATTGCCCAGGCGGCACTGGATGCCGGTGAATCCCAGGCGGGAGACCATGAAGACAGTGTGCAGCTCATGACCCTGCACTCCGCCAAGGGCCTGGAGTTTCCGTTGGTGTTCCTGGCTGGTGTGGAGGAAGGGCTGTTCCCCCACAGCATGTCACTGGAAGAGCCAGGGCGCATGGAGGAAGAGCGGCGACTGGCCTATGTGGGCATCACTCGGGCCATGAAAAAGCTGGTGATTACCTACGCAGAATCCCGCCGCCTTTATGGTCAGGAAAAGTTCCACGCACTCTCGCGGTTCGTGCGGGAGATCCCCAGCGATTGCCTGCAGGAGGTCCGGTTGCGCAACACGGTAACCCGCCCGGCCATGGTGGATCGCCCCAACGAAGGCCTGTTCAGCCAGGACGCTGCCCGGCAGTCCGGCTTCAGCCTGGGCCAAAGAGTGCGGCACCCGAAGTTTGGGGAAGGTATTGTTCTGAACGCCGAGGGCAGCGGGCACCATACGCGGGTGCAGGTGAACTTTGATGAAGGAGCCAAGTGGCTGGTGCTGGCTTATGCGCCCTTGGAGGCTTGCTAGGGGCGTGCAACGGCGAGCCTGATCACAAAGCTTAGCCTTCTCTTCGTTCAGTATGCCGTTTCCGGGCATTGGTTCTGAGAGATCAGGCGGGTGACAGTATTTGCGCATTCGGCTACTATCATTCTGCATTTTTGGTCATCTAAGGATAGATGAAGGTAACCATGAAGGACTCAACAGCCCAGAGCCGGAAGGCTCACGCAAGCAACCTGCCCTTTACCCCCAGCTCAGCACCGCTGGGCGCCCACGGTGCACCCATTTGCGTACACGAAAAAGCAAACGTGCGGCTACAACGCTCGGATAACCTCGGGCGCCCCAGGGCTTTTACCCACGCCGGCACGATCAGGGATGAAAGCGGCCATGTCGCCACGGCTGACCTGCAAAACGGCACTGAAGATACGCCGGATAATGCCGAGGCTCTCTTCACTCAACTCGTCACCGGAAACGCCAGCTGGCACTGGCCGGAGGAGCCAGAAGGCGAGCACCTGATCGGGTTCGACACCCTAAGTGAACAACGCCGCTTCACCCCCGGCCAGCACCTCGACGAAGGGGTAGATCTCACCGTTATTCAGGGCGAACGCACAGCCAGGGCCATACACTTGCCACCACCGGTGATCATTAACCTGCGCGAACCGGCACCTTCAACAGGCGATTTACTGACAGACGAGCAACTGGATTACTTCCGGGCAAACGGCAACAACGCGCTTATC
>JACDJA010001273.1_pt1 | contig 21724 bp, 12 predicted proteins | sample 7449241 | NCBI WGS metagenome assembly JACDJA01 (sample SAMN14253289, study PRJNA609438) | sludge metagenome | isolation source: initial anaerobic sludge | collected 2018-12-20 | reverse complement strand
TACCTCGCCGATATGCATCCAGAGGCGAAGCTCGGCGGCGACGGTACGCCGAAGGGCCGCGCCGAGGTGAACCGCTGGCTGGGGTTTGTCAATTCCGATATGCATCCACTATTCAAGCCGCTGTTCGGTTCAACCAGCTATCTCGGCGATGAGGCAACGATCGAGAAGACCAGGACGAATGCAAAGCAGGCGTTGCGCTCGCTCTTCGAGCGCAACGACAAACAACTTGACGGCCGCGACTGGATCACCGGCACGCGCTCGATCGCCGATCCGTATCTCTACGTGATGGTACGCTGGGCAAAGGCACAGGGAATTGATATTTCCGGGCTCGACAACCTGGAACGCTTCTTTGGCCGTATGGACTCCGATGCGGCAGTGAAGAAGGTACTGAAAGATGAGGGGCTGGATTGATGATTAAACATGGCGCTGGCCGTGCAGGCCATGCTTGGCGCCCGGTTCACAGCGATCGGCATTGGCCTGAAGTGTGGCTACTTCCCGGTATCCGGTGAATGAGGCTTCGACTTTGAGTTCTCTTATCATGTGTCCGGTCCGGATTACACCCTCTGTTACAACATCCAGCGGCGTATCAACTTCGAGATCCTGACCGCGCCGGGGGAACTGAGTGCCTGGTTTGCGAGTCCTCGTTGGATGCCCAGACAATGGGTTCCATTTTGTTGTGTTCACCCATACGATAGGTGCTATTGTCTTCAAGTACTCTGACCCCTTGATCAAGGAGAACAACCATGTGGAAACGGATGTTGTTTGGAATTGCCGGCCTGGCGGCGGTGGGGCTGATACAGGCTGCAACGCCTGCGACGGATGAACCAAGCCTCTACTTCATCTCACCCCAGGATGGCGAGACGGTGACCAGTCCGGTGACCGTGCGGTTCGGCCTCAGGGGCATGGGTGTGGCCCCGGCCGGAGTCGAGAAGGCGGGGACCGGCCACCACCACCTGCTGGTCGACGTCACTGAGCTGCCCAAGGGCGTCCCGATTCCCGCCGACGACCACCACAAGCATTTCGGCGCCGGGCAGACCGAAACCACGCTGGAGCTGGCGCCTGGCCGCCACACACTGCAACTCCTGCTGGGTGATTATGCACACGTCCCCCACGACCCACCCGTGGTCTCGAAGAGCATTACGATTACGGTAAAATGATGGTCATCTGGCTCTGAATGCAAGAAGGCCTCCTTTCGGAGGCCTTCTTGCACCCCACCAGAAAGTACGGCTCCGCCATACCGATATCGGAATCAGATCCAGGATATGATCTTGGTCGATTGTCCGGAGTTCGCCCATGCACGATCCGCAAACACCCCGCCAGAACTATTTGCTTGCCGCCCTGCCGGATCAGGATTACGCCCGCCTTCTCCCGCACCTCGAACTGGTCCCGATGCCGCTTGGCAATGTGCTTTATGAATCCGGCAATGAGCTGAATCATGTCTACTTTCCCACCACGGCCATCATATCTCTGCTCTACGTCATGATCGATGGCGCCTCGGCCGAGATCGCCGTGGTCGGCAATGAGGGCATCATCGGTGTCGCCCTGTTCATGGGGGGACAGACCATGCCCAACCGGGCCGTCGTGCAAAGCGCCGGACACGCCTACCGTTTGAAAGGACAGCTCTTGAAACAGGAATTCAATCGTTCCGGTGAGTTGCAGCATCTGTTGCTGCGTTATACCCAGGCCTTGCTGACCCAGATGGCACAGACAGCGGTGTGCAACCGGCATCATTCGCTCGACCAGCAACTCTGCCGCTGGCTGTTGCTGAGCCTCGACCGTTTACCCTCCAACGAGCTGGTCATGACCCAGGAATTGATCGCCAATATGCTCGGTGTACGCCGCGAGGGTGTCACGGAAGCGGCCGGAAACCTGCAACGGGACGGCCTGATCAAATATCAGCGTGGCCGTATCACTGTAATCGATCGACCGGGCCTCGAGGCGCGCTCCTGCGAATGTTACGCGGTCGTCAAGAAGGAGTCTGATCGCCTGCTCCCGGAGATCGGCGCTCACTGATCTGAAAGTTCGAGTGCGATCACACGCGAATCACATGCCCGCATGTTCCTTCGCTTAAACGGCATTTTGGTCGTTGATGGCGGCGTCACTAAGGCCGCCACATTACTACAAGATCGCAAGCTGATCAGTTATAGCCCCGGCGATATCACCATCATTGACTACGGCGGCCTGGAGGCCGTGTCCTGCGAGTGTTATGCAACAGACAACTCGGCATACAGCCTGATAATGACACATTAGTACTGCAAAACTGCCCGACACCTGATCAACGCGCCTTATCAGTAGCCAGAAAATCCTTGGACTCTTGTTTCGATTTTTTTGCAGCCTTCTTTTCCTTCGGCGTCATGGTCGACTTTTTCTTATCTTCTTTGTTGCTCTTTCGCTCTCTGCCCATGATGTGGCTCCTGAGAAGATTCGGTGGTGCCTGGGTTGAGGTCGGCTATCGGAGTACCGGACACAACCGGCTACTGATAGCAACCCGTTTGTTCAATAGCGGTAGATGTTTCCATTCTCGATACGAACACGGTTGCCAATACGCAAGTCATTGACGCTCGGCTGATTCAGGGTTTGATAGCCGCCGTTGTCTAAGCGTACCCGGATGTTATACGTATCATTCTGCTGCTGCGTGCGCTTATCGACCTCGTGTCCCACCACGGCGCCGCCAACCACACCGGCCACGGTCGCGATATCCTTGCCGGTTCCACCACCGACCTGATGGCCGAGCACGCCGCCGACGACACCACCGATCACAGTACCGGCGCCTATACCGCTGCCCGCTATCCCACCACTACCGCCAGGAACTGCCTCGATCGCCTCGACAACGCCATACATAACGCCGGAATCAGATGACGCGGACGTGTCGGATGATGCGGGTCTGTAATTGGTGTTTGTGCAGCCGGCCATCAGAGCTGCTGCAGCGATCAAGCTTATGATGATTAAGGTGTGCGCTCTCATAACAATCTCCTCAGTGAATGGCTAAAGCGTATCCACCCACTGGATGACCGTCTGTACGCTGCCGCACATGTCCGTGCAAATGCTCTTTGTTTGTAGCAGAGGCTGGTGTGATTGACTTTTTATCGTTGATTTTATTGCAGTATTCAGCAGGAAGGGTGGTCATATGGCTTACCTGCATGACCCACGGCAAAAACCATCTCCCCACCGCACTGCCCGAAGATGAAGTATGAACGGAGCAGCTGCTATCTACGCGCCAACAACAGCCCTCCGCCTACCGCAATCGCGCCGATCCCGATCCACACGGGTATATTGACTGTCTGCGTGTCCTTGACGGTCAGCTCCAGTGGACCGATCTGTGCCTTTTGCGTGTCCTTGGTGTATGTGAACCCGCCATACAGCAAACCCAGACAACCTGCCACGATCAATATGATCGCCAGTAGTTTTACTGCGCCCATCTCAACTTCTCCAATAGAACTATATAGGAGACATCTTTGCCGATAAAAACATGCTCATCGTAATGCGTTTCAGCACCACGCCAGTGCCGCTACACCACACGCCGACCCTGGATGACTCGCAACAAGACCACCACGATTGCAACCACCAAGAGAATATGAATAAACCCGCCCATGGTATAAGAGGTAACCAAGCCTAGCAGCCAGAGGACAATCAGAATAACCGCAATCGTTTCAAGCATGATCAGTACCCTCGAATTGTTCACTTCCCGACATCTGCGCCCAGCCACCCTTACCATGTGTACCACTGGTCCATGCCACGGTAACAAGCACGCTGAATCCTGCGGACAAGGTTACAGAACGGGATCAGTGCGGTCTGTCTGGTAGCACACATAGGGGATGTGGGCTGGGCTATCTGCAATCCAAATACCTTCAGCTCAAGACCACCTCAACGTGGTGTTCCCGGCGATCGTCCACAAGGGGGATCATGCCTTGCGGTCGTCCGGCCCTGTCGACGCTGTCACCAGCGACCAGGTTACCGTCCAGCGTCACGCGGATCGCAGACCCCGATGGTTCGGCGCTGCGCCTGATGTTGATGTGATAGACCGTTTCGCGATAGCGATAGTGGATCTTGTACGTGTCCCAATCGGCCGGGATGCGGGGTGCAATGAGCAGATGATCGACCTTTAACTGCAGGCCCAGCAGAGTTTCCACGATCAGTCGGTACATCCAGCCCGCCGCCCCGGTGTACCAGGTCCAGCCACCGCGACCGGCGTGCGGCGGCGCGGCATAGATATCCGCGCACATGACATAGGGCTCGACCATGTAGCGTCGCATCCTTTCCGGCTCAGCACCGCGCTCGATGGGGTTGAGCAGACCGAACAATTCCCACGCACGCTCCCGGTCTTCCAGCAGGGCAAATGCCCAGGTGGTCCAGATTGCGGCATGTGTATATTGGCCGCCGTTCTCGCGCACACCGGGCAGATAGCCTTTGATGTAACCGGGCTCGAGATCGGAGACATCGAAGGGTGGGTCCAGCAATTGGATCAACCGCGCATCGCGTCGCACCAGGCGCCGGTCCACCGCCGCCATGGCCTGGTGGGCGCGTTGGGGATCGCCTCCACCCGAAATGACTGCCCAGCTCTGACTGATCGAATCGATCTGACATTCATCATTCTCGGCTGAGCCCAGCGGCGTGCCATCATCGAAATAAGCGCGTCGATACCAACCTCCATCCCACCCATGGGCCTCGATATTCTTCCGTAGTTGCGCGCCCTGTTCGTTGCACAGCTCGGCAAAGTCCATATCGCCCCGGTCCCGTGCCAGGCCGGAAAACAGCTCGAGATTCTCGTACAGGAACCAGCCCAGCCAGACGCTCTCACCCTTCCCTTCGTGACCAACCAGGTTCATACCATCGTTCCAGTCGCCGCCGCCCATCAGCGGTAATTGATGTACACCGAAGCGTAAACCATGCCTGAGCGAACGCACACAATGTTCATAGAGGCTGGCCACGTCGGCCGAACGTTGCGGCTGATCGTAATAGGCCTCCTCTTCCGGAAACAATTCGCGTCCTTCCAGGAAGTGGACGGCCACGTCGAGCACACTGGTGTCGCCGGTCGCCAGCACATAGCGGCAAGTGGCATAGGGCAGCCACAGATAGTCATCGGAGATGCGGGTGCGCACACCTTGTCCTCTGGGTGGATGCCACCAGTGCTGCACATCACCCTGGGGGAACTGGCGCTCGGCACACCGGATCAACTGCTCGCGAGCCAACCAGGGGGTTGCATGGATCAGCGCCATCGTGTCCTGCAACTGATCACGGAAACCATAGGCACCACCGGATTGATAATAGCCACTGCGCGCCCACAACCGGCACGATAGTGTCTGATACATCAACCAGCCATTGGCCAACACTTGTAATGCCGGGTCCGGTGTCTCCACCTGTACCGCGCCCAAGGTGTGGTTCCAGTATTCCCATACCGCTTCCAAGGCCTGTCGTGCGCCCACCGGACCGGCGAATCGTTGAATGAAACGCTGTGCTTCTTCGGTGTCGCGAGCCGCGCCAAAGAGCAACACAATCTCGCGCTCCTGTCCCTCGGCCAGTTCGAACTGGGTCTGTAGCGCCGCGCACGGGTCAAAACCCGCACCAGTCTTACCCGACAAACGCTTGCGGTGCATGGCCGCCGGCCGGGCCAGCGTGCCATTACGCCCAATGAACTCGGTACGGTTCCCACTCACTGTACGCTCGCGCTCGCTGACCCCTTCATAGTTGATATGGGCAAAGACGACTCGATCGCCGCATTCGCGGCCATAGGCATTGCGGGCAAACAGTGCCCCGCTGCCCGGATCCTTCTCGGTCACAATGTGCATCATATTGGCGTGACGCCACTCACCGAGCACCAGCTCCCAATACCCGGTCAGTGACAAACGACGCGGCCGCTTCGAATGGTTGCGCACCTTGATCACCACGAATTTCACCGGTGCGTCCATGGCGACATAGGTGAACAGTTCCGAGGCGATGCCGGCTTCGTAATGTTCGAACACACTGTAGCCAAACCCGTGCCGGCATACATAACCGGAGCGGCGTCGATCAGGCGTAAGCGCTGGCAATGGCGTTGGCGACCAGAACACACCGGTGTCCTCGTCGCGAATGTAAAGCGCCTCACCGCTGCTGTCGCTCAGCGGGTCGTTATGCCAGGTGGTCAGACGGAACTCGTGAGCGTTCTCCACCCAGGTATAGGCGCTGCCACTCTCGCTGACGACCGTACCGATGTGCGGGCTTGCAATGACATTGACCCACGGTGCCGGCGTACTCTGCCCGGGCTCAAGGGTGATGACGTATTCGCGTCCATCGGGGGTAAAGCCGCCCAGACCGTTACAGAAAATTCGCTCCCGTACCGCCAGCGGATAGATGGTTTCTTCTGTCACCGGTTGCAATGGTCCCAGGCGGTCCGACACACGCCCCGCCGCTACGCGCCGCTCCAATGGCTCGACCAATGTCTCAGCGGCATCGCTGAACACGACACGCGCGACCGTCTGCAGCAGAACGCGCTCATCTTCGGAAAGTTCATCGACACGCCGGACGAATACGCCACCCGGTCTGTCGATACTGTGCGCCTCCGGGCCTGCATTGATCAGTCCTATGATCTGGTCGTGTAGAACCGCCCGGTAGCCTGAGAAATCCTCGTTCATAATGACCAGGTCAACAGCCAGGCCCTTCATTCGCCAGTAGGTATGGGCCTGCAGCGCCTGTTTTACCAGCTCGATGCGATTCAGGTCGCCGATCTGCAGCAGAACGATCGGCAGATCACCCGAGATCGCAAAACGCCAAAGCCCTGACTGACCCAGCTGATTACGGGCAATGACGCTGGGCGCGGCCCGGTGTAAGACATGGCTATAAATCAGGAAGCTGGCCAGACGGCCAAAGACTTGTGCATCGGCTTCGGTGGCGTTGATCTGGTGCAGCACCTCCTGGCTCCGAAACCAGGCCATCTCAAAGGCCCGCTCCACGAAGTGCCCATCACAATATTTTTCCAACAAGACCAATGCCGCTTCCCGTGTAGCAGCGATCCCGGAGATGATCTGCACGGTCGCCGATTCATCGGGTGACAAGGTGAGCGTGCGGCGGATTGCCACGATGGGATCGAGCACCGGACCCTCTGTATTCGATAGTCGCTGGGATATCCCCTTACTTCCCCGCATATCCGGCCCTTTGGAGGCTGGTGTCAGATTGTCATTGTTTTCCAGTACCAGAGGATTGGCGGTGGTTCGGCCCCGGCCGATGAATCGTGCCCGGTCGGTTTCATAGGAAAGTTTGTCGCTATGGACGCCGGGTGCCGCGAACAGGTGGAACATCCACGGCATCCGTTCATCCGGCATCCGGGGCCGCCGCGTGCAGAGAATCGCCTGTCGGTCAGGCAGGATTTCTGTCTGTACAAACAGGTTACTGAAAACCCGGTGGGCCAGATCGGCGTTCAGCGGCGCCAACACGACTTCGGCGTAGCTCGTCACCTCGATATGACGCTGTCGGGACGACTGGTTGGTGAGTGTAACGCGACGGATCTCAACATCATCTTCCGCAGAAACACTGACCTCGGTATGCGTCTCGATCGCCTCATCACGCCGTCGGTATTCGGCCCGCGCCTGAACGAATATCGCCTCATAATGATCGGCCTTGCGCAGTGTCGGCTGATACGCAGTCGACCAATACCGCCCCGTATCGCGGTCGCGCAAGTAGATGAAGGTGCCCCAGCCATCGATGGTGGCATCCTCGCGCCAACGGGTGACCGCCAGATCATGCCACCGGCTGTAACCCCCGCCGGCATGGGTCGCCATAACGTGATACCTGCCGTTGGATAGCAGGTGAACTTCAGGTATCACTGTGTTCGGGTGGGTAAATATGCGCATGATTGCGCCGGGTTCTGCCGCCGCGGGCCGCGCGGCAGCAGTCACCTCGGCGGCATGCGGATGCAGCATCGCGCCCTGTTTCGATACCCGTTCCTGAAGCAGCAATTTCGTCGCTCGCACCAGGGGATCCGACAGGAATCTGCGCTGCATCGGTCGGTCGAGCAACGCGTACCCGAAGGCTAACAGGCTCATACCTTGATGATGCGCCATGTAAGTGCGTACAAGGGCGTGGTTCTTGCCTCGCGGCACGCGCGAGGGTGTGTAGTCAATCGCCTCGTAAAAGCCATAGCTGCCGAGAAACCCGCTCTCAGCCAATCCTTGCAGATTACGACACGCTTCCAGCGGCAGGGCCGTCAGGGCCAGTGCGCTGGCGTATGGTGCAATCACCAGGTCATCTCCCAGACCACGCTTGAAACCCAGCCCGGGGACACCGAACGCACGGTATTGATAGGCCTGGTGAATATCGGTGGCGTTATAGCAGGACTCCGAAATACCCCAGGGCACAGCGCGTTGTCTACCGTATTCGATCTGCCGCGATACTGCGGCCTTGCAGGTCTGATCCAGTAAGGTGTTCTCGTAACTCGGCATGATCAGCTGCGGCATAAGGTATTCGAACATCGAGCCGCTCCACGAAATCAGGCTGACGTCCCCACCATGACTTGTCAGCAGACGGCCGAGTGAGAACCAATGCTTCTGCGGAACCTGTCCCTGCGCGATAACCAGAAAGCTGGCCAGACGGGCTTCGGATGCCAGCAGATCGTAGCAGGTTGGATCCCGACGGCGTTCCCCCACATCGTAACCAATGGCCAGCAAGCTGGACGATGTATCATAAAGAAACTCAAAGTCCATTTCCGTCAGTTCACGGCAGCGATCCACCAGATCGTCGATACTTCTTATCCGCTCCGCTGCGGCCTTGTAATCTGAACCCACCGCAGTGGCTGACCCGAGTTGTGAATGCACTTCAGCATCAGCGGTACGCCCCGACGTGGCCAGTGTCGCCAATGTCGGGATGTGGTCGAAGCGCCGCGGGTCTGGCACCAGCGACAGAAGGTCTTCTCGAAGTGTTTGAGCCTGTGTGTCGAAGACCTGTGCCCAGTAATACAGTTCACCATCGATATCGGTATCCGCTGGCAGCCAGGCAACCAGTCCGCCACCACTACGGTGAATCCCTTCCAGTATGTTGTCGGCACTGGCCAGCGTCTGTGGCTGCCGGCTCAGTGTGAGTGTCTCCAGCGCAGCCTGCAGAGACCTTACCTTCTGCATAAGTTCCGGGGTGGATAACACAGGCACATGGTCGACCAGTACCTGTAAGGTGTCCTGCAGTCCCTGAAATGCATTTACTGAGAGCACCGGCTGCTCTTTCAATTCGGCCAGCCCCGCTTGCAGGGTGAGCAGGCTGCCGAGCAGGTTGCCGCTGTCCACTGAAGAGACATATTGAGGGTGCAACGCTTGCAGTGTGCGCGTGTCGTACCAGTTGAAAAAATGACCACGATAGCGCTCCAGCTTTTCCAATGTTGTCAACGTATTCTCGACACGCTGCAGCAATCCGCTGGCAGGGATATACCCGAAATCGTACGCCGCCAGGTCGGACAGCAGCGCCATACCGATATTCGTTGGCGAAGTACGTGAAGCAATCGCTGGGGCGGGATATTCCTGGAAATTATCGGGCGGCAACCAGTTATCATCAGGGCCGACGAACTTCTCGAAATAGCGCCAGGTACGCCGGGCCGACGCACGCAGGAATATTCGCTGCGACGCACTCAACCTCGGTACGCGTGAGACTAACGGCTTGCTGATCCACCAGCCGACGAGGGGTGACAGCAACCACAGCAGCAACATGGGTGCAGACATGTACCACGTCATCGCCCCACTGCCAGCCACTGTCCAACCTCCGCTCAGTACCAAGCCCAGGGCCGCGGCCAACGCAGGGCCGGCCCACATCTCCCGGAGATAATCGGTTGGCGTGCGGCGTATGTCGCGGCTTGTGTAGGATGGCAATTGCCAAAGCAGCAACCCACGGCGAGTAAACAACATCTGCACACCAGAGCGCAGAATCGCATCGAGACGGATCAATGTGTCGTAAGGCAACATAACCAACGTCAGCAGAGCGATCGTGATCGGACGCCCTACGGTTTTACCGGTCAGGCTCACGTGTACCCTCCAACCCCGTTCTGCTGGCTTACGGATAAACTCGATCGCGGTGGACAGCAAGGTAGGTAAGAAGATCACTACCACGACCAGCAGACTCCAGAACCACGCTGACCTCGGACCGAACAGCCACCCACCTGTCAACAACGCAAGCAGCGCTGCCGACACGAGACTGCGTCGAAGATTGTCGAGAATTTTCCACATCGACAGGGCGGTGAGCGGATTGGGTTGCCGCTGTGGCTTTGCCCCATTCAGGCCAGGTGGTCCGGGCACGCGCGGAAGCAGCCAGCCGGCAATCTGCCAGTCGCCGCGTATCCACCGATGTCGTCGGCTGGTCTCGGCGGCGTAACTGGCAGGATGCTCCTCAATGAGCTCGATATCGGTCACCAGCGCCGAGCGCGCGTAGCCACTCTCCAGCAAGTCGTGGCTGAGGATGAGGTTCTCGGGAAAACGCCCCGCGAGCGCCTGGCGAAAGGCATCTACATCATAGATGCCTTTGCCGATGAACGAGCCTTCCCCGAAAATATCCTGATAGACATCCGACACCTCACGCGTGTAGGGATCGATTCCGGATTCACCTACGTAAATTTTTGTAAACCGCGAGCGCGCGGCGCTGGCCATACTTATCGATGCGCGCGGCTGCAGGATCGCGTAACCTTCGACAATGCGCCCCTTGGCGGGATCGTATACCGGTCGGTTGAGCGGGTGAGCGATGTTACCAATCAGCGCACGGGCCACGTCTCGCGGCAGTTGCGTATCGGTATCCAAGGTGATGACGTACTTTATGGATTCAAGGATGGACGTATCACCGATCACATCCGAAAATTCGCCCTGCGCCCCGCCCCGGAGTAAAGCATTGAACTGTTCCAGCTTGCCCCGCTTGCGCTCATGGCCCATCCACACCCGTTCAACTGGATTCCATACCCGGGGCCTGTGAAACAGATAGAAGATGCCTGAACGGTCCTCATGGTAGGTCTCATTGAGGGCCTGTACAGATTCGCGTGCATAGGCAAGCACTACGTCATCATCTGGTAGCGACTGCTCGGGCGCGTCACGGAAATCCGTCAGCAAGGCGAAGAATAGATTGGAATCACGATTACCGAGATAGCGTATCTCCAACGCCTCAAGAAGATCATCGACCTCTTGCAGACTGCTCAACAAGGTGGGAACAACCACCATGGTGCGGTGAATATCCGGAATGCCCTGCGAATAATCCATTCGCGGCAGCGTACGCGGCGGCAGGACCAGTGTGACGACCAGGTTCACCAGCGGGACGGCCAGTGCTGTCGCGCCGATCATGCCGGTGATCGCAAAGAACCAGTAGCGCCAGTCATTCAGTGCGGATCCATCGAAAGGAGAGAGTACGACCGCTGTTCCCAGTGCGGTGAGCAACAGGATGGGAACCAGATAAAGTGCCAGGCTGAAATGCCGGCCTACCCGGTTCACGCGTGATTTCCACGGCACACGGTAACCGACCTCCCGCTCCAGACTCTGCCGTCCATGATCGATCAGGTAGTAGCCCACATGGGCACTACGATCGCTCGCGCCGAGTCGCCCTGCAGCGGCCTGCGCAAGGGCAATGGCTGCGTGTGCTACTGCCGCCTCACTGCATGGACTGTCCCTCGCCACATCCTCGATGACATGCCGGTACCGGTCGCGGGTGGTGAAGTCCTGATTGGCATACATTCCTATTGGATCTTCACGTAAGGTCTGTTCGACGACGCTGAGTGACTCGACGTAATCCTTCCAGTCCGTTGTCCCGATAAAGCGCAGACTGCCAATGCTGTTGGCAATGGATATATGGTTGGCTGCAGCCGTCCGGCCAGCACCTTCCGACAGCTGCGTTGCTGTCACCCCTTGTTCCAGCAACTGTTGTTCGACCCAGGTTTGAACGAATGACATGGCGGGTCCCTGAGCCTGGAGTCTTGCATAAAACTCCTCCACAAACGGCGCGGTCAACGGTACATCAGCATGGGCAAACTCGGCCAGTAACTGGATCAGCCGCCTTGGTTCTGTTTCCGCCAGCGCGAGCATGCGATCTGCCCAGGTAATGGCTGCATCGCGCTCCTCGCGTCGATGGGCAATGCGCAAGCCGACGCGGCGGAGATTTTCCAACAGCGCCAACTGCAGCATGATCGGAAAGGCCCATAATTCACTCAGATTCAGCGGTTCGACGGTCTGGAAGGCGGCGATGAACTGGGTCACGTTGGTGTTATCGACGCGGCCGTCCATATGGGATATCAGCTCCAGCGCCAGGTTATAGATACGGGGGAAACCGGCTGAGGGGCCGTCAGCCAGGCGTGGCAACTGCCGGCTGTATGCGCGTGGCAAATGTCGACGCGCCAGGCTGATCTGTTGTTCGATCAGATAAAAGTTGTCGAGCAACCAGGCCTCGGCCGGCATGATCCGTTGTCCCTGCGCAACGGCGGCAGTCACGACATCATAGGCCGCCCGCAAAACGCGTGCGTTATCCGCCAGCCGGGGCCGCAACCGGTCAGGGCCTGAACGCGGATCAAGATTGTGCTGGCCTGCCAGCGTTACCGCGTGACGCTTCAGTTGCTCGATACTGAATAATTCAGAGCGAAGCAACTCGGTATCCTGATCGCCATGCAGTGTATGGCGCTTACGTGCCAAAAATACGGATTCCATGCTGCCGATGGCAACCTCCCCTTTCGTATTCAGTGGGTTCAGCCCAATGCCGGCCTGATGGCCGGCATTTTCCGATGGCGTATACCACGAGCTTATAATTCAACGACCTGCGACCTACCTACTCCCGATGTCCAGCACCGTTTTGGCAGATATCGAGGTTATCAGGGAAAATATAGACGGCTTCTTGTCAACAATCGCCCTCGGGAGGCAGGGTCGCGGCCGTGCCCCGAGGAAACCGCAGCTTCACTCGAATGTCCTTATCATGTCGAGCGTGGCCCACTCATCGCAATGACTTCACCAATTGCCTTGCGATTGATTCACAAGCTTGTTTGTCACGATGATCGATACATCAGAGCCTCATGCTCAGACATAGACCAGGATCGCCACATAGTGACTGATGCTGCCGGCCAGTACGAATAGATGCCATACCCCATGCATCCAGGGGTAACGCGTATCGAGTGCATAAAATACAATGCCAGATGAATAAAAAATGCCGCCGACCAGAAGCCAGATGAAGCCGGCACGCGGCAATACCGCAAGCAAAGGATCGATCTCCAGCACAATCAGCCAGCCCATCACCAGATAAATTACTATCGGTAACACCCGTGCGCCCCGTCGCGGTATCGCATCGAGCACCAACCCGAATACCGCCAATCCCCAGATCGCGCCGAACATCCACCAACCCGCTACTCCGTTCAGCGTGATCAGTGTAAACGGCGTGTAACTGCCGGCAATCAAAAGGTAAATCGCCTGATGATCGAATATACGAAATACGCGCTTCGCGCGCCCCGGTGACAGACCGTGATAGAGCGTTGAAATCAAATACAGGAGAAACAGCGTGACCCCATATATAGTGAATGACACAATACGGCTCGTATCATCACCACGCGACGCCACTACTACCAGCACAACCGCACCCGCGAGTGCCAGTGCGGCCCCAACGAGATGCGAAATGCTGTTGAAACGCTCGCCCTCGACCATGCCAGAAGCGTCCGGATCAGTCAGCAATCTTCTTTGAGCGATTGACAGAGCCCGCTTCCATATACCCTTTCCATTGTCCGGCTACGGCGTACGCCATGCCGGGACTAGTTGTCAAAAACAGGGCTGGGATAGATCCTCTCGGTACTGACTCTGAACCTCCGCTTTGCTCATTGGCGCTACGGTTCCCAGGATAGGTCAATATCCGAACAGGAAGGCGGGCGCGGTGTATGTCCGCCCCTCTGTCTGGTTATCGATTGATGCGGGAAATCTTCGTTCCTTCTATGCTGATACCCGCCATCAATCCCTGCTGGCTGAAGATAAAGGCATAGGCATCATCCTTCAGCGTGGATGTCGAAAGATTCTTTGCGATGCCTTCATCCACCATAACCACGGTCGGGCCTACGCCGATCTCCCAGCCTTTCGTCTCTTCGATATAACGAACCGCCTTATCGGTCATGAGAAATACGGCATATCCATACGATTGCGCACCGATCTGAAGGCCCCAGGAGCCGGTAACCGAGTTATAGTAATCGACGACCTTCGAGCCCTTCATCAACACACCTTCGCCATAGGCGCCGCCGAAGACCAGCCCGGCCTGCACGATATTCGGGAAGACCAACACCGCCTTGGCGGATTGTCCCAGGGTCTTGGCAACAGGCGTGGCTTTATAGAGCGTCTCCAAGGCCTGGCGGGAATCCCGGTCCAAATCCTCCGCTGTTGCCGCGCTTGCCAGATCCATCGTGCTCATCGAGACGACCGCTAGCGTAGCGACGATGACTGCGAAATAGTGACTTCGTACGCTGTTCATAGTGATGCTCCTTCCTGGTGAGCGTGGAAATGCCTTCCTGCCAGTATGAAAGTACTGTGATATAGCCCTGCAGCGAACTTATTAAAACTCTGGGTACATGCGTAAGGATAGCTGCATGATTCGTTGCTGTCTGTACGCCATCGTACATAGGGTGGTGGGACGAGCGCACACATAAGTCAGACTAAGATTTCTGGAGTGAAGGGTAGTCTGTATAACCCTTGGGACCTGCGGTATAAAACGTATCCTCATCCCAGTCTGCTGTTTCCGCCTCCGCCTCAAACCGCTCGACAAGATCCGGGTTTGAGATGAACAGCTTGCCAAAGGCCACCAGATCAGCCAGGCCATCAGCAATAACTTGATTACCCGTTTTCCTGGTAAAGGCAGTATTGATTATCAAGGTCCCTTGATATAGCGGTCGGTAATGTTCGGCTATATTGGGTTCGGCTCCGGGCACATCGGTGACATCGTTAAATGGTTCTGATAGATGCAGGTAAGCCAGATTGTAGTTATTGAGTGCCCTTACGATATAGTCGAAAGTGGGGATGCTTTCTTCATCAAGAGTCATACCAAAGATCCCGTGAAGTGACGGGTTAAGTCTCAAACCAATACGGTTTTCAGGCACATATTTCTTTATCTCGTCGATGACCTCAAAAAGTATTTTAGCCCTGTTTTCTATGGAGCCACCGTATTCATCCGTTCTCACATTCGATGTTCCGCTGAAAAACTGATGCAGTAGATAACCGTTGGATGAATGGATCTCCACCCCATCAAATCCTGCTGCCATGGCATTGTTTGCGGCCCGACCGTAATCACTGATGGTCTGTTTTATCTCATCGATCGTCATGGCTTTAGGCGTCACCGTATCTTTGAATCCCTCAGGCGTAAACGATTCAGAGTTCGGATTGATGGCAGAGGCCGACAGCGGCAGCTCGCCATTGTGAAAATCCGGATGTGACATACGACCCACATGCCACAGCTGGATAAATATCTTCCCACCCTTGGCATGTACTGCCGCGGTTACTTTCTTCCAGCCTTCGACCTGTTCAACAGAATGAATACCCGGTGTATTAATGTATCCAACGGCCCGCTCCGATATCTGAGAACCCTCAGTAATAATCAGGCCGGCAGAAGCTCTCTGGCTGTAGTACTCGGCCATCATATCGGTCGCCACCTTGCCGGCATTATCTGCCCGGCTACGGGTCAGAGGCGCCATAACCACCCGATTCTCAAGCTGCATCTCTCCGATACGATAAGCTTGCAAAAGTGGCTGTATTGCTTCCATTGACTACTCCGTTGTCTTAATCCCGGTATATTCATTTCACGCGACGTCACCCGATCTCGATTGATCCTGTCACTTGCCGCTTGCTTTCTCAAAAACTACCTGGCACCTCCTTGTGCCTCAGAAAAGCAAAAATCCCAAACTGCAACTTTGGCTTGGGTTTTATAATCTGGTAGCGGGGACTAGGTTTGGTGCCCAGAGACGGCAGTTGCGGCTGCGTGCAAACGAAACGTATTCTGCTGCGGTAGCCTATCAATTCTTGCGGCAATTTCGATTACCAATACTACATTGCCATCTACAATACACTGATTTTCGGTGTCTGATGGCGAACTAACGCTTGGCGGTTTGATTTTGGCTGACACTGCTTACAATAGTTGTTTACCCCACGGTTCGTCGGAAACCTGACTCTCTGTTCTTCACGTCTACCTGATAGTACCTCGTCACTGGATGCCGCAATACCAATCCCGCCAACCAGAAATACCATCCCAGGACCCAATCGGAGATCGGGCTGACTCTTCTGCGTCGACAGCATAGCAGTCCATTCTTTCGATCCTTCTCGTCAAACAGCTACGGCCATTCTCCTCGACGGATCGAAGGAGTGATCTCATCCGCCCCCGCGGCTCGCTATGATCGCCCAAATCCGACAGGTCCCTGGCAGTGCCAATATCAGGTTCTGGGATTCTATACGACTAATGAACACATCATGGACATACCTGGGCACACCGACATCTTCACAATCCAGCACAGCGGACTACAACAATAGTGCCCTGCAACCGTCTGTTATGACTATAGTAAACATTCATTACTAATCCATTGAGGCGGTTTTCAGTGACCACGACGCGAATCATTCTAATACTGATGTTATTCGTTATTGCGGGGATCTTCTTCGGCGCCGGCCTTGGCCAATACCTTACGCTAGACTATCTGAAATCGCAGCAGGCCGCCTTGGATAGATTCCGACAACTGCATCCCATTGTAACCGCTGCAGGTTTTTTCACGCTGTATGTTGCCGTAACGGGGTTGTCTCTGCCCGGTGCGGCCTTGCTGACCCTGGCTGCAGGTGCGATTTTCGGCCTGTTGACGGGAACACTGATCGTTTCCTTTGCCTCATCTCTCGGAGCCACCATCGCCTTTCTGATCTCCCGCCTGCTCGTACGCGACATTGTGCAGAACCGTTTCGGTGAGCATTTGAAGGCGGCGAATCGGGGGATTGAGAAGGATGGCTCTTTCTACCTGTTCATGCTCCGCCTCGTTCCGGCGTTCCCGTTTGTCGTGATCAACCTCGTCATGGGATTGACACCAATGCGGACCTGGAGCTTCTATTGGGTGAGTCAGATCGGGATGCTGGCGGGAACGCTCGTCTATGTAAACGCCGGCACCCGGATCGCACAACTTGAATCTCTCTCCGGCATCCTTTCTCCTGGCCTGATCGTTTCGTTGACCCTGCTCGGTATCTTCCCTCTGCTGGCCAAAAAGATCGTGGAACTGGTCAAATCACGACAGGCTCTACGCCACTATCCGAGACCGAAACGCTTTGACCGGGACTTGATCGTCATTGGTGCCGGCTCCGGTGGTCTGGTCAGTGCCTACCTCGGTGCAGCCGTCAAGGCCAAAGTGAGCCTGATCGAAAAACACCGCATGGGCGGTGACTGTCTGTACACCGGCTGCGTACCTTCGAAAGCACTCATACGTTCTGCGAAATTTCTCTCCCACACGCGCCGCGCCCAGGAGTTTGGTTTCACTTCCGCGAGTGTGGAATTCGATTTTGCCACGGTAATGGAGCGTGTCCAGCGCATCATCCGCACTATCGAACCGCACGACTCTGTGGAACGTTACACGGCACTCGGCGTCGATTGCATTCAAGGCGAAGCGCGGATCACCTCACCCTACCGTATCGAGGTCAACGGCCGCACGCTGACGACACGCAATATCATTGTCGCAACCGGCGGTCGACCGGCTATTCCGAGTATTCCCGGTATCGAGCAGACCGGCTACTGGACCTCTGATACCCTCTGGAACCTGCGTACACTACCGCGCCGCCTGCTGATACTGGGCGGTGGACCGGTCGGCTGCGAACTCGCGCAATGCTTCGCCCGCTTCGGCAGCCAGGTCATTCAGCTGCAACGCGGCTCACTACTCATGAAGAAAGAAGATCCGGAATTTTCCATGATGTTAATGGAACGCCTGCGAAATGACGGCGTCGAGCTGCGCGTCGAACACACGCCCAAAGCATTCCGGGTTGAGGATGGCCGCAAATTCCTGGTCGCAGAGTATGCCGGAGCTGACATCGAGATCGAATTCGATGAGTTATTGGTCGCTGTCGGCCGACGAGCGAACAGCCGTGGTTTCGGTCTTGAGGAACTTGGCGTTCCGCTGCGCAAAGACGGCACCATAGAAGTCGATGGCTACATGCGCACGAATTATCCGAACATCTACGCCGTAGGTGATGTGGCGGGCCCCTATCAGTTCACGCATATGGCTGCACATCAAGCCTGGTATGCCGCCGTCAATGGTCTGTTCGGATCCTTCAAGAAATACCATGTCGATTATTCCGCAGTCCCATGGGCAACCTTTACGGATCCCGAGATTGCCCGCGTCGGGCTGAATGAGCAGGAGGCAAAAAAACAGGGTATCCCTTATGAGGCCACTACCTTTTTGCTCGCAGGGCTCGACCGTGCGATTACCGATGAAGAAGCTCACGGCCTCGTAAAAGTTCTGACGGTACCCGGTAAAGATCGCATCCTGGGTGCGACGATTGCCGGAGAGCATGCCGGCGACCTCATCGCAGAATTTGTAACCGCAATGCGCCACGGTCTGGGGCTCAACAAAATTCTTGGCACCATTCATATCTATCCGACCCTGACCGAGGCGAACAAATATGTAGCCGGCCAATGGAAGCGTGAACACGCGCCCACAGGGATTCTGGCCTGGGTCGAACGCTATCACACCTGGCGTCGAGGCGATTACCGGCAGTCATCTTCATGACCTACAATATCCACACCCACGTAGGCACCGCAATAAAACACTGAACATAGACAGCAGGGAATGGAGTTATGACACGACTTCAGCTTGGACGTAGCACCTGTGGTGAACTTGCACAGGCGATGGACCACGAATGGCTGGTCACAAACGGTATCGGCGGCTTTTCCTCAGGCACGATCTGCGACACGAATACACGTCGTTATCACGGCCTGTTGATCGCCTCACTCGCTCCACCCCTGGCACGGACACTCTTGGTCGCGGCTATGGATATCACCGTGACATATGCGTCGAACGAGTATCCGCTGGCAACTCACGAGTACGCTGACGGCACCGTCACACCGCAGGGTTATTTATATCTGGAATCGTTTCACCTTGATCAGGGTATGCCCGTGTGGCGCTATGCCATTGCCGATGCCCTGCTGGAAAAACGTATTCTGATGCAGCCCGGACATAACACGACCTGTGTGAACCTCCGTGTTGTGCGTGCCAGCGATGCATTGCAGCTGGACTTGACGCCACTATGCACCTACCGCGATCACCACAGCCACACGCACGGTGACTGGCGGCTTGGCATGCGTGAGATTCCGAACGGCTGCGAGGTCGAGGCCTTTGCTGGGGCGCAGCCCTATCGCTTAACCTGTGCCGGCGCATGCTTCATAACCGACTCGGATTGGTACTGGAATTTCAGGCATCGTGCTGAAAGCCTACGCGGACTGGATGACACTGAAAATCTGTTCCGGCCGGGCCGGTTTGTGCTATCGCTCGAACAGGGTGAACAGGCAACCGTCGTTCTATCCACTGACTTGGGCACTCCGCCAGATTTCGCCGCACTCCGCAGGAAAGCTGAGCGCCACAATGCTGTACTACTCGACAAATTACCTGCCGATACCCCATGCTGGATCCGACAACTCGCGCTGGCCGCTGATCAGTTCATCGTTGATCGTTATCAAGATGGGCATACGGTAGGCAAGACCATCATCGCTGGTTATCCCTGGTTTGGCGATTGGGGGCGTGACACCATGATCGCTCTGCCGGGGTTGACGCTCACTACCCGGCGTTATGAAGAAGCCGCCGCCATACTGCATACCTTCGCCGAATATATCAGTGACGGCATGCTGCCAAATCGCTTTCCCGACGGTGGTGAGGCCCCCGAATACAATACCGTCGATGCCACACTCTGGTATTTCCACGCCGTCGATCAGTACACCCGACTCAGCAGCGATACAGCGCTTGCTGCCGAACTCTATCCGGTACTGGCCGACATCATCGAGTGGCATCGGCGAGGGACACGCTATGGTATTGGCATGGATCCAGTGGACGGTCTACTGGCAGCCGGGCAGGACGGCGTACAACTGACCTGGATGGATGCCAAAGTCGGTGACTGGGTGGTGACACCACGTATCGGTAAATGCGTGGAGATCAACGCGCTCTGGTACAACGCCCTGCGCGTGATGGAAGGATTGGCGGAGCAATTGAGGAAAGGGCCAGAGGTTGCCGGTTTTCGGCGCGCCGCTGAATTGGTCGAACACAGTTTTCAACGCTTCTGGAATCCGCAACGCGCAGCACTGTACGACGTGATCGACGGACCAGGGGGTGATCCTGATCAGGATGGACGCCGTTACGATGGTCGCTTGCGTCCCAATCAGATCTTCGCCGTCGCTCTACCCCACAGCCCCTTGGATTCCGACCGGCAAAAAGCCGTTGTCGATAGCTGTGCACGTGCGCTGCTGACATCCCACGGTCTGCGCAGTCTCGCACCCGGCGAGCCAGGTTATGCAGCGCATTACCTGGGCGGGCCATGGGAACGTGACGGTGCCTATCATCAGGGCACTGTCTGGGCCTGGCTTATTGGACCCTTTGTCGACGCGCATTATCGGGTGTATGGCGATGTCGCGATAGCCCGATCATTCCTCGAACCACTTGCACTGCATCTGCAGTCTGCCTGCCTGGGCAGCATCAGTGAGATCTTCGACGCCGACCCACCCTTCACCGCACGCGGTTGCTTTGCCCAAGCCTGGAGTGTCGCCGAAGTGCTGCGCACCTGGGTAAATCTGCACTCCTACGAAGCTGCTCAGCAACTGAGCCCTCGCAAACAGGCGCACGGGCTGACGAAATTTAGCTTCACTGATTCGCGAACGGATCGCATACCTGTTTTTCATAGCCATGACAGTAGGTTAGACTCATTTTACTAACCCTCAACTAGTCATGACCCTTACGCTAATTCAACGTTTTTTTGGGATTTGGCGGAGCGGGCGGGATTATTCGGGCGCTGTGCGCCCTCACCCCTCCGGGGCCGCCTCCGCTGCGCTCCGGCGTTCTCCACGGCCTCCGGCCGCTCCGTCGAACCGCAGGGTCCTCATCAAAGCCGCCTACTTCACCAAATAAAAAAGGCCCCACACGGGGGCCTTTTTTATTTGGCGGAGAGGGCGGGATTCGAACCCGCGATACGTTGCCGTATACACACTTTCCAGGCGTGCTCCTTCAACCGCTCGGACACCTCTCCGGGAACCCACCAGTAGCCGCAGACGACCGTCTGTTGCGGTACTGAAATTTGCGCTGCTGGAGATCCACCCGAGACCCCCGCCGCAAAGAGCGCGTAGGGTAAACCACCGGCCGGTGGCATGCAATCGTGGAGCGCCCCCTCACCACCCTCGACCACCACACAATCCGACCAGTTGCATTCGGGCGCGGCGCCTCCTAGAGTGGGTTGACCGCCCGGGGCTGCCACCCACCCCCTCGTTCGCCCGATCTACCCGACCTGGTACTTCCATATACCGCCATGCCCATCCCGCTCGCCCGCCGGCTGTCCATCCTGCTGTCCATTCTGCTGTTCGTCCTGATGGTGTCGACAGGGCCGGTACGGGCCGACAGGTCACCAGAGGAAACGGCCTCCGACGCACCGCTGGACCCGAAACTGCTGCGCGACTGGGTTGAACAGATGCAGCAGGAGCCACGCGGTCCGTTCAGCCGCATCCGCTGGTTCTGTACAGACGGCGCCATCCTGCCGCCGACGCCGGGGGCCTGCAGCGAGCATGGCGGCGGCGTGCAGCACGG
>JACDJA010001272.1_pt1 | contig 21732 bp, 16 predicted proteins | sample 7449241 | NCBI WGS metagenome assembly JACDJA01 (sample SAMN14253289, study PRJNA609438) | sludge metagenome | isolation source: initial anaerobic sludge | collected 2018-12-20 | reverse complement strand
CCTTTCGAACGAACGCGACGGGAATCCCGATTTCATGGGATTAATGGTGTAAAGGCGTTCCATAGCATCCAGCGATTCACGCACATTTTGCAAAGCCTCATCGGATTTTGTAACCGAATACCGGAAAGTTTCTGCGCCGAGATACATCGAAGTCCATAAACCATCGTTATCAGAATTTTGCATGCTTCCGGTGGTAACATCGCCATTTGTCATGCGCGACACCGTGGCGTTAAAGCCTGTGCGAATGTGGCGATGGCGTACCTGTTTTTCAAAGAAATCAGCTTTTTCAGCCAATGTCATCTCTTTGAAACATATTTTACCCAAGCCATTATTGGTGAGTATCAAGACTGAATTCCCGGGCCCTTTAGCAATATGCACAACTGTATCGGACGGAATCCAGCGTTTTGAAGCATAGTAGCTAAATTTATCATCGCCGTGAAGCAACATGGCCCCCGAAGTTGAACCAAACCAGATTTTGCCGTCAATATTGCGGATGGTAGTTAACTCTGTCCACGGCATTTTTCGCTGAACTTCGCCAACTTGTTTTTTTGTTTTTAAATCGATTTCAAAATAACCATTGCCTGTTCCAACAATCAGTTTACCTGGTGCCAATTCCATACAGGTAATTTCATCATTTTTAATAATGGTCGAAACCTCTTTCTTATCCGGGGAGAAAGTACTGACAGACGATTTTCCCAGAATCCAAAACAGGTTGGCGCCGGCATCGAATTTAATATCCCTGACCTCATCGCCCGAAAGCGAACCCTCCCACAAACTTTCTGAATCCCGGAGCAGGCTTAAATCTTTGCCATCCGAAATGAGGAAGGCAAAATCTTTTCCCCCGCAAAAAATCTTCGCTGCGGGCATGTTGTGGCGCGAATATAACTTTCCGGCCCAGGCATTGCTTAACACGGCTTTGTCGTCGATGTAAACCAACTGATCCTCGTAGGTTCCAATCGATGCAATATTTTTATCCGAAGTGGGCCGGTCCTGAAGATCTATCACCAATGTTCCAGGGAAAAGAAACTGGCCGGCCCTGGTTCGTAACAATCCTTTGGATGAAAGTATTTGAACGTACCCATTCCTGTCGGATGCAACCTTCAGCAGCCCTGCATCCGGGTCCTCGTTCAGATATTTAATACTGTAATCCTGCACAAATGCCGTGTCGCGATGTACTGGTGTAATTTTCGAGGTTTCCTTTGGTGTACACGAGGCAAATCCAATGGCAATTAGCACCACTGAAATTAGTTGATTTTTCATTCTATATTTAAAACTAATAAGGATTATCGGTTCCCTGAAGCAACCAGAATTTTGACCAGGAGCTATCTTTCCCATCGGTTGCAGTGAAAGAAGTTTCCTGCAATTTCTGAATTGCGCTCTCGTAATTAGCGGCATTTCTTGCTTTTTCGGAGCTGCCGTATTCATATCGCAAAGGCATAGCATCGCGCAGGCCACGCGGACCAATAGTAAGTTCAGGATAACCTGTCCTTCTCCAATCGCACCACGATTCATGCGCAACCGTCCAGTTAGCAATCCATTTTTGTATCATGATTTGCTCAAGCGAACCATCATAAGCCACGCCTTCTTCAGTAATATAGGATGCATAATCGCCACTAATTTTCCAGGTATCAAAAGAAGCTTTTACCCCTTTTTCGTACCAGTCCTGCTGCGAACCAACGGACCAGCCTTTTTGAGCGGCTTCGGCCAAAATAAAGCATACTTCGGCGTAAGAAATCAACCGTGCTTTTAGCAGGTCTCCCTTAGCTTCCTTGTACATATCTGCAAGAGCCGAATTGTGCACATTGGGGCCGCCCTGAATCGGTTGGGGATTCAGGTTCCAGTTGGAACCATCTCCTGTGGTGGAAGCAATGGGTAAACCCGCATATTCCATGGTGTCAATGAGCTGTTTGCCCGCTTCCACATCGGCTACCCAGGTTTCTTTATTGTAAATCACCATATCGTTGGCAGCCAAAAAATCGGGATGCAGGTACCTTACCCCGTCCACAATCTGATCTTCTCCATATTGATCGGAGACTTTAATTGGAATTACTACTTTGTTGAACCAAACGCCGATGCGCGGGTCATTCAAGTCAACAAGCACATCTCTGAAACCGGCACAAAGCTGAATCCTGTCGAAGTTACTTTCGCTGGCATCGAATGCCACAGCCGCCGGCCATGAATCCCCTTCGGAAGAGCCGATGAAGTCCATTGAAGCGTCATCTTCAACAGAAGTGAAAACCGGATAGGCAGATGCATTGGATACAATTTCTTCAATTCCGGACTTTGCGTAATCGGGCAATTTGGCCGATAGCCTCATGTAATATCTCAGCATGAGTGAATTTGCCAGTTTTCGCCATTGAGCCGGGTTGCCACCGTAAATAATATCGGCATCAGGACTTATTCCTTTGTAATCTCCCACTGATTTTGACAAAAGGGTATTTACGGTTTTCAGTTCTTCAATGATGCCTTTGTAAATAAATTCCTGTGAATCGAATACAGGAAACAGGTCTTCCTGTTCGCCATTTTCTGCATTTAAAGCTGCGGTGTAGGGTGCATCACCCCATGTATCGGCTATGTATCCGAAATTGAAAGCCCGGATTACAGCAGCAATTCCCTGTTGAAATTCCATACCTTCTTCTTCAGCCCTTTGATACAAATGACGAGCATTCCGGAGGTTGCTGTACCAGTTGTTCCAGTCGCGTTCCTGGTTCCAGTCGAATTTATTCAACTCGCTTCCCCATCCGCTTTTTTGAACGTATTGCATTACACCGGCAAAATCTCCGTTATAGTTCCTGTCCAAATAGGGTGATGCAGTTGAAACAATTACAGTTGGCACCAACAGATTTGGATTTACAATTGCAGGATCCACTCCGTTGGGGTTAATATTCAACTCCGTTAGATGGTTTTCACATGCAGCGAACCCAACAACCGCCAATATCAGTAATATTTTTTCTAATATTTTCATCTTCATCTTACTTTAATCATTAAAAATTAACGTTTAACTTAATACCCACCGGAATGGTCCAGGGAGCCACGTTGTAACGCTCAATTCCTTGCTTAAACTGGGTTCCGCTTCCCTGGACGCCACCTTCGGCCTGGAATGCCTTTTCCGGATCGATACCGATTCCGGCTTTGGTCCAAAGAATAATATCGCGGCTGTAAAGAGAAACGGTTGCATCGTTAATTCCTATCAATTTCAATGGAGGCAACTTATAAGAAAGCGAGATTTCCCTGAGCTTTAGAAAATCGGCATCAAACAGTGCGGTTCGGGAATAGCTCCATCCGTAAAAATCCTGGAAACGAATGGTTGGAGTTCCGTCGTCACCAAGATTTTCGCGGACTGCAACAAAATTACCGTTATCGTCGTAATACCCTTCCACCCCTGGCATAAACACACCGTCGTTCAAAGTAATTCCATCTTCTGAATGCTGAAGGCCTCCTGTTTCTTTGGTTGGCCCGCCAACTACCACAAAGAATTCTCCATCCGGGGAGAGGTATTTGTCGGCATTGTCTTTAAGATATTGGGCCATTTCGGTCCCACTCATGTCGTTCAATTTAAGAGTCCGGTCAATCCATCTTTGCGTGTGCATATCCGACTCACCATAACGATAGGTCTGAGAGATGAAATTCCCGCCATTTCTCCAGTCAAAGCTGGCGCTAAGCGTCCATCTTTTATAGGAAACAGAAGTTTGCATGCCCATCAGGAAATTGGGATTGAAGTTGCCAATAACAGCGGTATTGTCCCCTTTTTCCATGTGGTTCTCCCAGTTATCCGCATCGTCCCATCCTTCTTCGTCAATAATAGGCCAGCCATAATAGTCTGAATTTGGGTCTTCAACCCTAACAATCACATCATCCACAATCTGCCCGATTTCGTCGCCAACACGTGTAACCGCGCCACCTTTTGCATCGGTCCATAATACGATGTAATCAAATCCTTCGGCCAGTTCTTCCACTTTTGTACGGTTGCGGGAGAAAACGAAGTTTACATCCCAGTTCCAGTCTGAACTGGAAATTGGAGTTAAACCAACCGAAAATTCCACACCCTTACTTGAAATTAAACCAGCGTTGATTTGCTTTTCTGAATAACCAGAGGAAGGTGGAAGCCCGATACTTAGGATCTGATTTTCATTCTCGGCCTGGTAATAGGTTCCATCCATTCTCAAGCGGTTGTTGAATAGCGCCAGGTCAACTCCAATTTCCCATGAAGTCTGGATTTCCGGCTTCAGATCGGGGAGCAGTAATGTGCCGGAAGTTGAAAGTCGGGTTTGATTCCCCCAGGCACCCTGATTACCCATCACGTTCATTAATTTATAGGGATCCGTATCGTTACCTACCATTGCCCAGCCGCCTCTCAGTTTTGCCAGTGAAACTTTTTCACCCATTTCAAATATGTTATTGAGCAACACACTTAACGAGGCGGAAGGATAAAAATAGGAACGATTTTCAACCGGAAGGGTACTAGACCAGTCATTACGTGCAGTTAAATCAAGATAAACAGCATCTTTATACCCGAATGAAGCCAAAGCATATAGGCTGTAAATCCCTTTCTGGCTCCATCCTGAGTTATAGACCAGGTTGTCGGGTGAGATGTTGGTAAGAGTATATATTCCCGGAACAATTAAACCTGACCCATTATTCTTGGTTTGTGCCAGATTGTTTTCTGCAAACTGATACATGTAGTTTCCTCCTACTGATGCTGAAAGACTGAAGTCTTCGAAGTTTTTTTTGTATCCGAGTAAGAAATCGCCATTTTGTTCTCTGCGATACATATTAGACAAACCATAAACTCCTTTGGCATCCCTTGAATAGCTGGGAGCAATTTTTACTTCCCTTTTTTCATGAAACTGGTCGTGGGTATATCGGGCCCTTAAAAAAACCTCCCGTGTTACCTGCCAGTCGAGACTGGCATTTCCAAACACCCTGTCGCGGCGAAAACTGTTATTTACCTCGTGCGCTAAAAAATAGGGGTTATTTGTGAAATCCCCTCTTCCAAAAGTTCCATCAGGGTTCACTTCCAGATTATACGGGGCCCTTTGCATGATTCCTTCCTGTCCCGGTTCCCAGTAATCTTTTAAATCACTTATATCGATGTGCGAGTTCAAATCAAACAGTGCCTGCAACGGGTTTGCCCCGCGATTGCTGGTTGACGGACGGTTGTCGGCACCCGAAGAAGAGAAGTTAAGACTTGACCCGAGGGTGAGGTTTTCAACTATTTTCAAGGAAGAATTCAGGCTGATTGAATTTTTATTCAAATCGCTGTTGGGGATGATTCCTCTATGCTGCATATTACTGTATGAAAACCTGTAATTCAACCGTTCTTTGGCATCGGTTAACGAAAAACCGTTGGTTGAGGTGATCCCGGTATTGAAAAACTCTTTGTGGTTATCCGGGTGTGAAACAAGCGGTCTTGCCTGGAGTTCACCATTTTCATCAAAATAGGGCCACTGGTAAGCCATCATCCCTTTGTCCAGCTCCGGACCAACCCAATAGGAGTCGGCAACGGGAACATCATAATAAGGCAGCCCGTTATTAGGGCGGTCATCCTGGGTAAAAGGCCTGCGTCCATTGGCAAACAGGTTATGTGTTTCAATGTATTTGTACGGGCTTTCAATAACGGTGTTCGAAGTGATGTTGACACCCAACCCTTTTGCCTTTTTACCCGATTTTGTGGTGATGAGAACCACCCCGTTACCTGCACGCGAACCATATAATGCAGCCGCGCTGGGTCCTTTGAGTACCGAAATACTTTCAATGTCTTCAGGATTAATATCTGAAATGGCATTCCCAAAGTCGGGTTTGTTTTCCCTGCCAATTTCCTGAACATTATTCAGAGTATTGTTCATTGGAATACCATCTACAACAAACAGCGGCTGATTATCGCTGGTCAACGATGAAGCACCACGAATAACCATGCTTACTGATGATCCCGGACCTCCGGTAGAATTGATGGTAACACCTGCTACTTTACCCGAAAGTGCATTTAATACGTTTTCCTGTGCAACGCGTTGCAGGTTTTCGCCTTCCACTTCAGCAACCGAGTAACCCAGAGATTTCTTTTCCCGCGAAATTCCCAGGGCCGTAACAACTACTTCGCTCACACCAATGGTGGCAGGATTCATTTCAATGTCAATTACCGATCTTCCGTTAACATTTACTTCCTGGGTTTCCATTCCGACAAACGAAAAAACCAGGACAGCCTGATCGTCCGAAACTGACAGAGAATATCGACCTTCCATATCGGTTATCCCTCCCTGGGTAGTTCCTTTAATCTGAATAGAAACCCCGGGTAGCAATTCACCCGTGTTGTCTTTTACCGTCCCACTCACCTGCAACTGGCCAAATGAATGAAAGGCAAAAAGAACAAACACTCCCAATAAAAGCGTTTTGAAATTTTTACTTTTCATAAGGCATCGATTAAAACTTTAATTAATTCAAATAATTGCTTGCACTTAATTATTGTAAATGTAATAAAATCACTAATCGATAGGCTACAAGAATATTATCACAAACACATAGAATTTTAACTTTTTAAAGCTAATAAATAGATAATCCTATCATATATGCTTAAAATAGCATTTAAATCAGGTTAGAATCATGCCCTCAACTATTAAGTATTAAGGTCAATTCACCTCAAATCGATGGCAATTTTGGAAAAGCATTGAAAGAAAGCGGCATTTCGTTCTTGTTAAACAGAGTTTTTGATGGGTTTTGATGCGCTTCCCCCAAAAACAAAAAGCACCTAAATCCTTGGATTTAAGTGCTTTTGCATTTGTTTGGGTTTTGGGTTGTGCCCAGAACAGGACTCGAACCTGCACGTCATTGCTGACACTGGTCCCTGAAACCAGCGCGTCTACCAATTTCGCCATCTGGGCGGCATGCCGTAGAGCATAACTCTTTTGGAACGGCAGTGCAAAGATAAAGACTTAAACTAAGTTGACAATAAAAAAAGGAAAAAGATTGAAGAAAAAAAAGGAAGCGCGAAGCTCGAAGACAGAAGTCGGAAGCACGAGGCACGATTCCGATGGCTATCGGAATCGTGCCTCCAACTCCCACCTACAAATTATCAAACAGATACTTACTCATCATGGTATAGAGATGATGCCGCGTATTACCGCCATATATACTATGATTACGGTTGGGGTAGACAAACATATCGAATTGCTTACCACTCTGCACCAGCCGGTCGGCATACTCCATGGTATTTTGAAAATGGACGTTGTCGTCGGCGCTGCCATGGATAAGGAACAAGCGCCCCTCCAGTGTTTCGGCCTTATAGATGGGTGAATTTTCATCGTAGCCTTTGGGGTTTTTTTGTGGCGTGCGTAAAAAGCGCTCGGTATAAACCGTATCGTAATAGCGCCAATTGGTCACCGGTGCCACCGCAATACCCAGTTTAAACACATTACTTTTACTCATACTCAGGGCCACCATGTGTCCGCCAAAGCTCCAGCCCCAGATGGCGATCCGGTGGCCATCCACGTAATTGAGACCAGACAGATATTTGGCAGTCTCAATCTGGTCGTCGGACTCCAGCTTACCCAGATGCAGATAGGTTGACTTGAGGAATTGTTCCCCCCTCGCACCGGTTCCACGCCCGTCCACGCTCACCACCAGCAGGCCTTGCGTGGCCAGATAACTTTCCCAATTCATGCTCCATCGGTCCAGAACAGTCTGGGAAGCGGGGCCGCTGTACTGAGTCATAAAAACAGGGTACTGTTGAGTGGCATCAAAACCAAGTGGCTTAATCATGTAGCCATTCAGAGTATCGCCATTGGAAGTTACGAAACTAAAAAACTCCTTTTGAGGCAGGTCGTAACTCTTCAACAGTTCGTCCAATTGGTCATTCATCTCCACGGTGCGCAGCAGCTTATTGTTCTGCTGATAAACCGAAACCACAGGCGGCGTGTCAGCCGATGAATAGGTATTGACAAAATAACCGAAATTTTCACTAAAAGAGGCACTATTGGTGCCCTTTTGAGGTGTAAGCAGGACTTGCTTCGTACCCGACATACTTATGGAATAGACCTCCCGTTGAAGAGGAGAGATGCCTGCTGCCTGAAAATAAAAGAGTTTCTTCTTTGCATCAAACCCAAGATAATCTGTCACATCCCATTTCCCTTTGGTAACCTGCCTCACTTTAATACCCGCCATGGTGTACAAATGAATATGGTTGTATCCATCCATGGGGCCTATGTAGATAAAATGCTTGCCATCATCCAAAAATTGAATGTTATCCAGCACATCCTCAGAGACATATTGCTCTTCGCGCACGGTAAGCAATACGCGCCCCACTCCCGAAGCAGGATTGGCTACATACAGGTCAAGTTGGTCCTGAAGACGGTTAAGTTTTATGATCCCCAGCTTTTCGGGGTCTTTGGTCCATCGAAGCCGGGGGATATAAGCCTCACTCAGATCACCCACATCCATGGTTTTGGTGGTACGATGGCGCACATTAAACACATGCACCGACACTTTTGAGTTGGCCTCGCCCGCTTTGGGATATTTATAAATATAGCTGCCCGGGTAAAGCGAATAAGCCTCTCTTTGAGGATTAGAGGCCATATATAAAGGGAAAGAATATGTCTTCACCTCCGATTCGTCGAACCGCACAAAAGCCAGGTCTTCACTATTCGGTGACCATTCAAACGCCCTGTTGTAACTGAACTCCTCTTCATACACCCAATCGGGAATCCCATTAATAATCTTATCATCTTCACCATCTTCGGTAATAGCACTGACTGTGCCAAAGCGTAACTTTTTAAGATAGAGGTCATTATCCTTAACATAGGCGAGCAGCTGGCTGTTGGGCGAAAAGAGGGGCACCTGTTGCCCTCCCTTTTCACTCACGGGCAGTAACTCACGGTAACGAATATCATAAACAAAATAATCGGCCTTGAAAGAGTGGCGATAGATACTCTCTGAATTGTTGTAAACCAATATTTTGGATTCATCCGGACTAAAAGTATAACCGGAAATTCTCTCCACTTCGGAAGGATTATTTTTGATATTTCCACTATCGAAGATCACCTCCACCTGATCCCCGCTTTTGTAGCTGTACTTAACAATTTTGGTGCCTCCGCCTTCCAGCATTGTGTAGTGTTCCCCGTCCTTCATGGAGCGGAAGGTGCCCGCGTGTTTGGGCGAAAAGGTATTACGGGTGGTAAAATCTTCCAGCGTTACCTTTTTTCCCTGTGCAGCCAGCGATGCGTAAGACACAGTGACTATCAAAAAGGTAAATGTAATTCGAAAAAAACGTTTCATCTGTAAATAATTTATTTTTTAAGGTGGGATGCCTGCCCCGATTTTTCAGCGGGGGAACTCGCCCCGATTCACCGGGGCCCGTTTCATGATATATGAGCTTAAATATTTTAAAATTTACCATGCACTAAAAGGAAGAAGACCATGAGCAAATATAAACCGCCTTTTTTGCAGCCACGAATATAAAAATATTACGTCAATTGAACCAATCAGATCGGTTTTTATTGAATTTCCCCTATTAAATACGTAACTTTGCATGTTTTTTAGCAAATGAAAAGCTCAATGATAAAAATAACTCTGCCCGATCAATCCGTACGTGAGTTCCCAAAGGGTACAACCGGCTATGAAATAGCCCGCGACATAAGCCCGCGTCTGGCGAAAGAGGTACTGGCCATTACTGTAAACGATCAATTATACGATCTTCAAAGAGCTATTAACGAAGATGCCACCATAAAATTGCACAAATGGGAAGACCCCGAAGGCAAGCATGCTTTTTGGCACTCCTCGGCGCACCTGTTGGCCGAAGCATTGGAAGCTCTCTATCCAGGCATTAAATTTGGCATAGGCCCGGCCATCGAAAACGGTTTTTATTACGATGTAGACCCGGGCGACGGCGTAACCATTACCGATGCCGACCTTCCCAAAATTGAGAAGAAGATGGTGGAATTGGCACGTCAAAAATCACCCTATCAGCGACGGGAAGTGCCTAAGACCGAGGCCCTGGCTTTTTTCGAAACTAAAAAAGATCCCTATAAGGTAGAGTTGATCAGCGAACTGGAGGATGGCACCATCTCGTTTTATGAGCAGGGAAACTTTACCGATCTCTGCCGCGGCCCTCACCTCCCTTCCACCGAGCCCATTAAGGCCATCAAACTTTTAAGCATCGCCGGTGCCTATTGGCGGGGTGATGAAAAACGCAAACAACTCACCCGCGTTTACGGCATCTCATTTCCCAGGCAAAAAATGCTGGACGAGTATCTGGTACTGCTGGAGGAAGCGCGCAAGCGCGACCACCGGAAAATAGGAAAAGAGCTGGAGCTGTTTGCGTTTTCGCAACGCGTAGGTCAGGGCCTGCCGCTGTGGCTCCCCAAAGGGGCTCGTTTGCGCGAACGGCTGGAGAGTTTCCTCAAGCGTGTACAACTTAAACACGGCTACGAACCGGTAATAACGCCTCACATTGGTCAAAAAGAGCTCTATGTAACCTCGGGCCACTACGAAAAATATGGTCAGGACTCATTCCGGCCCATCAGCACTCCTGCCGAAGGGGAGGAGTTTCTGCTAAAGCCCATGAACTGCCCGCATCACTGTGAGATTTACAATATGAAGCCCCATTCGTATCGCGACCTGCCCGTGCGCATGGCTGAATTTGGCACCGTTTACCGCTACGAGCAAAGTGGTGAGCTGCACGGTCTTACCCGCGTAAGAGGTTTCACGCAGGACGATGCCCACATTTTTTGCCGTCCCGATCAACTGAAGGACGAATTTAAAAAGGTGATAGATATTATTTTCTACATCTTTAAGGCACTCGACTTTAAGGACTTCATAGCGCAAATATCCCTGCGTGATCCCAATAACGACGAAAAATACATTGGGTCGGACGAAAACTGGAACAAAGCCGAACAGGCCATCATAGAAGCCTGTGACGAAAAAGGACTGGAAACCACCGTTGAAATTGGTGAGGCCGCCTTCTACGGGCCAAAGCTCGATTTTTTGGTGCGCGATGCCATAGGCCGCAAGTGGCAGCTGGGCACCATACAGGTGGACTATAATCTGCCCGAACGCTTTGAGCTGGAGTACATTGGCCAGGACAATAAAAAGCACCGGCCTGTAATGATACACCGTGCGCCCTTTGGCAGCATGGAGCGCTTTGTGGCGGTGCTGATTGAACATACAGCCGGTAAGTTCCCGCTGTGGCTGACTCCCGATCAGGTGGTCATATTGCCCATCAGCGAAAAATTTAACGAATACGCGGAAAATGTTTTAAATTTCCTGAAAAATTCCGATATTCGCGCCGTCTTAGACGACCGGAACGAGAAGATTGGTAAAAAGATACGCGACAATGAGTTAAAACGTATCCCCTATCTGCTGATTGTTGGTGAAAAGGAAGCCGGGGACAATAGTGTCTCCGTACGCAAACAGGGAGAAGGCGATCAGGGAACCATGACGCTCAACGAATTCGCCGATTTTATACATCTTGAAGAGCAAAAGATGCTCGAAGAGATCGAAAAATGAAAACATCAAATCTCATCATTATTAATTAATTAAAGGAGGATTTAGATATAAGAAGACCAAGAAAAAACATCGGACGCAGCCCCGCCGACGAAATCAATTATCGCATCAATAAGCAGATTCGCGTATCAGAAGTGCGTTTGGTTGGCGATAACATTGAGAATCCGGGGATTTATCCGACCAGCGAAGCAATGAAAATAGCCGATTCCATGGAGCTAGACCTTGTAGAGATTTCGCCCACGGCCGAACCACCCGTATGCCGGATTATCGATTACCAAAAGTTTCTTTATCAGCAAAAAAAGAGAATGAAGGAACAAAAGGCCAAAACCGTAAAGGTAGTGGTTAAAGAGATTAGGTTTGGCCCCAATACCGATGAACACGATTACAACTTTAAGCTCAAACATGCCGAAGGTTTTCTTAAGGATGGCGCTAAAGTAAAGGCCTTTGTGTTTTTTAAGGGTCGTAGTATATTATTTAAGGACAAAGGGGAGATATTATTGTTGAAATTTGCCCAGGACCTTGAAGAACTTGCGAAAGTAGAACAACTTCCCAGGTTGGAGGGTAAAAGGATGACCATGTTCCTGGCCCCCAAAAAGAAAAGTTAATGTCTATTATTCAACTAAATATAGAACAATGCCAAAAATGAAGACGAATTCGGGAGCAAAAAAACGCTTTACGCTCACCGGAACGGGAAAAATCAAACGTAAGCACGCTTACAAAAGTCACATTCTTACCAAGAAGTCGACCAAAAGAAAACGTAACCTCACCTATTTCGGTTTGGTTCACAAGGCCGACGAGAACAATGTGAAACAGTTGCTTGCCATGAAATAAATGTCATGCAGCTACACTATTAAAATGAATGTTTAACCTGAATGACTTAGCCTAAAGCACCTGAATACAGGACGCTAACCATTCGAAAAAGCAAAGTACAATGCCCAGATCAGTCAATGCCGTTGCTTCAAGAGCACGCAGAAAGAAGGTGTTAAAACTCACCAAAGGATATTTTGGTCGTCGCAAAAATGTGTGGACAGTAGCCAAAAATACCTGGGAAAAAGGGATGCAGTATGCCTACCGCGACCGGAAAACCAAAAAAAGAAACTTCAGAGCACTGTGGATACAGCGTATCAATGCAGCAGCCCGCCTCGAAGGCATTTCATACAGCCGCCTGATGGGCCTGATGAACCAGCAAAACATCACGATTAATCGTAAAGTTTTAGCCGACCTGGCGGTAAACCACCCCGACGCTTTTAAAGCCGTGGTACAGAAAGCTATGAATAAATAATACCTGAATTCATCCTTTGTATTTCAAAACCCGGGAAAGACTTTCCCGGGTTTTATGTTTGAATCCCCCTGAACCTTATCTATATTTTTTATATTTGTTGCGGCAAAAAAAATAAATTTATGAAGATCGCATTGATTGGTTACGGAAAAATGGGAAAAGAGATTGAAAAAATTGCACTCACCCGCGGGCACTCCATCGTAGCCCGTATTGACCCGGTAACCGGCGAAACCTTTGACGACAGCCGCTTTAAAGAAGCCGACGTGGCCATAGAGTTTACCAGTCCCGAGGTGGCCTTTGACAACTATCAAACCTGTTTTAAACATAACATACCCGTGGTTTCAGGCACCACCGGCTGGCTTGATAAGATGGATGCCATAAAGAAGGCTTGCGCCAGCAATGGACAAACATTTTTCTACGCCTCCAACTTCAGCATTGGGGTTAACATATTATTTGAGCTGAATCGTCATCTGGCACGAATTATGAGGAGTCAGCCCGAATACGGGGTGAATATCACCGAGGTGCATCATACCCAAAAAAAAGATGCACCCAGTGGTACAGCCATCACCCTGGCTGAAGGTGTGATTGAGAATATCCCCGGCAAAAAACGCTGGAAGCTCGAAAAAGCCGACGAGGCGTCCGATCTGGTGATTCACGCCGTCCGGGAAGGTGATATACCCGGCATTCACACCGTGAAATACGAATCCAACGTGGATGAGTTAACCATCCATCACAGCGCTAAATCGAGAGAGGGATTTGCCCTGGGCGCAGTGCTGGCAGCAGAATACGCAGTAAAAAACAGAGGGTTTTTAGGTATGGAGGATATGCTGAACTACCCACAACCCTGACCCAAATTGTACAGACAAGGCATGCCTTGTCTCTAACCTGTAATAATGCAAAACATGCAACAAACACCTACGGCCAAATGGATTAGATTTGGCATCGCCGCACTCATTTATTTGTTGATGGTAATCTGGATAGGCAATTACTGGTTGCTGTTGGGTTTACCCATTCTCTTCGATGCCTACATAACGAAGCTGATACCCTGGGGGTTTTGGAAAAAAACCAAAGATGGCCAAAAGCCACCTGTCTGGATAGAGTGGATCGATGCTTTGATTTTTGCCCTGATAGCCGTTTATCTCATCAACATTTTTCTTTTTCAGAATTACAAGATACCCACCTCATCGCTGGAAAAAACATTGCTGGTAGGCGACCATCTTTTTGTAAGTAAAGTAAGCTACGGACCACGCATGCCCATTACGCCCATTTCATTTCCGCTGGTTCAAAATTCTTTCCCCATCATCAATATCAAGTCCTATACCGATTGGCCCAAATGGGATTACAGACGCCTGAAAGGCTTTGGAGAAGTGGAGCGCAACGACATTGTGGTATTCAACTTTCCGGCAGGTGATACGGTGGCTTTTCATCGCCCCAACCCCGCCTATTTTAATATTATTCGGGAAATAGGCCAAAGCCGGCTGGCCGGGGACGCCTCTCTTTTGCTTGAGCACCCGGTGGATACCGAATACGGGAAGCGACAACTGGCCAGGGAGCTGGGCCGCCAATATGTAGAGCAACACCCCAACGAATTTGGAGAGGTTCTGTTTCGTCCGGTGGACAGGCGCGACAACTATGTGAAGCGTTCCGTGGCCATTCCGGGCGATCTGTTCGAGATACGTCACAACCAGATCTATATCAACGGCGAAAAAACCGAAACACCCGGAGGTGTTCAGCATAATTATCATGTAATTACCGATGGCACCAAGCTGAACCAGCGCTTTTTCGACCGGCTCGATATCAGCCGCGACGACCAAAACGAAGGCGGCATTGGCCCTCATTATATTTTGCCGCTCACCGCCAAAATGGCCGAACAAGTTAAGGAGATGTCGTTTATTAATGAAGTAACCATCGACGAAAACAAACCCGACAACACAGGGCAATCGGTATTTCCTTACAGCCACTATTTCCCCTGGAGCCGCGACAACTTTGGCCCTGTGCGGATTCCCAAAAAAGATGCTACCGTCACACTCACCCTTGAAAACCTGCTGCTTTACGAAAGAATTATAAACAATTACGAAGGCAATGAACTGGCGGTAAGAGCGGGCAAAATTTTTATCAACGGGGAGGAGACCAACAAATATACCTTTAAAATGGACTACTATTTTATGATGGGTGACAACCGGCATAAGTCGGCCGACTCGCGCTACTGGGGCTTCGTTCCCGAAGATCATATTGTAGGCAAACCCATTTTGGTATGGCTCTCACTCAACAAGGACAAAACATTCCTGAATAAAATCCGCTGGAACCGGTTCTTTAAAATCGCCGGAAAGGAGTAAAACCAGAGGCGGATGAGCACCTACAAAAGCCTTATATACAACATATTGGCGAGTGTGACCATTATTTTTATCTCCCTCTGGTTCAAGGCCGTGTGGGCAGGCACTTTGATGGTTGTTCTTATTTGGGTTGCTTTTTTTTACCGTCATAAAGCAGGTACGCTATGGGATAACATCAAAGAACGTTTCTCCCAGGCAGAAACCATTGCCACCGCTACCTGCTTTCTGGCACTGGGCATTGGTTTAGGAATCCTTACCTATCGCTATGGTTTCGAGCTCATATCGGTCCCTTCGGCCTCCATGGAAACGGCTATTCAATCGGGCGATTACATAGTGGTAAACAAGCTGGTGCCCGGCCCCCGCCGGCACCCCTCCAATGCGAATGAATATTTTAGGATGGCCGGCGTCCGTCCCCTTAAAAGAGGAGACATTGTTCTCTTTAACTTTCCCGAGGGAGACACCATTCTGGAAAACAGACCGGGGGAGAGTTATTACTACCTGAGACGACACAACCCTGAATTTGACCGCCTTCGGGAAATAAAACAATGGGGCCGGTTGATTGCCCTGGATGTGAAGAATAGGCCCCGGTTTGTAAAAAGATTGGAGGGCCTTCCCGGCGATACCATTCAAATAAGAGGTGGAGTGACCTATGTAAATGGTGAAAAACTTCCCACTCGTCCCACCATCATCAAAAAATACCGGTGGAACCATACCAAAGAGGACTTTGAAAAACACCTGCCCTCACTCCCATTCATCGACCAGTATTCTACCGGCGAACATATTGAAGTGGAGATGACCGCCGGTGATTATGAAGAACTGAATCCGGCCATTAAAAAACACCTGAAACCGGCACTTCTGGAAAGGAATGTCCCCGACCGGCACATTTTCCCCTTTGACCTCTCCACCGGTTGGAACACCCATTTTATAGGCCCTGTTATTATCCCGGCGCGTGGCGATACCATTGAGCTCAATTCCCGTAATCTAGCCTTTTACCGGAGAGCTATACGGGTGTACGAAGGCAACACACTGGAAGTTGAAGATAATAAGATACTTATCAACGGCAGGAGTGCTTCAAATTATTGCTTTAAGATGAATTATTACTGGGTAATGGGCGACAATCGACCCCATTCGTTCGACAGCCGCTACTGGGGTTTCCTTCCCGAAAATCATATCATTGGCAAAATACCCGATGTGTTTTTAAATGATTTTACCCCCGAGGATTGAAAAAATAGTTACCTTTGATATCGTTAGATTGGAACACTCTAAAAACATAACGCCATGACCGGACGACAACGCTTCTCTTTTTGGATATTCATCATTGCAGCCCTGGTGCTGGTTATTTTTTCGGTGCAAAATGCACACGAAGTGGACTTTTACTTTTTCACCTGGAAGGGCTATCTCTCCCTCTCGGTTTTGCTCATTGTTACTTTTTTGATTGGACTCATCGCAGGTGCCATCTTTTCGTTTCGCCGTTCCGCCACCTCAAAGTCGAAGAAGAAAAAACTTGAAGAAGCAGAAATCCGAAAAGACCAGGATCAACCCAAAATCCCTAAAAACACAGAAGCCGGGGAGATAGAATGGCCGGAGTAAATAATGGTTGAACAACAATTGTTTTCTCACGCTTATTTTGGGCCTGTACAGTACTTCGCACACTTAAGCCGGGGCAATGGGTTTATCGAAAGGCATGGCAATTATTCCCGGCAAAGCTATCGCAACCGGTGCGTAATAGCGGGAGCCAATGAGCCTCTAACGCTGTCGGTGCCGGTGGAGAAAGGCCGGAGCCACCACATACCCGATAAAGATGTAAAGATTGCCTATCATACCAACTGGCAAAAACAACATTGGCGTTCCATTGTGTCGGCCTACAATGCTTCCCCCTTTTTTCAATATTACCGGGACGAAGTCTATCCTTTTTTTATAACAAAAACCACATTCCTGTTTGACTTAAATATGGCCATCACCCGCCTGATGATGGAACTGACAGGCATTGAGGGTGAAATTTCATTTACCGGTGAATATCTTTCTCCTGCCGGATCCAACATCGTGGATCTAAGGGAGTTAATCCATCCTAAAAGACCGGCTTCCCGTTGGGACCCATCTTTTTTGCCGATACCCTACAAACAGGTTTTTGACCAACGCCATGGTTTTATTCCCAATTTAAGCATCCTGGACCTGCTGTTTAACAAAGGACCGGAGGCGGTTTTGGTATTGGAGCAATCGGTAGATAGGGAGCTGAAAGGTGAAAGGGGAAAGGTGAAAGGTGAAAGGGGAAAGGTGAAAGGGGAAAGGGGAAAGGTGAAGGGATTAAAGATTAAAAATCTTTAATCCCTCACAGCGAGCGCCTTCTCAATAATTTCGTTGTGGTCGAAAGCGAGCGGAGGCAATTCATTCAGCGGAAACCAACGGGCCTGTTCGGCATCGTCGTCACCTTTCACCGGAAGACAACGCTCCACACGTGCCAGATAGGCAATTGTGATGGTGCGGTGCCTCGGATCGCGGTGCAGCTTCCCAAAGGCCCCGAACTGCTTCATGGGTATGTTGGTAAGCCCGGTCTCCTCGGCCAGCTCGCGCGCAGGAGTTTCTTCCAGGTCTTCATCCACATCCAAAAACCCGCCCGGAAGAGCCCACATTCCCTGAAATGGGGGATGCAACCGCTTGATAAGCAACAGATGTCCGTTTTCAGAATTTCCGGCCAGCACCACCACATCGGCCGTAACGGCTGGCCGGGGATATGGATAGCAATAGGACTTTTCACTCATGGGTTACTCTTTTTATTTCTCTCAGACGATGGGTGTAACTGCGCTTTTGATGATTGTAGATTCCCTGATGATCAAGCGTGTCGATGCGCACCGAACCGCTGGCGTGCAGTACGCGGCCTTTTTGCAGACAGATACCCACGTGGGTAACATCGCCCTGTTCGTTGTCGAAGTAGGCCAAATCGCCAATACGGGCCTCCTCCACAAAAGCCACCACGCTGCCATTGTGAATTTGCTGCGAGGCATTCCGCGGCAATGCAACCCCGGCCAGCTTAAAAACCACCTGCACCAGGCCCGAACAATCTATCCCGAAAAAAGTGCGCCCGCCCCACAAATAGGGAGCATTTAAGAAGGCACGGGCGGTCTCTTCTATGTCGGGACGTCGCGCGGGCAAAGCACCCTGCCAGTAGTATTCGCAAGCACCCAGATTAAAGGAGTTGCGCTCGGGCCCGTTAAAAACCACCCGGCTTCCGGCTGTTAAAATCTGAACAGAAGTTTCAGGTTCTTTAACCGCTTTGGCAAAAGGTGCAGACACCAAAACCCCGGCTGCGTCGTTCCAACTCTTCACCTCCTGTTCATTCATTTTGGTCATCAACTTCTCATCTATCCAGCCTTCATAACCATCGTAGTGGCATTTAACGCGCCACCATCCCGGGCTATACTCCAGGGTTTCGTAACTTTCACCGAACAAAATCTGGGTCTCCAGTTGAGCCCTTTCCGAAGGATGCGATCGAACGGGAATAAATCCGTATGAACAAACAGACACTGCCATAGGGCGGTTTTTAAGTAAAATAATCGCGTTTTGTGTAGTCAAAAATAGAGCCATTTGTAGAATATGGCAAGCAATTGACCAGACATTATCAGGCGGGTTTGACAAATAGACCAATTTTTACCGCCGGTGTAATAAAAACCGGTGATAATATACCGTGGGTATTAACCTTCGAACTAATTTAGTGGTACCTAACCTGGACAAGCCGGAAAAGACAAATGACAGAGATTCTTGGTGAAAAACCAAGCGGCAGAGCCGGGCGGCTTCGGGCAGCTGCCGGAGAAGCAATCACAATTTATACAAACCAGGGGCTCGCAGCAAGCGTGAATATAACTGCTCAGACACTAAGTCGCTCAATGGGCCCCCATGTAGGAGTTGCCTGCTCCTTTCTCTGTTTTGAAGGAAGTTCCGGTGATGAAATGACAACCAATTTGAGTAACTTTGAAGCCTGCTTAAATGAGCAATTAATTTAAACCAGCAAGTAATGAGTAAATTCATAACAACCATAAAGGACTACTCAACAGATATTTATCGTGTATTGATATTCCTGGCCGTTATTGCAATGGTGGTTTACATCCTACCCCGCAAGGGCCAGTTTCCTTATGAATACGCAAAAGGGAAGCCCTGGCGTCATGAAGTATTGATAGCTCCCTTTGACTTTCCCATTTACAAAAGCCAAACAGAGCTTAAGCGGGAACGAGATAGCCTGCTGAACTACTTCAGACCTTATTTTAAAGTGGATGAAAAAACCCCGGCAGAGCAAATCCACCGGTTATCGGTGAATCTGGAAGACAAAAAAGAGGAGCTGGTTAAAAAATATCCTTTCCTCACCGATACCATCAACCGCTCCGACTCCACCATTTGGCAGGTATTAAAACAAAGGGCATCGTATCAGCTCACCCTAATTTATCAACGGGGCCTCATTGGTCTTCCCGATGAATATTCGAATGCAGACTCCTCATTTGAACTGGTTAAAGTAGAAAATAACTTTGCAGAACCTACGGGCTTGAGTGAGCTGCACAATTACCAGAGCGCCTACCAGCAACTTTCACTTTTTTTGTTCCGGCAATTGCGAAAAAAAACAAAGGTGGATCAGGAAAGGTTGGATAATTTGATATCCGACCTTCAGTTGAATACTTACCTGGAACCCAACATCAAATACGACTCTGAACGATCGCAACAGGAGAGGAACAATTTACTCACCGGATTGAGCCTCACCAGCGGCATTGTTTTATCGGGCCAGCGCATTGTAGATACAGGTGAGATAATTGATGAGCGAACCACAAAGATTCTCGATTCTCTTAAAAAAGAGTATGAAACATCGCTGGGAGGCGCCTCTGGCTACTATTACATCCTGGCCGGGCAAATACTGATGGTATTTCTGTTTTTTAGTCTCATCTTTATGTTCCTCCTGTTTTTCAAGCGCGATGTGTACAACAATATCCTTTCGGTAAGCTTCATACTTTTCATGGTATTGAGTATGTTGCTGTTGGCCCGAATATCCACCGAATTCGTCTTTTTCCCTCTCTACATTATTCCTTTTGCCATCCTGCCCATCATTATTCGAACGTTTTTCGACTCCCGGCTGGCATTTTTTATGCACGTGATTACGGTGTTGCTTGCTGCCTTTCTTATCCGGAACAGTTTCGAGTTCATTTACATGCAGGTGCCAATTGGCCTGATTGCCATTTTTAGTCTGGTTAGGATTGTGCGCCGCGAACAGTTGGTGCGGGCATCCATATTTATCGTTATCGCCTACTCCGCCTTTTATACAGCCATGGCCCTTTTGCAGGAAGGTGGCTTTAAAACCATCGACCTTTCCCGATATGGCCATTTTGCCATCAACGGAGCTTTTATTTTGCTGGTTTATCCGCTTATTTATGTCTTCGAGAAGGCTTTTGGATTTATCTCCGACGTAACTCTGGTTGAGCTTTCGGACACCAACCACCCCCTGCTGCGACGCCTGGCTGAAAAGGCCCCCGGCTCGTTTCAGCATTCGCTGCAGGTAGGTAACCTGGCACAGGAGGCAACCTACAAGATTGGGGGCAATCCTTTGCTGGTAAGAGCTGGCGCCATGTATCATGACATCGGCAAGGTGGTTTCGCCCATCTTTTTTACCGAAAACCAATCGACGGGATTCAACCCTCATGCCAATATGACCTACGATAAAAGCGCACAACTCATCATCCAGCACATTGAGAATGGCGTGAAGATTGCCCGCAAGCATAAGATTCCAGAGCAAATTATCGACTTTATTCGTACCCACCAGGGAACAACCAAGGCCAAGTACTTTTACAACTCCTATGTAAATGAGCATCCCGACGAGGCGCCCGATATAAGCCTCTTCTCTTACCCCGGGCCAACCCCTTTCACCAAAGAGACGGCTGTTTTAATGATGGCCGACTCGGTTGAAGCGGCCTCGAGAAGCCTGAAGACCTACTCGGATGACGAGATAGAAAAACTGGTGGAGAACATCATCGACGCCCAGATGGAGGAGGGACAATTTATCAACGCGCCCATCACCTTCCGTGAAATCAGTCAGGTGAAGGAGGTTTTTAAACAAAAACTGAAAAACATGTACCACGGGCGCATTGAATATCCCGACTTGAAAAAAAATAAACAGGCAAGCCGATAAAAACACTAAATTTACCTCAAACCGCGCACAGCATGATTGCAGATTTATTTATCCCCTGTTTTATCGATCAGCTCTATCCACACACGGGCTGGAGTGTGGTTAAAATATTAGAAAAAGCAGGTGTTGAGATCAACTACAACCCGGTTCAAACCTGCTGCGGACAACCTGCCTTTAACAGCGGTTACTGGAACTCGTCACGCAGGGTGGCCGAAAAATTCCTCACCGATTTTCCCCACAACCGACCCATCGTGGTGCCGTCGGCCTCCTGTGCCGCGTATGTGCGCCACCACTACCCCGAACTGTTTAAAAACCAGCCCGAAAAGAGGGCAGATGTGGAACGTGTATGCAATAATGTGGTTGAGCTCACCGACTTTTTGGTTAACCATTTGAAAACAGACCACTTCGATGCCTGTTTTCCCCACAAGGTGACTTACCACGATGCCTGCTCGGCGTTGCGCCAGTATGGCTTG
>JACDJA010001270.1_pt1 | contig 21747 bp, 23 predicted proteins | sample 7449241 | NCBI WGS metagenome assembly JACDJA01 (sample SAMN14253289, study PRJNA609438) | sludge metagenome | isolation source: initial anaerobic sludge | collected 2018-12-20 | reverse complement strand
TGCTGTTTCTGCTTATGATCCGGTGGCGATGGATGAGACAAAAAGACTTTTCGCGAGTGAACCCGGCCTAAAACTGGCAAATTCATCTATGTCAGCTTTGGAAGGTGCTGATGCACTCATTGTTGTAACAGAGTGGAAGATGTTCCGTTCTCCGGATTTCAGTGAAATCCGGCGTAAGCTCAGGAATGCAGTAATTTTTGACGGACGTAATATATACGATCCAGATAGTATCCGAACCGAAGGATTTGAGTATTTTTCTATCGGCAGGCCGTGAACCAGTGCAGATGTCGCTTGCGTATAAAATTTTACCTGATTAGGGTCTGTTGCCGTTTCAGGCTGTCTTCTTGCTTCATAAGAACAGACTCGTATTGCCGTTGTAGTTCTCACACAACAGCAATACGAGCTTGCAATGCCCCGATTACTGCTCAATGCTGAGCTCTGGTCAAAGCCACTGACCATTTTGCTTCACAATAACCTCTACAACAAGCAAGATTTGCGTATGATTATCGAAGGCATGCTGTACCGCATGCGTACTGGTTCTTCCTGGAGAGGTTTACCTAAGGGTATTCGGGAACTGGAGCAAGATTTATAAACGATTCACCGCCTGGTCTGCCAGCGGAAAATGGCTCAAGGTATTTCAGGCTCTGGTGGTTGAGCCGGACATGGAGCGGGTTTTCATCTATGGTAGTTCTATATCAAGGCTCACCAGCACAGTGCGAGTGGAAAGGATAAGGCAATCGGAAAAAGCTGGGGCGGTATACTTGCAAGATTCGCATGGCGGTGATGCCCACAGACTTTCCATCGTATTCGATATTACCGGTGGTCAGATCAATGATTGCACACACGCATCGGCTTTGCTATTCAGGCTGGGTGCGGCTCAATCTATTATTGCAGGCAAAGGCTAGACAGTCAGATCATACGCGATCAAATCGAACAGCAAGGTGCCAAGGCAGTCATTCCAGGGAAGTGGAACTCCAAAACTGGTGGCCGCCTGATCCTCCATACAGCAAGCAGTATTTGACTATAGCTCGAGGTATTGCATGAAGGTAGTTTGGTAGTACTACATGAGGTAGATTTAAAGAGTTACAGACTACATGGATCATGGATATAACCTATAAAGGAGTTCCTATAAAGGAGTTCCTAATTAGTAGTGGCATGTTAACTACTACCGGAGCTTTGGCTACCACAGGTTTTGCCACAATTTTAATGTGTCTTACTTTTACCTTGTTTGTTGAAGAGCAGAATATTAAATCGATCAGGTCATATCTTGCTGAATCATTTCAAGATATTTCTGATGAAGATTTGTCGTGGCTTAGTTTCTGGGGCGTACTTAGTAAAGTTAAAGTTAATACATGATTTTATGATTCCAATTTTCTTCTTTTAAGATATTTTATTGAATGCTACTGTCATAGATGATTTGTTATTATCTTTTTTGATCAAATAATTATGGTTTTAGTAGTATGAGACACACTCCATGGGAAGTGAAGAATAGGGATAAAGGCAATGATAGCGATCTTGGGGTTGTTGTATTTACTTCACTTTTTCCACATCCCGGTCAGCCTAATGCGGGATTGTTCATTCGTGAGCGTATGTTTCGAGTGGGTAAACATCTGCCGCTTGTGGTAATTGCTCCTGTTCCTTGGTTCCCATTGCAGGGGATTCTGCGCCGCTGGCGCCCTCATTTCAGGCCAGATGCACCTTATCAGGAGTATCAGCAAGATTTTGAAATTTACCATCCACGTTTTTTTTCTGTACCTGGATTTCTGAAATTTCTGGATGGTTTTTTCATGGCATTAGGTAGTTTGCTGACTTTGTGGCAGCTTAAGCAACGTTTCGATTTTCAGATTATTGATGCACATTTTGCTTATCCGGATGGGTACGCTGCAAGCCTTTTGGGAAAATGGTTTCGAGTTCCCGTCACTATTACCTTGCGAGGGACGGAAGCGCGGCTTTCCTGTAGATTTTTATACCGTTTCCTCATGCGTAAAGCCATGATACGTGCCGTAAAAATTTTTTCAGTATCGGATTCTTTAAAGCGAGTAGCGGTGACAGTCGGAATTCAGGAAGGCAAAATACTCGTAGTAGGAAATGGTGTAGATCTTGATAAATTTTGTCGTGTTGATCGGCTTGAAGCACGCAGGAGCTTGGGGATACCGGAAGATATACCAATATTGGTGTCAGTGGGTGGTCTTTGTGAACGTAAGGGGTTTCACCGTGTTATCGAGTGCTTGCCTGATTTAAGAAAAATTTATCCTGATATTCGGTTTCTGATAGCAGGTGGGGCAAGTGCCGAGGGTGACTGGACTGGGAGATTGAAGCAACAAGTTTCTGAATCCGGGCTGGAGGAGCATGTCCGATTTCTGGGTATTGTTTCGCCGGATCGTTTGAAAATCCTGCTTTCAGCCGCTGATCTGTTTGTGCTTGCTACAAGAAACGAAGGCTGGGCCAATGTATTTCTTGAAGCGATGGCTTGTGGCTTGCCAGTTGTCACTACTAATGTGGGAGGGAATGCTGAAGTCGTCTGTAATACAGAGTTAGGTAAATTAGTACCCTTTAATGATCAACAGGCACTTAGGTCGGCGATTGATAATGCTTTAAAGAGCAATTGGAATCAGCAAAAAATTATTGATTATGCATATAAAAATTCTTGGGATCAGAGAGTTGCTGTGCTTGTAGAAGAATTTACGAAAATTGCTGCTCAATCAGAGCAGGCGAAACGATATGGATCATTAAGATAGACAGTAAGTTTATGCCTAATATTAGTACTCATTTGGTATCCAGGTTTCTTTTTCCACTTCATGAACAGATTAAAAAACACAGCAGTGTTAATGTGCGTAAGTCTATGGAGAACACCCAGTGGTTTTCTCCTGAAGAGATTACACAGTTACAGATTGAAAGATTGCGTCAATTACTCATCTACGCGAATACTCATGTTCCTTATTACCAAAAACTATTTGCCGGGTTAAATTTTCAGCCGGAAAAGATAAATGTGTTGGCTGATTTGCAGCATCTACCTTTTCTGGACAAACCAGCGATTCGTGCCAATCTGGAAGCACTTAAATCCAATCAGGCGCGTCATCTGGCTCGCTTCAATACGGGTGGATCAAGTGGCGAGCCGCTGGTGTTTTTTATCGGGAAAGAGCGTGTCAGTCACGATATCGCTGCCAAGTGGCGTGCTACACGTTGGTGGGGAGTGGATATAGGAGATCCGGAGATTGTGGTGTGGGGCTCTCCAATCGAGTTGGGGGCGCAGGATGCATTACGTGCCGTGCGCGACCGTCTGTTTCGCAGCAAATTGCTACCGGCATTTGAAATGTCTGATCAAAAAGTAGAGAGTTTCCTCAGTACTATCTGTGAATTTCGACCCAAAATGTTGTTTGGCTATCCCTCAGCTTTATCCCATATCGCGAAACATGCTGATAAAACCGGCATCATCATGCGCAATCTGGGTATTAAGGTGGCATTTGTGACATCTGAACGGCTGTATGGCGATCAGCGTAAGCAGATCAGCGATACGTTTGGCTGCCGGGTAGCAAATGGCTATGGCAGCCGGGATGCAGGTTTTATTGCGCATGAATGCCCTGCAGGCGGGATGCATATTACCGCTGAGGATATTATTGTTGAAATTGTCGACTCTCACGGCCATCCTCTCCCGCATGGGGAGTCAGGTGAGATTGTCGTGACTCATCTGGCCAGCAGGGATTTTCCTTTTATTCGTTATCGAACCGGTGATATTGGCACGCTTGATGACAAGGTATGTGACTGCGGACGTGGCTTGCCGCTGATCAGGGAAATACAGGGTCGCAGCACTGATTTCGTCGTCGCCCGGGATGGTACAGTCATGCATGGCCTGGCACTGATTTACATCCTGCGAGATATGCCGCAGATAAAAACATTTAAAATCATACAGGAAAGTATAGATCTTACCCACGTACTAATCGTTACTGAGGGCGGCTTGAGTCAAGTGGATACAGGCCAGATTATTGCGTTATTCCAGGCTCGGTTGGGCCGGGGTGTAATAATCAAAATAGAGCAGGTATCCGAAATTTCAGCCGAGAAATCAGGCAAATTTCGCTATGTGATCAGCAAAGTGGCTGCAGGTTGAATTAATCAGCCGGATGCAGGTATGGTATCGGAACTCCCATCCATAACAATGCAACGATTATCAGAGCTATTCCAACGCCGATGGTGCCGACGATCATGCCGGCGAAAATGGTCAGGCCATCTTTGCTGAGTAATCCGAGCGACATAATAAGAATACCCCAGCCTGGCAAAAAATTGATCAAGGGAATGGGCAGCGCAATAGAAATTGAAAAAATAAAAGAGAAGAGGCCAATGATTCGCTCCCAGGCATGCACGCTGATGTAGGTTAGCCGCGGGTGCAGGTGTCTTTCTATTTTTCGCAACCATGGTGTGATCTTGTTGATCAGTTTATCCAGTGTTTTTTTTCTTATTGCTTTCCTTGCCAGCCACTGGGGAATCCAGGGTGCCCTCATGCCGCATATCATCTGTACTGAAAAAATAAAAAGCGGAATAGCAAAAACAGTCGTAAAACCAGGTGGGGCGGGAATAGGAAGACAAATTGGCAAGGTGGCAATAGCCAGCAATACAGCAAATCCTCGTTCATCCAGAGAATGTTTGATCTGATCGACAGTGATCATCTCATTGTTATTTTGTATAACAATCAGTTGTAATAATTCAGACGTATTTTTTTCTTTGTCCTCCACTACTCCCTCCTTGGTTGTTTCGATATAAAATTCAGGCTATTTCTGTTACCAGGATTACTTTTCTACCGGGTTTTTGTAATACAGCCGTATGGCAACGAGCGATTTATCATGTTCTTTACCGTTTCTATGAATTTGCTTCCTGTAGAGGCTGTGCGCGAAACTATCGAATTGTAAAGCATTGCGACCGCTGGTGACCTGTGGCAATATCAATCGGTTGCAGTGGCAAATATTAGTTGTCTTGAACACGTTATCTCTTTTAGAGGAAAGAGGAGGATATTTTGGAAAAATTTATTGAACAGGTATCACTCTATATTCATGATGCCCCGATTTGGCCATTTACCCTGCTGGGTTTGGTTTTGGTTGTGGGGGTGGGGGTGGATATTATTAATCATCGGCGCCGAGCAGGAGCGGTGGAATATTACGACTCTGTTTTTCACGAGGAACTAATTGGTTTGTATCCGGTGACCACTCGCTGGCCGGATGATCTGGTGGCCTATATGCAGCCTCGCCTGCCTGTGTTGCGGGATGCCTTTGAAGTCCTGAGAAATTTCATTCCACAAAATCAGTTGCGTGAATATAACGTTGCATGGAACAAGTTCTACCAGTTTGCACGTCTAGGTGGAAATGAGCAGGAAGGTTTACCTGGAGGAAATGCACAGGACTTTACTGCAGAACAACTCAGTCAGCATCAACAGCAGCAGACTTTTCAGCAAATGGTTACAGTTTTGCTGGTTTATACTGAGCAGTTCAAAAAATAATCAGGTTGCAATTATATCCGGAAGGAAGTGTTCGATTTGTCGGACAAGTCGTTGCTTGAGCTTGAGCGAGCCTGTTTATTAATGAGGACATGAGCATATTCCCGGATCATCCATCGGAAGGAAAAATCGAAATTCTCCCGATTTCTGGTTTTCGCGGAGTAGGGAAGTTTATTGATGTACCTTGGCAAGTATATGCAGATGATCCGCTGTGGGTGCCTCCTCTTCGGCTGGAACGGCGATTGTATTTCTCCAGATTCAATCCCTATTTCAAGCATGCCCAGTGGCAAGGATGGATCGCCTACCGTAATAATCAGCCTGTTGGCAGAATTAGTGCACAGATAGATGAACTGCATCGGCAGCGGTACGGACCAGATACCGGACATTTTGGTATGCTGGAATCAATTAATGATGAAACCGTTTTTAGTGGGCTGATACAGGCGGCTGAAGATTGGCTGGTTAAACGGGGAGCGCGTCAGATCAGCGGGCCATTCAATTTTTCTATTAACCAGGAGTGTGGCCTGTTGGTTCAGGGGTTTGATACCCCCCCTGTTTTCATGATGCCGTATTCACCTCGGTGGTATGTCAATCTGCTGGAACAAAATGGTTATCATCCCGGGAAGGATTTGCTGGCTTACTGGCTTGAAACAGATTTTGAATCGCCTCCCGCCATGCAGACTATTGATCGTAAATATCAGCATCGGATAAAGATCAGGACGCTGCAACGCAATCGGTTTAGCGAGGAAATCGAGATCATGCGAAATATATTTAATGACGCATGGTCGGGGAATTGGGGATTCGTTCCCTTTACGCAGGAAGAATTTGCCGAACTGGGCGGTTCTTTACGCTGGCTGGTTCCGGATGAATTCGTCCAGATAGCAGAAATGGATGGGGAGCCTGTCGCTTTCATGGCAGCGCTACCAAATCTGAATGAAGTATTGCCAGATCTGAATGGAAATCTTTTTCCCTTTGGCTGGCTCCACCTGGTTAATAAACTGAAATCCAATTCAATTACCACCGGAAGAGTTCCCCTAATGGGTGTTCGCAAGCAATTTCATCATACGCTCTCCGGGATGGCATTGGCCTTCAAGGTTATTGATGCACCAAGAAAAATAGCCAGAGCCAGGGGTATTCAGCATGTTGAATTATCCTGGGTCCTTGAGGATAATCTGCCCATGCGTGCAATTCTCGAAAGAATAGGAGGGAAAGAGTACAAGCGTTATCGTATTTATGAGAAAACGTTGGCATGATCAGGATGCGATCAAATCAATCCAGCAAGACAAAATTCTGCTTTGTTCGCGATGCGCGATAACGATCAATTTGCTGCCCTGGTATTGGCTGCCGACCGGGGTGATCAGGATCCTGTGGCAAGGTATACGGGAGCGGCATGCAAGGCTTATGCCCCTGTTTGTGGAAAACCAATGGTTATCCGGGTACTCGATGCCTTGAGCGGTTGTAACAAAATAAAATCCATTCTTCTGTGCGGCCCGCCCGAATCGCTGCTATCTGCATGCGGAGAACTCAAGCAACGCATAGAAAATAAGCAGGTAGATTGGGTGAAAAATCTGGACTCACCCGCCCGTAGTGCTGTTCATGGGCTCTCGCAAATCGATATGCATCAAAGAATTTTGCTGACGACAGCCGATCACGCCCTGCTGACGCCGGAAATTGTGGAATATTTCTTGCAAGCCTCCCGCAATCTGGAATGTGATGCGACTGTCGGGATCATCCGGTATGAAACTTTGCAAGACAGATATGGTAATGCCAGGCGCACGGTAATTCGTTTGTGTGATGGAAATTTCTGTGGCTGTAACTTGTTCACATTCAATTCTCGGGGGCGCACACTGGTGGATTTCTGGCAGCAGGCGGAGGCATTGCGCAAACGTCCCTGGAAACTGATCAACCGGGTGCTGGGTTGGCGAGCTGTCTGGTCATATCTGACCGGACGTTTAACGCTTGATCAGGCGCTACAGGAAGTTTCAGAAAAAACAGGTGTTCAGGTGCGTCCGGTAATTTTGCCATTTCCTGAAGCAGGCATTGATGTTGATAAAGTGGAAGATTTCCAGCTGGTAAAATCTGTTCTGGCCAAAGCAATATCGACACATCCACCGGTGTAGAACGGACAGCTGACTTTCATGGGAATTATTGAAAGATATATCTCACGGGAACTATTACTTCCTTTCTTCGTAGTAACTATCATCCTGATCGGGCTTTTCGTAAGTTTCAGCGTTGCGCGTTTTTTAACCGGGGCGGTGGCTGAGACCTTGGGTGCCATAGCCATGTTCAAACTGGTGGGGCTGAAAACTATTATTGCGCTAGAAGTGCTGGTGCCGATTGCTTTTTATGTTGCGGTAATCCATGGTTTAAGCCGGATGAACCGTGATCAGGAAATTAATGTGTTACGTTCTGTCGGTTATGGTGACAACCAGATTATTCGTACTGTTTTCATAATTGCCCTACCCATTGCCGTCCTCAGTGGAGTCCTTTCCATTTATGCTCGCCCGTGGGCGTATGCAGAAAGCTATGTGATGAATGCACAGGCTGAAGCTGAGTTAAATACTGATCGATTTCAGCCAGGAAGATTCTACGGTAGTGAGAAAAGTGGCCGTGTAATCTTTATCCGGGGAAAAGATGATCTTGAAAAACGCATGGAAGGCATTTTTCACTACATCAGAACAGCTGAAAACAGAGAAATTATCGTATCCCGAGAAGGTTACCAGCAGCCCATGACACAGGAGCAATGGCCGTATATTGAATTGCTGGACGGGAAAATCTATCGTCTTGGATATGATGCAGCCAGGGATAGTACTGTTCAGTTTGAAAAGATGATTTACTTTAATGAAAACGATCAAGCTCAAAACTATCGACGCAAGGCTGCATCAACGCAATCATTATGGAATTCCGAGCAACCGCAGGAGATAGCGGAATTACAATGGCGGCTTTCCCGGCCAGCCGCAACCATTTTGCTGGCTTTGATCGCGGTTTCTTTTACCCGGATAGCGCCACGTAAAGATAAAGCTGATAGAACATTTATTGTTGCAGCGCTAGTATTCGCTGTTTATTACAACCTCAGTGGATTAGCGAAAACCTGGGTGGAGCAGGGCGTTGTTGCTGCCGTGCCGGGGATCTGGTGGGTATATGGATTGCTTCTCATGGTTGTTGTATTGCGCCTGCCTGAGCTCAGGTTATTCTTATCTGCAAGAAAATAGTGAAGATCTGTTATCGCTACATCGCCTTGCAGGTTTTGACAGGGATGATTATTGCTACTGTGGTGCTGTTGCCCTTGTTCAGTTTTTTTGATCTGCTTGATCAGCTGGATGATGTGGGGAAAGGAACATATACCACCCGGGATGCTTTCCTGTATACGGCAATGCTGATGCCTCGCAGATTTATCCAGATTGCGCCTTTCATTGCGCTGCTGGGGACAGTAGGTGCGCTAGGCGGGTTAGCGGTCAGCCTTGAATTGGTGGCGATGCGCGTGGCAGGATTTTCTCCTTTGATGATCAGCCTTGCCCCGATTGGAATCGGGGGGGGGCTTATCACCTCAACCATAGCACTTGAGTATTTGGTGGCGCCACAATTTCAACAGCAGGCGATTGTATTGCGTGCGGTGGCGTTGGAGCAAAGTGCGGAATTAGGGAAGGGGCTCGGAATCTGGACACGTAATGAGCAGAATATATTGCGTATTGGTGAAATGCTGCATAAAGGGCGGGCAATAGATATCGAAGTCATGCATTTTGATAAACAGGGATTGATGACTGCCCATATACATGCGCAATATGCAGATATTTTCGACAAAAGTATGTGGAAATTGCATGATGTTACTGTACGTATGTTTGCCCCAGATCGTATCTTTTCCAGGAAAGTACACGCACTTCAGTGGCACTCGTTTCTCGGCCCTGAAGATATCGCGACACTGACAAAACCGCCTGAAAGCCTGACCCCATTGGAGTTGTTGCACCATGCCGAATTCTTAAAGATGACCGGTCAGAAAGCGGATGCCTATGTTATGGCTTTATGGCGCAAGGTCGGTAGTGTAGTGATGACTATTGCAATGATTTTGATAGCAATTCCCTTCATTTTTGGCTCGGTGCGTGAAGGATTGGGAGGAAAACTGGTTCTGGCTTCATTGATGGGGATCAGTATTTATCTGCTCGATCAGATTATCGCTAATATCGGGCTGGTATTTCAGTTGAATCCTATCGTTGTTTCAATTGCACCTGGATCAATTCTGATTGTTATTGCAGCATATTGGCTGTTACGACGAACTTTCTGAGATAAACATGTCTGCAACTTTCTTTGTTCATATTGTCGGCAATAGTAAAACTAATTTGTGGGGGGTGAGTGGGCGCACTCGTCTTGAACGGATGCTGAGCTCAATCGGGACAGCTGCTGTGGTAGAAGATCTTTCACAATTGGCTGGAGCGGATTTCGTGTTGTTGCTGCGGGCTGATTATCTGTTCGATGCCAGAGTGATCAATGCCCTGATGGTATTGGATAAACACACGGTACTTGTTACACCTGTGGATGAAATTCCAGTGGCGATCCGGGCAGACGGAAACGACGCTGGTGTGATGTGTGAAGTATTGAGCGAGAAACGGCCGGTACCCGATGATCTTCCACGCTGCACCTTAAAAGACCTCCCGATTCAGGTACAGCAAAATCTGAAAAAGAAAGATCCACCTTATGTACTGCCGATTCTGCGTTGCAACCAGGCCGCGCTTGAATCCGAGCTTTTTGCCGCCTCCTATAAAGGTGTGACTGATCTGGTCACTAAATGGCTATGGCCTTGGCCAGCGTTTATGACTACACGTCTGTGTGTGCAGCTGGGACTGAAGCCTAATCATGTAACATTACTTAGCCTGGTTCTGGCTGTACTGGCGGGCGTGGCATTCTGGTATGGTGCGTTTGGTGTTGGCCTGATCATGGCATGGTTGATGACTTTTCTGGATACGGTCGATGGCAAACTGGCACGCGTTACGCTGACATCAAGCAAGGTGGGCGATATATTAGATCATGGTTTGGATATTATCCATCCGCCCTTATGGTATCTGGCTTGGGGTGTTGGTCTTATGACTACCACCACACCGCTGACCAATCTCGAATTATTCACCTGGTTAATGTTTATTGGCTATATAGGTGGTCGTCTTTGCGAAGGCGCCTTTCAGTTCTGGCTGGCCTCTTTCGATATTTTCATCTGGCGTAAAGTCGATTCATTTCACCGCCTAATTACCGCACGGCGTAATCCGAACTTGATCTTGTTAACTGCTGGCTGGATAGTTGATAGGCCGGATATTGGATTCATTCTGGTCGTACTGTGGCATTGTCTGTCTACCTTCTTCCTTATTTGCAGGCTGTTTATCGCCTGGCAAAGCCGATCCCGGGACGGTGTACTTTACTCATGGATGGAGGGCATTGATCCCGTTCGTGACAGACGGCAATTTGCAGTCAGAGTATTTACCCGGCCGTCTCTTTCCCAGCGATATGTCAGGCCAACATGAGATGGCCAGTAACTCTGTGGGGGACTTTGTACCTGCCAGGGTAGGTTTGATCTACAACCCGCTGGGAGGCTGGTTTCGTAAACATGCCGCACGGATGCAGAGCCTTCTGGCAACATTGCCGGAAATCAGACAAATTCAGGCAACCAGCCCAGTTGAGTTTGAGCAGGCTGTTATCGCTATAATCGAAGCAAAGATTGAATGGCTGGTTGTTGTGGGGGGAGACGGTACTCTGCAAGGTGTGATCAGTTGCTTGTTTGAACGCTTGTCGCTGGATAGATGGCCGGAAATCACTATTGTACCGGCTGGAACAACCAACATGACTGCATTGGATCTAGGGACGAATGGGCGGGCAGAGCAGATTTTGACCAGAATCAGGCAATATGTGCACCAACCTGGTGAGGTGAAGCGGATAAAGAGGCCAGTATTGCGGATTGAACAGGCCGGTACAAGAAATGTATACGGAATGATATTTGGCCTTGGTTTGATTGCTCGTGGCGTGAAATTCTCGCACAGTCAGATTAAGCACATGGGGATTACTGGCAATATCTTTACAGTGTTGATCGTACTACGTTCGTTGGTGGGCTCCTTTCTGGGACGCCCACAAACTGAGTGGGCCCCGGTGCATATTACTCAAGAAGATAACACGGGTACTTTGAGCGAAAAAGTATATCTGTTTGCGCTCGTCAGCACGCTGGAAAGATTATTGCTCGGCATTCGCCCTTATTGGGGGCAGGAACCTGCGCCGTTACGTACAACATTTGTCGAGCAACACAGTAAGCACTTCTGGCGAAATATCTGGCCGCTGATCGCAGGGCGCGGCCACCACTTGAAAAGAGAGGAAGGCTATATCAGTTATAACGCAGCTTCAGTTGAATTGTGGCTGGATGATGAATATATCGTGGATGGCGAGCTTTATCATGCTTCCAGTCAGTACGGACCAGTAAAAATCACGGCTGATGGCCCGATTCTGTTCCGTGTTTTCTAAAAGAGGGATCTGAATGGGCGATTCCGTTGATTTGCAAAGTATCCCTGACCTCCTGATACAGAAAATAGCGATCCAGGATGCTCAGCCTGTACACCCGTTATTTCAAGGCTTTACTGATGCGTTGAGACAGCGTTTCGGGGAGGCTCTGGATGCAATCGTTCTATACGGCTCATGCCTGCATACTTCTGATCTGACTGAAGGTATTGTCGATTTTTATGTGCTGATCAGTGATTATCAGCTAGCTTATTCCGATCATCTGCTGGCCTATCTGAATGCCTGGTTGCCACCAAATGTCTTTTATCTGGAGATTCCCGCTTCAACCGGTGTCATGCGTGCAAAGTATGCAGTTATATCTACAGCAGATTTTGAACGTGGCGCCCGTCACTGGTTTCATCCCTATATCTGGGCGCGTTTTTCGCAACCGGCCAGATTGCTTTATACACGTGACGACCAGATTCAGAAGCGTATCTACCGTGCGCAGGCGCATGCCATACTTAAATTTATCAGTTCAACGTTGCCTGTACTTGAGTCAGGCTCCAGTAATCTGGAGACAATCTGGACTTCCGGGCTAATGCTGACTTATGCAGCTGAGCTGCGTGCTGAGCGCAAGGGACGCGCTCAACATTTAGTACAGCTTGATCCCGAGTTCTACAACCAATTAACCGTAGCGGCCGTACCTGCCTTGAGTCCATTGCTGAGTTTGCAAACTGATGAGCAGTATCATATTGGAGCGGTAACCTCGCTAAAGAAATTAAGTACACGTATCCAATGGCGATTGCGGCGCTGGCAGGGAAGAGTTTTATCAATACTACGCCTGAGCAAGGCGACGATAACTTTCCGGGATTGTCTGGATTATGCTGCGTGGAAAATTGAGCGGCATACAGGCATCAAGGTGGAGATTACGCCGATGTTAAGGCGCCATCCAATACTCTGGGGCTATAAGGTGATGTGGCAATTACTGCGGCGTGGCGTACTGCGGTGAGATTAATATCTATATTCTGAGTCCTCACCGAGGGTTTACGAGATTTATTGGGGCGCGACAATGAAATATTCAAATCAAATTTTTGTTATGGGTTTTGCAGTTCTTCTAACTGCTTGTTCTACTATGTATTACAGTGGGCTGGAGAAAGTTGGCATCCCGAAACGGGATATATTGGTTTATCGCGTGGAAAAGGCGAGGGACACGCAAGAAGAAACTAGAGAGCAATTCAAATCAGCTTTGGAGCAATTTTCTGTTGCCACGAATTTTAAAGGTGGCGATCTTGAAGGAGTCTATAAAAAGCTGAACCGTGAATACGAAGCAAGCGTGGATAAGGCAAATGAAGTCAGAAGCCGGATAGAGGATATCGAAAGTGTTTCGGCCGCATTGTTCAGGGAGTGGGAACAGGAGATTACACAATACTCAAACTCGACTTTAAAACGAAGCAGCCAGGAAAAGCTCGATACAACGAAGTCATATTACAGACAGCTTGTTGCTGCCATGAAAAATGCTGAATCCAGAATACAACCTGTGTTGACTGTTTTTAATGATCAAGTCATGTATCTTAAACATAACCTAAATGCCCGGGCGATTGCTTCATTGAAAGGAGAATTGAAAACACTGCAATCGAATGTCTCAATTCTGGTTGCCGCGATGGAAAAATCTATAAATGAAGCCAATACTTTTATCAGCAATATGGAGAAGGGTTAAACAGCGATTTTTATTCATGATGGTTGTTTGCCAGCAAGGCTTTGAGGGAAGATTGCAAGGGGGATTCAGCTGGTAATGAACAGGATAGTCTGTCCAGATGCTCAACAGCAGTCTGGCTCAGTAAACGTTTAATTTCATGAGTGTCTTCAGATTCTTGGGAATGCAACTGAGGCTGGATGCGAAACCTGATATCTTCAACCTTGATTCCGGTTTTATTCATTTTTTGTTGAATTGATGGGGCAAAGTTGCGTAGCCGAGTGGCAGAAGCACCGTTATCCACATAAATAACCAAGAGGCCGTCAGCGGTATGCTGCCCTGCCGTACATCGATTTTTGAATTGAGATGGAATAATATCCAGTAGGTGTTTCTGTACCTCTGCCAGATGTCGTGCCTTGATAAATAATTGACCATAATCGGGCGTATTACTCAGAACTGTCAGATAGTTGCTTAGATTAAGGATGGACATGCCATTTTGCTTTGTATACATATTATAAATATTGAAGATTATGCTGGATAATCAGGGTTTGAGACAATATGCTCGGTACCAAAACAGTTATTGTCTTTTCTGCTTATCATTTCGATTATGGTAGTATGGTCGGACTTTATTATCGCAACGATTTGATGTGTCGCTGCGGAATTTATCCTGACATACGATGAATTAGATCAGTTGATGCTCAGCCAGATAAATGATTGCGTAAATAAGAAAAGTGCGGGTCACAGCAAGCACTACTTAACGCACTGAATCCAAATATAATGTGTATCATTTATCCTCGTTACGTATCTGCAACTATTATGCGCTTGCATGCATTTTCTATAACATTATTCTGGTTTGATCATGAATCAGCCAGCAAGCAATTTCAGTACCCCTCTGCTTCCCCCTGCTGTGAAATAGATCATGTTTGATAGTTGATCTGTATTACAGTGCATTTTTACATCAATAGATAAACAACAATTTCCCATGCTGAGTAATTTACTAAAAGGTATTTTTGGTAGTCGTAACGATCGATTGGTAAAGCAATATTCAAGGATCGTCCGCACCATCAATGAGCTGGAAGCTGTCATTTCACCACTGTCGGATGAGGAGCTGCGTGACAAGACGAGCGAGTTCAAGCAACGTATCTCAAATGGCGAAAAACTGGATCAATTGCTGCCAGAAGCGTTTGCCGTAGTCAGGGAGGCGAGTAAACGTGTTCTTGGCATGCGTCATTTCGATGTACAGCTAATCGGCGGAATGGTGCTGCATGAAGGGAAAATCGCCGAGATGCGTACCGGTGAGGGAAAGACATTGATGGCCACCTTACCAATCTATCTTAATGCGCTTTCCGGAAAGGGAGTGCATATTGTTACAGTCAATGATTATCTGGCGAAGCGTGATGCTGAATGGATGGGGCAAATTTATCAGTTCCTCGGATTGAGTGTCGGGGTGGTTTTGTCACAGATGCCTCATGAAGATAAACAAGCTGCTTATGGTGCAGATATAACTTACGGTACGAACAACGAATATGGCTTTGATTACCTGCGTGACAATATGGTGGGGCATAGCGCAGAGCGGGTACAACGCGTGCTTAACTTTGCAATTGTGGACGAGGTTGATTCGATCCTTATTGATGAAGCCCGAACGCCTTTGATCATTTCTGGCATGGCTGAAGGGGATACCGAAGTCTATAAACGCGTTGACGTATTGATTCCCCGGCTTACTCGGCAGAAGGATGAAAATAGTCCGGGTGATTATAGTGTGGATGAAAAAACGCAACAGGTATTACTGAGCGAGGAAGGATTTATACATGCTGAAAAATTACTGGGTGAGGTTGGCTTGCTGCCAGCGGAATCCAGTTTGTATGATCCAGCTAATATTACTTTGATTCACCACCTTAATGCGGGATTGCGTGCGCATGCGTTATACAACCGCGATCAGCATTATGTTGTGCAGAACGATGAGGTGGTTATTGTAGATGAATTTACTGGTCGTTTAATGCCGGGAAGGCGCTGGTCGGAGGGATTGCACCAGGCTGTTGAAGCCAAAGAAAATGTTTCAATTCAGAAAGAAAATCAAACTTTGGCATCTATCACCTTTCAGAACTATTTCAGGATGTATGAAAAACTTGCCGGTATGACCGGTACTGCTGATACGGAGGCATTTGAGTTTCAGCAAATCTATGGATTGGAGACGGTTGTCATTCCAACTCACCGTCCGATCGCACGGGAAGATCGTATGGATCAGGTTTTTCGTACGGCACGAGAAAAATATCAGGCGATTATTGCGGATATCAAAAGCTGTTACGAGCGTGGACAGCCAGTTCTGGTTGGAACTGGCTCAATCGAAAATAATGAATTGCTATCGACCATGCTGACAAAAGAGAAGCTACCTCATCAGGTTCTCAACGCCAAGCAGCATGAACGGGAGGCCGATATCATCGCTCAGGCAGGGCAGTCGAAGATGGTGACCATAGCGACTAATATGGCTGGTCGAGGAACGGATATTGTGCTAGGCGGAAATCTGGAGCAGGTAATCAATCGTATTCGGGTAGATGATGCTCTTGATGATATGACCAAAACAGAAAAAATAAAGGAAACCCGCCAAGCGTGGCAAGTCAGGCATGATGAGGTAATCAAGCTGGGAGGATTGCATATCATTGGCACTGAACGGCATGAATCACGCCGGATTGATAATCAGCTGCGTGGACGTTCCGGCCGGCAGGGTGATCCGGGCTCCAGCCGTTTTTATCTTTCCCTAGAAGATCCACTGTTACGTATTTTTTCTTCCGACCGGGTAGCGAATATTATGACGCGCCTTAAAATGCCAGAGGGAGAGGCAATCGAACATCCATGGGTGACGCGTGCAATAGAAAATGCTCAGAGAAAAGTCGAAGCCAGAAATTTTGATATTCGCAAGCAATTACTGGAATACGATGATGTGGCCAATGATCAGCGCAAGGTTATTTATCAGCAGCGCAACGAGTTGCTGGATGCCGAGCAAGGTATTTCAGAAACCGTTAGTGCTATTCGTGAGAGTGTGATAAACCAACTAATTGGTCTTTATATTCCTGCACAAAGTATAGAAGAACAATGGGATGTTCCTGGGTTAGAGAAAGCTTTGGCCAGTGAATTTCTCTTGCGAATTCCCGTGCAGGAATGGTTGGAAGCTGATAGTGAACTGCATGAAGAAAATCTGCGTAGCCGTATCATGGAATCTGTGAACACCAGCTATCAGGGTAAAGTCGAACAAGTGGGTGCATCAATCATGAATCAATATGAGCGTATGGTGATGTTGCACAGTATAGATTCACATTGGCGTGAGCATTTGGCTGCGCTGGATCATTTGAGACAAGGGATTCATTTGCGCGGCTATGCTCAACAAAATCCTAAGCAGGAATATAAAAGGGAAGCTTTTGAGCTGTTTGCGGGGATGCTCGACGCGATTAAAGCTGATGTAACAAAAATTCTTATGACCGTACAAATCCGTAGTGAGCAGCAGGTTGAATCAGTAGCAGAAACCTCAACCCCGAAAAATTTGCAATATCATCACGCTGCTTATAGTGAGGCGGAAGAGGAGCATCAATCAGTCACGGAGGGTCATGAAGCCAAGCAACAACCATTTGTACGTAAAAGTGACAAGATTGGACGGAATGATCCATGTCCTTGTGGATCAGGCAGGAAATATAAGCAATGTCATGGTAAATTAGATTAAGGCCCATATCAATTAGTCGATAGTAATCAATCTATCTTGGCGAGTATAGTCTATGCTAAAATAATCGCGCTTTTTAGGAGGGTGCCAGGGTGCCATTTTAGAAATTCATGTGCTTCAAGGTGCCGGAATTAAGTGTGTTATTGATTAGCTGGTAATTAATGAAATGGAATTGTTAGAAAATGACAGACAGTGGTGATAACGGAAAGATGAGCGGGCGACGCCGCTTTTTACTGGTGGCCACTTCGGTTGCTGGGGTGGTTGCTGGCGCGGGTGTGGCGACACCTTTTTTGCGTAGTATGATGCCTAGCGAACGAGCTAAAGCTGCAGGGGCACCGGTTGAAGTGGATATCAGTAAGCTGGAACCAGGTATGCTGCTGACAGCTGAATGGCGAGGAAAGCCTGTTTGGGTACTGAAGCGTACTTCTGAAATGTTGGATGATCTAAAGAAATTAAATGACCAGCTGGCTGACCCGAACTCTGAGCGAGATCAACAGCCTCCTTACGCGCAAAACCCGACAAGATCAATCAAACCCCAGATACTGGTTGTGCTGGGAGTTTGTACGCATCTTGGATGTTCCCCAGTATATCGGAAGGATATAGCGCCTGCTGATCTAGGTGAAGACTGGCTAGGGGGGTTCTTTTGCCCTTGTCATGGATCCAAGTTTGACTTGGCTGGACGTGTCTACAAAAACGTACCGGCTCCTACCAATCTGGTAGTACCTCCTTATACCTATTTAAGTGATAACCAACTTTTGGTTGGTTCTGACAGTAAAGAGTCCGCCTAAAATGAATAAACAGCAAAATTCAATGATAAAATGGATAGACGAGCGTTTTCCATTGACTTCTACTTGGAAAGCGCATCTATCTGAATATTATGCTCCCAAGAATTTCAATTTTTGGTATTACTTTGGATCGTTAGCGTTATTGGTGCTGGTTAATCAGCTGCTGACAGGTATTTTTCTGACCATGAGTTATAAACCAGATGCCGGAATGGCCTTCGCGTCGGTTGAATATATCATGCGAGATGTGGATTTTGGCTGGTTGATCAGATATATGCATTCAACTGGTGCTTCCATGTTTTTTGTGGTGGTTTATCTGCACATGTTTCGCGGAATGATGTACGGATCTTACCGAAAGCCGCGTGAATTGCTGTGGTTGATAGGTATGGCCATATTTTTTGTTCTGATGAGCCTGGCCTTTACAGGATATATTTTGCCATGGGGGCAAATGTCCTATTGGGGAGCTCAGGTTATCGTCAGTATGTTCGGAGCAATACCACTTATAGGCGATACCTTGTCAAACTGGATTCTCGGTGACTTCATGCTGTCGGATGCAGCTTTAAACCGGTTTTTTGCTTATCACGTGGTAACACTTCCTATTTTGATTGTAGTGCTGGTGTTTGTACATATCATTGCTTTGCACGAAACGGGATCCAATAATCCTGATGGTATAGAAATCAAGGCTAACAAAGATCCACAAACCGGGATCCCGGTCGATGGCATACCGTTTCATCCTTATTACACGGTCAAGGATATCTTTGGAGCAGTGGGATTTTTGATTGTGTTCTGTGGGATTATTTTCTTTGCACCAGAGATGGGTGGATATTTTCTGGAAGATAATAATTTTATACCAGCCAATCCTTTACATACCCCGGATCATATTGCTCCAGTATGGTATTTCACTCCATATTACTCCATGTTGCGTGCAGTGACAGTGAACTTTTTGGGTGTGGATGCCAAATTATGGGGTGTGATTTTAATGGCGGCGGCTGTAGTTATCTTTTGTTTCCTGCCTTGGCTGGACCGCAGTCCAGTTAAATCAATCCGCTATAAAGGACCCTATTTTAAAATTGCGTTGACTCTTTTTGTGATCAGCTTTTTTGTTCTCGGGTGGTTGGGGACTAAATCGGTAACACCTTTGTATACTTTACTGGCACAAATCTTTACTACGATTTATTTTGCTTTCTTTCTGCTGATGCCGTGGTATAGCAAAATAGATAAAGTTAAACCTGAACCAGAGAACGTAACAAAATGAGAATGATAAAAATTTTATTACTGGCTGTATTACTAACTCCTTTTGTCGCACATTCTTCCGGGCAGGAAGTTGAGTTAGACAAAGCTCCTATAGATAGGACTGATAAGGAATCGCTGAAACGTGGTGCCAATAGTTTCGTTGAATACTGTCTCACATGTCATGGCGCTGATTTTATGCGCTATAACCGACATCGTGATATCGGAATGAGTGAGGATGATATTCGTACGGAACTTATTCATACCGGACAAAAGACTGGCGATCTTATGGAAGCAGCTATGAGAAAGAAAGAGGCTGAGCAATGGTTCGGTGTGGCTCCTCCAGATTTATCTGTTATCGCTCGATCCCGTGGAGCAGATTGGTTGTATACCTATTTACGTACTTTTTATCAGGATACGTCCACTTATAGTGGTTGGAATAACTTGACTTTTGACAAAGTTGCAATGCCTCACGTTCTGCATCATTTACAAGGATGGCAGACATTGGAACCGGGAACCAAAAATTTGGTTTTAACAAAATCCGGGACGATGACAAAAGGGGAATACGATAAATTTGTAGCTGATTTAGTAAATTATATGGTTTATTTAGGTGAGCCACATGCATCTTATCGTAAAGAACTTGGAGTCATCGTATTACTGTTTCTGTTTGGTATGCTTGGGCTAACCTATCTGCTTAAGAAAGAATACTGGAGAGATATACATTGAAGATTCTTCAGAATTATCTTCTGTAAATTAATTACTTGTTATACAGAAGCTATGATGACATTATATTCAACAGCAACTTGTCCTTTCAGCCATCGTTGTCGAATTGTATTGCATGAAAAGGATATGGATTTTCAGGTTATCGATGTTGATCCTAATAATATACCTGAGGATATCGCTGTAATTAGTTCACACGGAAAAGTGCCAATCCTGGTTGAAAGAGATCTTATATTGTATGAAGCAAACATCATCAATGAATATATCGATGATCGTTTTCCTCATCCGCAATTAATGCCTGCGGAACCAGTGATGCGTGCTCGCGCGAGATTACTATTACACCGATTTGAGAAGGAGCTTTTCAGCCATGTTGAGTCTCTGGAGCAGGGCAATCCAAAAGCAGCAGACAAAATTCGCATAGAAATTGCGAATGGATTGGCAATGATTGCCCCTATCTTCGACAAACAGAGATATATGCTGGGAGATGAATATACCATGCTGGATGTGGCAATTGCTCCGTTATTGTGGAGGCTTGATCACTATGGGATCAAGCTACCAAAGCAGGCTGCTGCGTTGCTAAAGTATGCTGAAAGGCTTTTTAGCAGACCGCTATTTATTGATGCATTGACTCCAGCTGAAAAATTGATGCGTAAATGAATAATGTCTCTTCAATCAAACCTTATTTAATACGTGCTGTCCATGAGTGGTGTATTAATAATGGATATTGCCCTTATATCTCAGCATTAGAAGATGGATGTTCTGGTATTCCGGCTGAGTTATTTAAGAATAAAGAAATTATACTTAATATAAGCAGCCAGTCAGTGAATGACTTACAGATTGATAATGAAATAATTCAATTTATAACTCGGTTCAATGGAGTACCAAAAAAAATCAGGATTATGATTGCAGCTGTATCTGCAATATTTGCGCGAGAATCAGGGCAAGGACTTACCTTTATTCCGGAGATTAATACGGGATGGACCGAGGGGAGTTACATAGATGATTCTATTTTACAGAAAGACCAAGCTTTATCCGTTGAAGGTAAACAACGAGATAAAGCGTTTTTAAAAATTGTAAAATAGTTTTATTTTTTTATTTGCCGGCATAGCTCAGTTGGTAGAGCAGCTGATTTGTAATCAGAAGGTCGCGAGTTCGATTCTTGCTGTCGGCACCATTAAATCAATAGGGTAGGTGAGTTTTCTAATCTGCTGATTTTTCCGGTCAAATTTGTGTCAGGAAGCAGCAGAACATCTACCACTTCTGCATGTTTTCTGAATTACTCGGGAGCGAGATGAGCATAACACTTCGCCATCTCGGTTGATTCCCAAGCTCCCATCTCCTGGATCACATTCAAAGGCGCACCTCTTCGAGCTAACCAACTTGCCCAGGTGTGTCGCTCATGCCAGCGGAAATTTTCGATACCGGCACGCATCAATGCCTTCCGCCATGCTTTGGTATTGGCTTATGTAATTGGCTGTCCGTTGTATGTAAAGACATTTTACTAGAGTATTTTTGGTTTACTTGTTTACATATCCACATGAAGCGAAGTAGTTGGCACACTCCTCCGGAGTGAACAGATCCAACACTTTGCCGATCTGTGCCCATAAGGCATCCATGGTTCGTTTGGCGGCTTTGCGTAATAGGGCTTTGAGTTTGGAGAACATTTTCTCGA
>JACDJA010001269.1_pt1 | contig 21762 bp, 24 predicted proteins | sample 7449241 | NCBI WGS metagenome assembly JACDJA01 (sample SAMN14253289, study PRJNA609438) | sludge metagenome | isolation source: initial anaerobic sludge | collected 2018-12-20 | reverse complement strand
AGCAAGCAGGGATATGCCTTTCCTTCGGCGGTGCAAAATATGCACATCGCCTTTGGTTTCAAAGCTATAAAGACAAAGCAGTTTGTCTTTATTTACGCTTTTCACTATGTGAGCATGACGCTTTTTCTAAAGAAACTTTTTACTTCGAAAAACTGCTATTCGCTAGTTTTCTCCACTTTTCTAAAAAGTGGAAAGAAGAAACTCTTAAAACTGAATTTTTTTATATTATTCAAGTAAAATTACAAAAATAATACAAGTTATAAAGGAAAATTATGTACAAGATAACGCCAACGGAATTAGGCAAAAAAGTAGACTTCAAACTGCCTGACCCTGCATTTTTTGAAGCCCTTGGCGAAGAAGGCATAAGAGCACTGATGTATGATTTTTATGACATCGTCTATGAGAGTGATATCGCCTCTTTTTTCCCACAAGATCCGGAAGAGTTTGCGGAAGTCAAAGAGAAAAACACAAAATTTTTTATCCAACTTTGTGGCGGACCGAAATACTATGAGGATATATCACAAGGGATGAATCTCAATGACTATATGATAAAAATTCATGATGATTTTTCTATCTATGAGAAATCTCGCCTAGAGTGGCTTGGAGCAATGAAAGAAGCATTGAGTAGAGTCAATATAGATCAAAAACTCAAAGATGATTTTTGGGACTATGTAGAAGCATTCTCCAAACTAACAGTCAATACGAAAGTTGACGGGGTCAAATACTATCATGATCTATGATGGGCAAACCACCAGCTAAATGCAAAAAGGAGTCCCGGTGTTTTGACTATATCCTCATCAAACATCAACTTCTTTGCTTCACTTTGTGATAAAGAGATAACCTCTATCAGTTCATCATCCACTCCACCACCTTTTGAAACTCTCATTGACTCATCGATTGTGGCATAGTAGAGTGTCTGCTTAGAGCCTGCGAAACCGACTGAAGTATAAAACGATGTGATTTTTTGGATATCTTTTGGAGTGACCTTATAGCCACACTCCTCTTCTATCTCCTCTATGGCAATCTGCTCTAGACTCAAAGGTTTATCAACAAGTCCTGCACACAATTCGATACTCATACCGTCTTTATGCCCATTTGCATAGACAGGAGGTCTAAACTGTTTAACGACCACAAAAGCATCCTCTTCTTTGTGATAAAGTAAAATCGCTACACTATCGCCTGCTTTTACTATCTCCCATGTTTTTTGCCTGCCCTCTTGAGTATAGGTTGCAAGATATGGAAAAAGATACTCTGATTTCTCTAAGGGTTTGAGCTCAAAAGATGTCACTTTCATGAATCGCCAACACTCTCTTTTTTGGGGCGCTCTTGCATATCTTTCCAAACATAAGAGCTCTCTTTATTTTTGAGCATTTCAAGGAGTTTTGCCTTATTTTCTTGCGCATTAGGGATAGGAACTTTTTTGTAAAACACTTCATCAACATCTTCATATTTGACGATACTTTTGAGAACACTTTTCCCTTTGGAATCACGACTTATCATATTCATAGGGTTGATAGGTTTTCTGTTTTGATAGATTCCAAGATGCAAGTGTGGTCCGGAACTTACACCTGTATTACCCACATAGCCTATCACCTCTCCTGATTTTACAAATGCACCTTTTTTTGCTTTTATCTTACTTTGATGTGCATAGAGTGATACAACGCCTGCACCATGATCTATCTTGACAACATTACCGTACCCTCGCATCCAACCGGCATATATCACCCTGCCATCTCCGATTGCCATGATAGGAGTTCCTCTCTTCGCTCCAAAATCAACCCCATGATGTGGTCTATATCTTTTGAGAACAGGATGGTATCTACTTAAACTAAAAGGCGATGTGATTCTGATGTATTTGAGAGGTAATGCAAACTTTCCTCCACCTATCGTATAGTGTACTTTTTGCTTTGATGTTACAGTATAAGGCTCTAACATATGGATGCCGTCATACCCTCTCCCGGTCTCTTCATCGATGCTAATGAACTTCTCTTTGCCTCTATTTTTGATCATGATAGCTTTGATATGTGGAGCGCCGTAAAACATCCCCATGCGTGTATCTTGGGAATAAAAAAAAGAAACCTCATCGCCTACTTTAAAATATCTTGCATTAAAAGCCTTTTTGAGTGCATAAGAGACCCTAGCGGCTAACATTTTATGTCCGATTTGCTCTACTATATCGTTATACAAAATGTTTGTTAGCTGAACTGTTGCAAAATACTCTTTTGTGTCAAACTCAATAGGGATGATATCAAACCCAAACTCTTTGCTCTTAGGATCTCTATAAAGCTGTATCTGCATCTCGGAGTTGATAGCAATAAGCGCTTGCAATATATTGCCCTGCTCATCTACAAGCTCATAAAACTTTTGTCCGGCATGTATTTCATTGAAAAATTGAACATCCCCTTCGTCAATTTTCTCTAAAATATTTAACGGAATACCTTTATCGGCAAGATATTCGGAAAATGTTTCGCCTTTTTGCCATCTCTGCTCAATAACTTTTGCGCTAAACGCGTAAGTGCTGAGAAGCAAAAAAATTATTAGGATGCTTCTCATCCAACCCCCATAATTATTTTTTAGATGCATTATACCAAAAGATTATAAATCGTTTTATTATAGAGTTTTTTAATCTTTTGGGGGTATAATCTTACAGATATAAAAAGTAAGAAAAGGATTGCGAATGCGTTTTTTTATCATGGTTGTTGGACTTAGTATAGCCCTTATGGCTGATTTTTTTCCAAGAACAATAAACACTACCGTCTCTGGGGTAAATGGCGATACAGTAACACTAAAATCTAAATTGCCTATCGGCATGAGTGGGATTGTAGTACACGGGTATGGTGGCGAGCTTAAATCAATCACGGCTATTATCGAACAAACTTCAGGCGGCAATGAAGCAAAAATAATCGGTAGAGACCTCGTTTCACACGACAACCTCCCTGCTCCAAAAACAAAGATACAAGCAGGAGATAAGGTCATCGGGGGCTATCTATATGATAATGTATTGGTTCTTGCTCCAAATGCGGATGTTTACAATGAAGTTACTTCAAGTTATGATAAAAATTGGATACATCCTGATGAGTTTGCACTCTTTCTCTCAACTATCAAAGAGCCTACTCCAACGAAAGAAAATCTCAAAAAATTTGCAAAAGAGTATCAAGCCGGTCTTATCTTAATCGTCAAAAAAGATAGCATAGCACTTTATGATCCCTTGAGTGAAAAAATTGTCTCAAAAAAAGCATTTAGCCCAAAGACAACATATACACAAGCTCCATTTTATATGAGACTCAACAAGATCAAAACGGGACTATTTGGGAGTGAATATGAGGGTGATTATTATGAATTAATGGGGAACTTTCAGTGATCGAAAACGCTCATCTTAAAGAGTTTGAAAATATACTAGGCAAAGAAAATGTCTATAGTGATAAAGCCCATCAAATAGCTTACAGCTATGATGCAACTAGACAGAGATATCAACCGGATGTAGTTCTCTTTCCGAGAGACGAAGAGGATGTATCTAAAATCCTGCGTTACTGCAATAAACACGCAATCATCATCACTCCAAGAGGCGCAGGAAGTGGTTTTACCGGTGGCGCGCTCCCAAAAAATGGTGGTGTGTTGCTTGCTTTTGAAAAACATATGAATAAAATCTTAGAGATTGATACAAAAAATCTTGTTGCAGTCGTTCAGCCGGGAGTCATCAATAAAGAGCTACAAAGAGCCGTAGAAGAGATAGGACTTTTCTATCCACCTGATCCTGCAAGCGAAGAGTACTCCACACTCGGCGGCAATGTCAATGAAAATGCCGGCGGAATGCGCGCGGCAAAATATGGCATTACCAAAGATTATGTGATGGCACTTCGTGCGGTTCTTCCAAATGGTGAGATTATAAGAGCAGGCAAAAGGACTATCAAAGATGTTGCAGGCTACAACATAGCCGGTATACTTATAGCAAGCGAAGGGACACTTGCAGTGACTACAGAAATCACGCTAAAACTCATCCCGAAACCAAAATTTACAAAAGCCTATATGGGGGTATTCCCTAGCGTTGAAGATGCTATGAATGCTGTTTTTAAATCATTGGCAAAAGGCGCTAATCCTGTAGCGATGGAGTTTTTAGATAGCTTGGTTGTAAGCGCACTCAAAAGAAAACTTGGCATTGAACTTCCCGAGGATGCAGGCGCACTTCTCATAGGTGATGTAGATGGCAATGTGCAAGAAGAGGTTGATCTCCAACTATCGATTCTAGAGCAATCCTTCAAAGAAAATAACGCGAGTGGTTTTGAGGTATCTAGCAGTGAAGAGGAGCGCGTTAAACTTTGGTACGCTAGAAGAAACGCCTCTCCTTCTATCACTATTTATGGCTCTAAAAAGCTCAATGAAGATATCTCTGTACCAAGAAGTAAACTACCAGAAGCACTCAGTGCTATCTATGCTATCGGGGAGAAATATGGCTTCAAGATACCATGCTTTGGACATGCAGGCGATGGAAATATCCATGTCAATGTGATGGTAGATGGAAGTAACGAGAAGCAACTTGAACTTGGGCACAAAGCTATCGAAGAGATATTTCAGCTTGTTGTCGATATGGGCGGAACGCTCAGCGGTGAACATGGCATAGGACTCAGCAAAGCCCCTTTTATGAATATCGCATTTACCAAATCGGAACTGGAGCTTTTTAGAAGTATCAAGAGCGCTTTTGACCCGAACAATATCCTCAATCCGGGGAAAATGGGACTCTAAGGCTTGAAAAAGAATCCCGCCTTATCAAAAATAATCAAAGACTATATTATTTTCATCAGAAAGTTCATCAATGAGCTTTTTGATGATAAGATAAGTTTTTATGCTTCAAGTCTCAGTTGGAATACGATCTTCTCGATTGTCCCGTTTTTTGCAATAGCGCTTGCCATATTTACAACACTTCCCATCTTTGATAAACTTTATGAAGCATTTCAAAAAATCATATTTGACACACTCATACCTGCAAATTCAAAAATCATCGCAGAAAACCTCTCTTCATTTTTACACAATACGCAAAATCTTGGTCTTGTAGGATTTATCTATATGTTTATAGCCGTATTGCTCTTTTTTAAAAATTACGACCATATCATCAACGATATCTACGAGACACCGAAAAGAAGTTTCGTAAAAGCATTAAGACTCTATGCGCTCTTCTCATTTCTGTTGCCATTGATTGTTTACTTCTCATTTTGGATATCTTCACTTAATTTCGTTTCATTTTTTGGCTATACAATCGGTTTTCTTTTAGCGTGGTTCTCGTTTTTTATAGTCTTTTGGCTCTCCCCAAACAGAACTATAGCAACCCAAGCTGCCCTTATCAGCTCATTTATTACGGCACTGCTGTGGCACCTTTCAAAAAGTTTTTTTGTCTTATATGTTTTAGAAAATAAGACCTATACAACACTTTACGGCTCCATCGCCACGATTCTCTTTTTCTTTTTGTGGATATATCTCTCTTGGGCAATCTTTTTACATGGTGCGAGATTTTGTCATCTTTTAGATTTAGGTAAAGATATAGAGACTCGAGAGTAGTGCACACGCTAAAAGTGCAAAAAAGAGATAGCGGTATCGTATCGCTATAATAGAGAGGATAATATACCCCGAAGCGACATAAGGAGATATAAATACCTCTTTTGTTGCAACCCGACTAGGAAGATCAAAGAGAGCCACTAAAAGTGGGTCAAAGAGAGCTCCAAATCCAACAAGATGTAGAAGTATCGAGAGTGGATAAAATGGGATAAAAAGCAAAGAGAGCAGAGGCGAGCTTAGCTGGCAGATGTTTGTAGTGCCAAAAAATATATGAGTAATTGGCAACATCAAAAGAAATATCCCAAAAGGGATATAGAATATTGCGATCATAGCTTTAGAACTCTTTTCAAACCATTTTAAAACTAAAAATATATAAAAAACACCCGCAACCGAGAACCAAAACGAAAGTGAAAGCAAAAAAGAGGGAACAAGCACAAATAAAAGAGCGACGATGAACGCCAAAAACTCAAAACTTATAATCTGCAAACCCAAAAGCAAAAAGAGCCACCCAAGAAATACCATAGCAAAAGCGCGTGTCAATGAGGGCGGAAAATCGACATACCAAAGATAAAAAGCAAGTGTTAGCACAGCAACAACTCCTACATCCAAAAGAGCATTTCTATAGGGAAAAAATCTTGATTGAAGAGGCTTATAAAGCAAAAGACTTAAAGCAAAAATCACACTCCATAGGATGCCAAGATGAAATCCGCTCAATGCAACAAGATGCGCAACACCGAGTTTTGCAACGACATCTCTCGTCTCTTGAGACAAAGAGGTAGCAAAAAATATCCCATTATAGAAACTTGCAACTCTTGCATCTTGGTGCATAGCTCCAACTTTTTTACTCAGATAGCCTTTCGATGTATCCTGACTTGTGATACTCTTGATCTTACTATTGACAAAAAAAGTACCGAGATAATCAAAAAATCCTATGCTCTCATCCGGAAACAACTGCACTCTTATGTCCGAATTTGGCTCTACCTTGCCATCGTCAAAATAGACGGTAAAAAAACTTAAACCTTCAGAGCTTTTAGCTTTTATCACACTATATTGCCTGCCGTTTTTTGCTTTTAATTTGCTAGAGATGACCTTCGCATCGGTAAAATAAAAAGGTTTGGTGATAAAGTCCTTATAGTCGATATAGATAAATATGACTCTTATGCAAAACAGTATAAACAGCGCTAAGATAGTATAGAAAAAAGATCGTTTTGATAAAAAGAGTGGAGGAGTTTGCATCTATACAGGCGGTATAAACTCCGTCTCTTTAACATAGCTCTCTTCTACGACTTCATATTTTGGTTTATCTATAAATCGTGTCAAGTGTTTTTGGAATTTAAGCTCCACGGTTCCTGTCGGTCCGTTTCTCTGCTTGCCGATGATAAGCTCCGTATCCTCTTCTGCTTTTCTTGTATATTCACTCTTATAAGGTTTGCCCTCAGTTTTGGCTCTCATCTCTTTTTCTTTTTCCATTCGCTCCAAATAGACATCATGTCTATAAACAAAGAGGATGATATCGGCATCTTGCTCTATAGCTCCTGACTCTCTTAGGTCGCTTAACATCGGTCTTTTATTTTCTCTACTCTCAAGAGAACGATTGAGCTGAGAAAGAGCAATGATAGGAATCTCCAGCTCACGAGCAAGCTGCTTGAGCCCTCTTGAAATATCTGAAATCTCTTGCTGTCTTCCTTCTGACCTATTATTACTCTCTCCACTCATAAGTTGAAGGTAGTCGATTACAGCCATAGTTATCTCAGGATGCTGCGCTTTTATCTTACGAAGTTTACTTCTGACATGGTGAATCGTCGCATAACCGCCGTCATCAATGAAAAGTTTACTTTTTGAAACTTCATCAGTTGCTTGTGCAAGATTTTTCCACTCATCCTCCGTAAGATCACCGACCCTTAAAGATTGTAATGCGATACCTGTTTTAACAGATAACAACCGCATCATCAACTGTTCTGCAGGCATCTCTAAAGAGAAAAAAGCTACTCCCTCACCTCTGTCGATTGCTTTTTGTGCCATGTTGAGTACAAGTGCCGTTTTCCCCATAGAAGGACGCGCAGCGATGATAACCAAATCACCCTTACCGAAACCGCTCGTCTTTTCATTGAGATTAAAGAATCCCGTATCGGTACCTATGAGTCTAGTATTGCCGAGTGCCTTGAGCCTTTCTATCTCCACCATCATGGCTTCTGTTACTTCAACTGATGTTCTAAAGTCATCACTGATAGCCTCTTGCGTTATCTCATAAAGCTTTTTCTCAACAAGATCCATGATCTCTTCATTTGGGAGATCATCTTCTATCGTTATCTTTTTTATCTCAGTAGCAAGCTTTACCAAAGACCTTTTTGCAGATTTTGCTTTGATATCAAGCACATAGGCTCTTGTATTGGTGATTGGATTAGCGGAGAGGATATCCATCATAGCTGATTCATCAAATTTACCCATTGAGCGAAGTTTATTTTCTAAAAACTCTTCAACGATAGGTTTCTCTTCTTTGCTAAGCTCATGCATAGCATTGAAAAGATAGGCGTGAAAAGGGAGGTAAAAATCTTTTGCATTCAACATACTTGCGACCTCTTCATAGGTCTCAGGGTCAAATATGACAGCTGAGAGAACAGCTCTTTCGATATTGAGATTGTACATACTCTCCATGATTTCACTCTTTTGATAGTATTCCGCGCCAATAAAATATCTTATCAAACATTAGATACTTTGTTGATGTAGTGATGAATATTGTACCAAAAGAAGCAGTAAGAGTTCTTGAATTTTTCAATGTTTGAACTTTATTATGCTACAATCACCTCATATTATAATTACTCCATCGACCAATTATTTTGGTCAATAAAGTAATAGAAGGCAACAATGAAAGAGCGATACCCTACTAAAAAGATATTTGTCGGTGATGTAGCCATAGGGGGCGATGCACCTATCTCAGTACAATCGATGACATTTAGCGATACGAAAGATATTGAAGCAACCCTAAAACAGATCAACAGGCTCCACTTTGCAGGGGCTGACATCGTTCGTGTTGCCGTACCTGATATGGAAGATGCGCTCGCTCTAAAAGCTATAAAAAAACAAATCAGTTTGCCTCTTATTGCTGATATACACTTCAATTACCGTTTAGCCTTAGAGGCTGCCAAATGGGTCGATGCGATCCGATTTAATCCCGGTAACATAGGTGAAAAAGGTCGCATCAAGGAGATCGTCAAAGCGTGCAAAGAACGCTCACTTCCCATACGCATAGGAGTCAATGCAGGCTCACTCGAAAAAGAATTCGATCAGCGTTACGGTGCAACTGCTAAGGGTATGGTAGCAAGTGCGGAATACAATATCAAATTTTTAGAAGATTTAGATTTTACCGATATCAAAGTATCGCTCAAAGCAAGCGATGTAGATAGAACCGTAGAAGCCTATCGAATGTTAAGGCCAAAAAACAACTACCCTTTCCACATAGGTGTCACGGAAGCAGGCACACTTTTTCATGCAACGATTAAATCATCCATCGGACTTGGTACACTCTTGCTTGATGGCATCGGCGATACGATGCGAGTCTCAATCACCGGAGAACTCGAAGAGGAGATAAAAGTCGCTCGTGCGATACTCAAAGATAGTGGTAGAGCCAAAGAGGGAGTCAATATCATCTCTTGTCCGACATGTGGTAGGATAGAAGCTGATTTGGTTAGTGCAGTAGCTGAGATAGAAAGACGATGTGCGCATATCAAAACACCGCTTGATATATCCGTAATGGGGTGCGTTGTTAATGCCATAGGTGAAGCAAAACACGCTGATGTAGCGATCGCTTACGGTAAAGGAAGCGGTCTTGTGATGCTCAAAGGTGAGATTGTCGCAAAATTAAGCGAAGATAAACTTGTAGAGAGATTTATAGAGGAAGTTGAAAAATTGGCTTCCGATAAAGACTAGCTAAAATCGATAGGATCCATATCGATAGTAACGGCTCTCTCATTGATGCTATGCAAAGCTCTGAGGAGTTTTGATCTCTCATAGGAGCGTAGTACGATATGGTAACGATAGTTATTGGCTATCTTTTCTATGGGTGCGACCCCTGAGTCCATAACCTCCACCCCTTCTATACTTTGAAGCGCATCAGTTATCTTTTGTACTATGTTTTTAGCTTTTTGGATATCCCTTTGCTGTATCACTACTCTAGCAAGATTTGAAAAAGGCGGATAAGAAGCCGCTTCCCTAAAACTCAGTTCATCTTTTAAAAAAAGTTCATAATCGCTTAGATATCCCTCATAGGTCTCTTTTTGTGCACTCTGGATGATAACCTCAGCCTCTTTAGCCCTTCCACTTCTACCAGCTACTTGAAATAGGAGACTTAGCGCTCGCTCTTTTGCTCTATAATCCGCAAGTGAGATGATATAGTCAAGCCCCATGATGACGCTCAGCGTTATATTGCCATAGTCATGCCCTTTACTGAGCATCTGTGTTCCAAGTAGTACTCTGCTCTCTCCACTTTCAAATCGCCCCAATGCCTCTGTAAGTTTTTTGTGCGTCGTGATACTATCTTTATCAAACTGTTCAATCACTATATCTTTTATCGCTTCATTGATAAGCTCTATCGCTTCAGCAGTCCCAAGACGCTCACTACTTAAAGGTGCATATCCACAACTTGGGCACTCCTCTATGATAGGCTGCGTAAAGCCACAATAGTGACATCGCAAGTGCCTATGTCTTCGGTGTAGTGCCATGCCAACGGAGCAAAATGGGCACTTTACGGACTCGCCGCATGATTTGCAGTAAAGATACTTAAAACTTCCTCTTGTAGGTAAAAATATAAGTATCTGCCCATCCTTTTTATGATGAGCCTCGATAGCATTTATAATATCTGCATTAATACTATCTCCGGTTACAAATCGATACTCTTTTTTGGTTTTGATAAATGTTTTATCGAGCTTGACAACGGGATATTTATGATAACTATTTACCTGTGGAGTTGCGGAGCACAAAAGTACTTTTGCGCCGATTTTCTTTGCGATAAAAAGTGCAACATCTCGTGCATTGTAGCGTGGTTTGCTCATCGATTTATAGCTATCATCATGCTCCTCATCCACGACGATAAGTCCGATACTCTTAAGTGGGGTAAAGAGTGCACTTCTCGCCCCTGCAACTACCCTAGCTTCGCCACTCAATATCTTAGCAAGAGCACGCTCTTTTTGTTTCTTGGTAAGTTTTGAGTGCCATATCACGACACTTGAGCCGAAATACTCCTCAAGACGCCCTTGCATCTGAGGCGTGAGTGATATCTCAGGCATCAGCAAAAGCGCATTTTTACCCTCATCTAATGTTTCACAGATAAGTGAGATAAATATCTCGCTTTTCCCTGAACCCGTCACACCAAAGAGTAGCGAGGTATCCTCTTTTTGTATGGCATCAAATGCGCTTTGCTGATATTTTGTAAGTTTTGGAGGTTGAGGGTCTATAGATGCTTGATCATACTCTATCTCGCTATCATAAGGGACAAACAGAGCCAATGCTTCCCCAATCGAACTAAAATAATAGGTACTTATAAACTTTGCTATCTCAAGTTGTGTTGCATCAAAATATCTTGAGGTTACCTCTAAGATATCGGAGGTTTCAAAATCAGGTGCATCGACCTCTTCTAAAACAACAGCCTCTTTTATGGTTGATTTCATAGGCACTTTAACGATAGTGCCGGCTTTTATGGAGTCACTAAAGACATAAGTTAACAGTGGTGCGCTTGAGCGCGAAAGAGCAACTTGATAGGTGTATATGATAGACTCACTTTTTTAGTTCATTATACAAAAAAGTGAGTTAAGTAAAGGGTTATTGGGTCAGTCGTGTGCAATTTATATCGCTTGAATTACAAGTGAATTTTCCACCCGTAATTGTAAATACTACAGTTCCATTGCCCCAAGGCATTCTGTAAGTATATGTACCGCCCCCACTATCTACCCAGCATGCTTTTGATGTTGCAGTTTTACATTTAAATACCGTAGTTTCAAAGACGGCACTTGTAACTCCATCTCCATCATCATCACTAAAATCAGCAAATACTTCATTTGGTGCAGCATTATTGCTTATGGATGTTATAGCCGTAAAGTCACCCCTTAACACTCTTTTTTGTCTCTCAGTTGCAAGTGCACTTTGTATCGTGCCTATTATTGTTTTTGCTTTAGCCATCTCGGCATCATCTCTCGTGGCTGCTAATTTTGGTATGGCGACTGCCGCAAGTATGCCTATGATAGCTATCACAAATACTAGCTCTAACATGGTAAATGCTTTCCTATTTGAAAATTTCATTAATTATCCTTTTAATTTAAAGTAATAATATGCCCTGGCGATTCTTTATAAAAATTTCTTTTTTCTGCATCCGAGACCATTATTTTAGCTGTTAAACTCACTGGAGCACTCGTCGGTTTTGAGGTAACGATACCAACTTTATATTTCATCACTCCTTGAGAGTCCGCTTCGGATACAAAGACTGGTTTATATATAACAACATCTTCTCCATTACAAACATATGTTATAGGGGTTGTAGTACTCAAGATAGTATTTTCGTTTTCTTTGATACCATCTTTTGAGCTTCCAACTCCAACGCTAATATTTGTCATATGTTTAATAGCATCAAAGTAACCGTTTTTCGCATAATAAAATGAGATTTCTTGAAGAACATTAGAAGCTTGGACACCACACACATTAGCATGCGCATCATCCCTAGAACCAACCATTTTAGAAATTCCAACAGCTGAAAGTATCCCAATAATAGCAATGACGAATATAAGCTCTATCATAGTAAAAGCTTTTCTCATACTCAATGCTCCTTTTTTCTTGTCATTGAGAACCAAGAAAAATCACAAATAAACTTCTTTCATTGATTGAGAGCATCTCTGCATGAAATGCCTCAATCAAATTTCATATCAGGTAAAACTAATTACCGCCTATAACATACCCAGGTGCCGCTTTATAAAAATTCTTATTAGTAAAATCCGTAACAACGATTTTCGCAGAAACAGTTGTTGGAGTAGCCCCTGGAGCTGCAGCAACAATACCATACTGATCATGCACAATACCTTGAGCATCAGTATAAGTACCTTGTGTTGGAGTATAAACAACTACTGCTTCTCCATTACACATATATGTTACATTACTGTTTGTAGCTGGGATAGTTGCTCCTGCCTCTTGAATACCATTTCCTGCCGCAACACCATTTCTTAAGCTTGACATATTAGCAAGTGTATCAAAATAACCATTTTTTGCATAATAACCACTAAGTTCTTGCAATAATCCTGCTGCTTCATTTTCACATACTTTTGCTGCAGCATCATCTCTATTTGCAGACAATCTTGGTATAGCAACTGCTGCCAATATACCAATAATCACGATCACGAAGACCAATTCTATCATCGTAAAACCTTTTCTCATAATTTCTCCTTTAATTTTTAAAAATTGATAGAATCAAATATTTTTTCGATTCTTATGATAACTATAGCATATAAATACCGAGATTGTCAATAAACTTAAAAAATAATTCTAATTTTTTATTTCAAAGTCTAGTTTGCTATCAATCTTGCGAAGTTCATCTTCAAAACCGTTGACTATCTTAGCGAGCCTAAGATAAGACTTTAGAAGCACTTCAGCTCTATTATCCGTGCCAAAGTTAACACCCATAGAGTTCAAATCTTTTTCCACAAAATCGGCAAATTTCTTCTCTAAGTTTATATTGTACCTATGCCCTGCTATCGTTATAGAGATACTTTTTTTCATCAATATCCTTTATTATTGCGCTAAAAGCGTCTCTACTTTTTCAATGATCGCTTCTATCTCTACATCTTTTTGCGCTAACTCACTTTTAAGCCTTGTAACTTCATCTTGAAGCGAGCCACTACCGCTCAGTTGTGATTTGAGCTCATCATTTTCACGCTTGAGTACCTCATACGCCTCTTTAAGTCCATCAATCTTGGCACTCAATCTCTCCAATATTTCCATATCAGCCTCCTAAGCTTTTACTCTTTTGGTATAATAGCAAAAATTTATATAACAGTAGGAAATTGTGTCAATATTCCAATTAAAAAGCACTTATCAACCCTCGGGTGATCAACCCGAAGCCATCAAAGAGCTCGTCACATCTATACAAAAGGGGAACCGTTATCAAAGTCTGCTAGGAGTGACGGGCTCAGGTAAAACTTACACAATGGCAAATGTCATAGAGAAGATATCTAAACCGACACTCATCATGACACACAACAAAACACTCGCCGCACAGCTCTATAGTGAATTTAAAAGTTTTTTTCCAAATAACCATGTAGAGTATTTTATCAGCTACTACGACTACTACCAACCTGAAGCGTATATCCCGAGACAAGATCTTTTTATCGAAAAAGATAGCTCTATCAATGATGAGCTTGAACGCCTAAGACTGAGCGCTACGGCAAATCTTTTGAGCTTTGATGATGTGATTGTTATAGCCTCAGTTTCAGCCAACTATGGTTTGGGCTCTCCTGAAGAGTATAGCTCTATCATCCAAAAACTTCAAATCGGCGATAGCCACACTCAAAAGAGTCTGTTACTTCGTCTTGTTGATATGGGCTATAAGAGAAATGATAACTTCTTTGATAGGGGAGATTTTAGAGTGAACGGTGATGTTGTCGATATCTACCCCGCTTATAATGAAGAATACGCTTTAAGAGTCGAATTCTTTGGAGATGAGATAGAAGATATGTACTATTTTGACTCACTCACAGGAGAAAAAGGAGAGAGCCTACCATCTATCACCATCTATGCTGCCAATCAATTTATAGTCGGCAAAGAGCGACTCAGTATCGCCATGAAAAGTATAGAAGAGGAGCTAGAGCAGAGGTTAGCTTACTACAAGAGTGAAGATAAGATGATAGAGTATAATAGACTTAAACAACGCACGGAGTTTGATCTTGAAATGCTAGAGTCAACAGGCATCTGCAAAGGGATAGAAAACTACTCACGACACCTCACGGGTAAAAAAGAGGGTGAGACTCCTTATTCGCTCCAAGACTATTTTGCTACCAGGGGTGATTATCTGCTTATCGTTGATGAGTCTCATGTAAGTTTACCACAATTTCGAGGTATGTACGCAGGGGATAGAAGTCGCAAAGAGGTGCTTGTCGAGTATGGCTTTAGATTGCCCAGTGCACTTGATAATAGACCGCTTACTTTTGATGAATTCAAGGAAAAAGCGCCATACTATCTTTTTGTCTCTGCAACTCCGGGTGAGTTTGAATTTGAACACTCAAGTATAGTTGCCGAGCAAGTAGTCAGACCTACGGGTTTACTTGATCCACAGATCGAAGTTAACCCTAGCACAAATCAAGTAGAGCATCTCTATGATGCTATGAAGCCAGTTATAGAGAGAGGCGAAAAGATACTCATAACTGTTCTTACAAAAAAGATGGCGGAAGAGCTGACCAACTACTATAATGACCTTGGGCTCAAAGCAAGATATATGCACTCAGATATGGATGCTATCGAGCGAAACCAAACCATCAGGGCACTTCGTCTTGGTGAGTTCGATATCTTAATCGGCATAAACCTACTTCGAGAAGGACTTGACTTGCCTGAGGTAAGTTTGGTTGCTATACTTGATGCAGACAAAGAGGGATTTTTGAGATCCAAAACCTCACTCATTCAAACCGCAGGAAGAGCTGCTAGAAATGTGAACGGTAAGGTGCTCATGTATGCAAATAGAATCACGAATGCGATGCAAGTGACAATCGATATCACAAACGAGAGAAGAGCCAAACAGATAACATACAATAAAATACACGACATCACCCCAACTACCACAAAAAGAGACCTTGATACAAATCTTAAGCTTGAAGATCATGGCGATCTCTACGGCAAACAATCCAAGCTCGATAAGATGCCAAAAGCCGAGAGACAAAAGATCGTCGCCGAACTTCGAGCAAAAATGCTTGCAGCTTCTAAGAGTCTTGAGTTTGAAGAGGCAGCGAGATTGCGTGATGAGATTGCAAAGATTAAAAATCTATAGCAATCTTTTTCTGTGTCGCTTTCACACTTCTTGTGCAATCCATCAAATAACTGTCATGCGAGCACGGCGAAGCACGAGCGTTGTTTTGTGTTTTTTTGTCACCCTGAACTTGTTTCAGGGTCTAAAGAGATGCTGATGTAATTCGTAGGGCTCTTTAGCCCGAGGACAAACAAGTTCAGCATGACGAACATTGCACTAGAGATGCAAAGCAAGAGGAAATTGATTATACATAAATCCAACTTTTGCTATAATCTCAAAAAAGAAAAAGGCTTCCAATGGTAATGAACTTTGAAGAGTACACTCCAAAAATCGGCAAAAACTGCTTCATCGCACCAAGTGCCGATGTAATCGGTAGAGTTGAGCTTGGAGAAGAGAGTGCCGTGTGGTTCGGGGTAGTCATTCGAGGTGATGTCAATCATATAAAGATCGGCGATAGAACCAATATACAAGACCTCAGCATGATCCATGTAACACACTATAAAAAAGAGGATATGAGTGATGGCTATCCTACCATTATAGGTAATGATGTAACAGTAGGACATCGTGTGATGTTGCATGGTTGCACCATAGAAGATGCTTGCCTTATAGGGATGAGTGCAACCATACTTGATGGAGCTATCATAGGCAAAGAATCGATAGTAGGCGCGGGCGCGCTTGTAACACAAAATAAGCACTTCCCCCCGCGTTCTCTCATCCTCGGCTCTCCTGCAAAAGTAGTGAGAGAGCTTACCCAAGAAGAGGTTGATGAGCTCTACGCAAGTGCTGCAAGATATGTAGATTTTAAAGATAAATACCTATGATAAATAGTACAACTATTACAAAAACTATCAAAGACATCATGAGTCCGAGCGTTATCGGATTTACTCTCAAAGTAGCTTTTTTATCGCTTCTTATCTCACTACTGATTATGTGGTTTACACATGGACTGCTGGAATCACTTCTTGCTTCTTATCTGACATGGATACCATGGGATTTTCTCAAATCAGCAGTTGCAAATCTTGGCATTATTCTCACGGGGTATATCATATTTATCGCCAATATCTCTATCTTTACTTCTCTTTTATCGGATAAGCTCTTAGTAAAAATAGCAAAAAAACACTATAGCGATATAGAGCAAGTGGGTGAGCCAAAGATATCGCAAACACTTTGGGTCAATATAAAGGCTATACTCATATTTTTACCCCTGTTCATCTTGGCACTACCTTTTTTGTTTATCCCAATCTTAGGGCAAATCGTGATGCTCTTTTTATGGTCTATCATGCTCAAAGAGCCGACAGAACACGATATCAATACACTTTTTGGTACACACAAAACAAAATCAAGCAGAACCATCTCGCTTCTAGCTTCACTCTTCAACTATATACCGCTACTCAACATCTTTGCATCTGTATTTGCACAGATACTCTTTTTGCACGATATGATGCAAAAAAAATAATTCAATAAACAAAGGTTGACAAAATCGGCAAGTGATCACTACCTAAATCTTTGCCGGTTGTAATTTGCTCATTTACAAAACCGGACGATAAAACATGATCTATTGGTAACCAAACCGGGGCAATAGGCGTATCAACTTTTATACTCCACCTAATGCCACTTATTATCCTTGAGTGAGATGCCTTTTCTATGCGGTCAACTGCATGACTCCAAGGAGCTGCATTAAAATCACCTGCTACAATAATCGACCCTTTTATCTTCTCTAATTCTTTTGAGAGAGTAGTGATTTGATTATATTGGCCATATGGATATGGCCAATGCAAATGCAAAGAAACTAATGAAAAAAGTTTATTACCGGCATCTATCTCTCGCCAGACCAAACCTTGTCCTTTGACACAACTGCCATTACCTGTAAATGGATATTTTGAAAGTATCATCTCTCCACCGACCGTAGCAAATTCACAATAAGCTTGATAGGGATATTTATCTTTTAGCTCTTCTAGCTTGGCTTTGTGAGCATGGGTAACTTCTTGAAAGGTTACCACATCTATAGATGATTCTTTTGATAAATAGGTCTTGAGTTTATCAATATGCTTATTGTCAAATCTAAGGTTAAATTGCATCATCGTTATATGCTCTTGTTTTCGAATTACACTTGGTATAATAAACTCAACCCCCAATATAAGGATGTATATATAAACAAAAATGGATAAGATTATAAAAACTATAATATATCGTATTTTACTTTGTAGTATAAAAAACAATAGTACCAAAAGGGACGCCAATATGATTAAAAAGTGCACTCTAAAATGAGCCAGAGAATCAAAGAATGGGTGTATAGTATTTAAAAATCCCAACAAGACAACTAATGTAGAGCCAAATATTAGAACATAGATCAATCTAATGAACATTTTTAGTCTTTTTCTTACTTCTTGTCTTTTTGCTCGAAGTTGAAAATTGAATCAAATCATCACTCGTCTTAACATACTCGGGGATATTTTCAAAGCTTTTCTTTAGCACATAAAAGGCTGAGAGTGCGTCACTATAGGCACGATGATGAATCGTCGTTGGTATGTCAAGTGATTGGATAAGGTACGCAAGCCCGTAACGCTCACTCTCAAATGTCTTTTTTGCCAAATCCAAAGAACAAACAGTCATATTGCCAAGCTCTCCAAGTCCATTTCTATACATTGAAGCTGATAAAAAAGTGGCATCAAAACTTGCATTATGCGCAACAAATATACTCTCGCCCATAAACTCTTTAAGCAACAAAAGTGCTTCTTTTTGAGAAGGAGCACCTCTGAGGTCACTCGGTTCTATGCCTGTCACTTTTGTTATATAATCAGGTAAAAAAGCACACTCTACAAAGGTCTCAAAACGATCTTTGATCTCTCCATCTTGCACCAGAACTGCACCTATCTCGATGACTTGTGATGTATGGGGTTTTGAACCGTTTGTCTCGATATCGACGATACAATACACATCACTCTTATAATCATTGAAAAAAGGAGCATAGCGGTATCCACCATCGATAACATCGATAGGATAGCCCGAAGCTTTAAGCAGATGATAGATGGTATCACTTCGCTCAAAAAGGGTTGTGTATTTGTAAACTATAGTATCAAAGCGCTCTTTATCTATGATTCCATCATTTTTTCTAAAAGCTCTTGTGAGCCCCTCAAAGACTTTTTGCATTGGCTATAAACGCCTCTATCTTTTGATGATCTTTGATCCCTTTTTCTTTCTCGACACTTGAACTTACATCAATACCGTAAAAGCCATACCCTTTAAGTTCACTCAAATTCTCAGCACTCAAACCGCCTGCTAAGATGATATGAGAGCAATCAACACCCTCAAACCACTCAAGTGCAACCCTTTTACCTTCGCCACCGTAACTCTCTACAAAAGCATCGACAAGGATGTACTCCTCTTTATATTTGAGGATATCCTCTTTTGATGTTGTGCGCACTACTCTAAGATAAGGAGTTTTGAGCTGATTGAAAAAATCATCCTCAGGCTCAAAATGAATTTGTGCGATATCTATGCAAGCCTCATTGCATACTGCATCAACGCTCTTAGCATCCATGTTGACAAAAAGTCCAACTATCTTTACAAACGGAGGTAATTTGTCAATAATTGCTTTGGCTTTTTTTGGCTCTATAAAACGAGGTGACTTTTCATAAAAGACAAATCCAAGTGCATCTGCACCTGCACTGCATGCTGCTAATGCATCCTCAATATTTGTAATCCCGCATATTTTGATTCGTGTCAATCTAAACCTTCAATGACTCGATTGCATATTTGACACCCTTTGGGTTATTGTAGACATAAGAACCTGCGACGACAACATCAACACCTGCATCTCTAAGAATCGTTACATTTTCATCATTGACGCCACCGTCAACCTCTATAAGACAATTTGGATTTTTCTTAGCGATAAGTGTTTTAAGTTTTTTTGCCTTTTCTATAACCGAAGGGATAAAGCTCTGTCCTCCAAAACCGGGATTGACACTCATCAGCAATACCATATCGACATCTTCAAGTAAAAACTCTACTGCCTCAGGGGGCGTGTGTGGATTGAGCACAAGCGCAGGGGAGATACCCAAAGCTCGAATCTTTTGGATGAGTCTATGCGGATGTTTCTCCTCTTCTATGTGAAAAGAAATATATTTTGGTTTTAAAGGTGCGAAAAGATCAACAAAAAAGGTGTTATTTTCTACCATAAGGTGGATATCAAGCGGTTTAGATGCAGCTTTTGCAGCAGCACCCACAACAGCAGGTCCTATGGTGAGATTTGGCACAAAATGACCATCCATGACATCGATGTGTACAAGATCGCAACCGCCTTCGCATATTGCTTTTACATCTTTTTCTAAATTGCCAAAATCTGCAGATAATATACTTGGAGCCACCAACATATACGCACCTTTTTTTGGTTGTATTATAACATAAATAGTAAGTATGTTTAAGCAATATTTAGGAAACCTTGGATATAATCGCACACAAAATTGATATTTCTCTCTCATAGTTAGAGACAATTTCATAGAAATTATAGACTAAAGGCAAGATCATGGCACAGAGATGTTCAGTAACCGGTAAAGGCCCGATGAGCGGGAACAATGTTTCACATGCAAACAATAAAACAAAAAGAAGACAACTTCCTAACCTTAGAACACTAAGAATTAGTAATGAAGATGGTACTACTCAAAAAATCAAAGTAGCTGCTTCAACACTCAGAACGATGAAAAAGAGAGCTCAAAAAGAGACAGAACAAGCGTAACACACCCAAGATAGAGTTTGACTCTATCTTTAATTACTTTCATTTTAGGACACCCAATGTTCCAAATAATCTCCCTAAAAAACGGCATAGACAATGTTCAAGGTTTTTTTACCGATAGTGCAAATGTTGGCATGCGTACAAATCCTGCAAATTCCGGGACATCAGATATTGACGGTGATGTTGCATTTATTCGCAGTGAACACTTATGTGATGTAAGTGCCGTATTTACAAAAAATAGATTTCAAGCGGCACCACTCAAACATTTTAAACGATATAAAAAAGATTTTCAAACAGACTTCTTACTTGTAAATGCTAAAAATGCAAATGCTATGACAGGCGAAGCCGGCATAGAAGATATCAATGAGATATTTAAAAGCCTAAGCAATAAGATAGCAATCACAAATCCAATCATGAGCTCTACGGGCGTTATCGGTTATAGACTCCCTAAAGAGAAGATAATAAGTGCTTTTGAGAGCTTCGATTTCAACGGTAAAAATAGCCACAAAGCAGCAAAAGCCATCATGACAACCGATCGTTTTGCAAAAGAGCTTTGTTTTAAAGTAACGCTTGAGAGCGATGAGTCTTTTCACATTGCAGCCATAGCAAAGGGTGCCGGAATGATCAATCCTGCTATGGCAACAATGCTCTGTTTTATAGTAACAGATGCTGCCGTCCCAAAAAGCGATATGGACACGCTACTTCAAGAGGCTACAGCAGACTCATTCAATAAGATATCTGTTGATGGCGATACCTCAACCAATGATAGTGCGATACTCCTAGCCAATAAAACAAGTGGAGCCTACGATAGGGATGCCTTTAGCGAGGCGCTCAAAAAGATCACTATTGAGCTAGCGATGATGAAACACCGTGACGGATAAGGGGCGACAAAAATCGTTGCTTTTGAAGTAAAAGGAGCAAAAGACGATGCACAGGCACAAAAAGCAGCTGTCAATCTCAGCAACTCACTTTTAGTAAAAACGGCACTTTTTGGTGAAGATCCAAACTGGGGAAGAATCGCTTCAACTATAGGCGCGAGTGAGATAGAATGTGATGAAGAGACGCTAAGCATTCATTATGATGATCTTTTGATATATTCAAGCACACAAAGAGAGCTCGACAAACAAAGAGAAGAGCAAGCCTACAAGATCATGAAACAAGAGAGCTTCAAAATCACTTGTGATCTTGGGATTGGAAGTGGTAGCTACACGGCTTATGGGTGTGATCTAAGCTATGATTATGTCAAGATAAATGCCGAATATCGAACCTAGTATTAAACGCAAAAAAGATATAATAAAAAAAATAAAGGAGAATAAATATGCTACAAGAGTATAGAAATGAGATAACTGAACTCAAAACAACAAATGCACATTTTGCAAAAATTTTTGAAAGACACAATGAATTAGATCAACAAGCAAAAGATGCCGATGAGGGGAGAGCTCATTTATCTGATCTAGAGCTTGAGAGTATTAAAAAAGAGAAGCTTTTACTT
>JACDJA010001268.1_pt1 | contig 21777 bp, 14 predicted proteins | sample 7449241 | NCBI WGS metagenome assembly JACDJA01 (sample SAMN14253289, study PRJNA609438) | sludge metagenome | isolation source: initial anaerobic sludge | collected 2018-12-20 | reverse complement strand
GGCAGCCGGCCAGGAACCGCTCCGCTATGTTCCTGGCCGGCTCCACCTTCGGTGCCCCCGCCGGCTCGGCTGGGTCACCTACCCGCCGGTACCTCACCGCCTCCGCTGGTGCCTCTGGCTCCGTTTTGCCGCTCCCCGGCGGCGCCCCTCCGGTCCCTTTTCCAGCGGGTGTATCTTTGCTGCTGTGAGTGAGCCCCCGGACGCGTCGCTTCCCTCCAATCTTGGGGGGCGGATCGCAGCTCTGCGCGGTGACTTGGGGTGGACGCAGACCGAATTGGCCGAACGGGTGGCGATCTCGCGGGTGGCGGTGTCCAACCTCGAATCGGGCCGATCGATCCCCTCGGAGCGCACGGTGGTGTTGCTCGCCGGGGTGTTCGGCACCGAACCCCACCAACTGGTCGCCAACACGAGCTATCCCCACCAGAAGAGCGACCGCCTGCCCCTGGTCGCGGCGCGCCACACCGAGATCGACCTTCAGCTGGCGCTTCTCGACCGGGACCTGGAGTGGCTGGCACGGGTCGAATCGCCCGAACTCACCCGGGAGGTACTGGGTGAGTGGCGTGTTCGCCTGGAGTCGCTGGCCCAGCGGACGCTGGATCGACGCTGCCGGGACCAGCTGGCCGAGGCTCGGCGGCGGGTGGGGCGTCTCGCCGGGTCCTGACGAGCCAGCAACTCGGGAGTGCAGAAGACCGTCAGGGCGCCCGCTGGGCTCCCGAGTTCGCAGCGCATCGGCAACTCGGGAGTGCAGAAGACCGTCAGGGCGCCCGCTGGGCTCCCGAGTTCGTGGTTGTGTAGCGCCGGCCTGGGTGTGGGGGGCCTCAGGCGTCGGCGACGCGTGAGCGGGCGGTGCCCATCAGGTCGGCCAGCGTCTGCGACAGCGGTATCTCGGGCTGCCATCCGGTGGACGCCTCGATCTTGGAGTTGTCGCCCAGCAGCACGGGGATGTCGACCGGACGTTGCAGGTCGGGGTCGGAGGTCAGCCGCACGTCGACCGTGGCCATGGCGATGAAGGAATCGACCAACTCCTGCACCGCCACCGCTGCGCCCGAGCAGATGTTGTAGGCCTCGCCGGGCTGCCCATCGAGTACCAGCAACCGGTAGGCCCGCACCACGTCGCGAACGTCGGTGAAGTCGCGCTTCGGGGTGAGGTTGCCCACCGGGATCTCTCCGCCGCCGTTGATTTCGGCCTGCGCCACGCGTTGTGCCAGTGCCGGAGCGACAAAGCGGGGCGACTGGCCGGGGCCGAGGTGGTTGAACGGGCGGGTCCGAATGACGTCGAGCCCGTAGCCCAGGCCCGCTTGGACCGCCAGGAAGTCGGCGGCGACCTTGGAGGCTGCGTATGGGCTGACCGGTCGCAGCGGGCACTGCTCGGTGATCGGCAGATCATCGGTGTGCACCCGGCCATACACGTCGGCCGACCCGACGACCAGAACCCGTTCGACCCCTGCGTCGCGGCAGCCGAGCAACACGTTGAGCGTGCCTTCGGCGTTAGCCCGAAACGTGGACGCCGGGTGATCCCAGCTGCCACCGACATCGGCATCACCGGCCAGGTGGTACACCGCGTTGGGGCGGAGCTCCGCCATGGCTGCCGTCACGGCGGGGCCGTCGGTGATATCGATGCCCTCGAGCGTGCGGTCCCAACCGATGACCTCGTCGCCGGACGATTCGAGATGGGCGGTGAGGTGGGCGCCGACGAAGCCGCCGGCACCGGTGACGAGCGCCCTCACCGGGGTTGCGGCGCCGGGCCGAAAGCGGAGAAGGTGGGCACAAAGCGAGGCACGGCGACAGCATAGGAGTGCGGGCCCTCCTGCGGTCAGCCAGCGCTTGCCCGGGCGGGTGGCCGTCCGTGTGGTCAGGCAGCCGGGCGAAGGTCGTAGACCTCCGCCAGCACGATTCCGCGCTCCTCGACGACCCCGACCGGCGTGTTGCCCACCCTGAATTCGGCCACCTCTCCAGACAGGTCCAGTTGGCGATCGTTGATGTAGATGATCCGGTAATCGGCCGCATTTCCGACTTTGGTGGCCAGACCGCAGGTGATCGCCTGGTCGAAGTAGGGAAATGCCATCGCCACCCTGATGTTGTCGCAGTTGCCGGCCTCGCGTCTGGCGATGATGTCGTCGGCATCCCTGATGCCTTCCCCCCAGCCAACAACCAAGAGTGCCTCGGCCCGGTCTGAACCGCCGAGCAGCGGGTTGAAGTAGATCCCGCCCCACGGGCTGACATGAACGGCATACCCGGTTGCGGCGACGAGAGCCGCCGCTGCAGCGATGGGAAGCGTCCTTGGATACCTATCAACAAATCCGGCCACGAGCGGGCCGAAGCGACCGGAGCGGAGGTGCTCTACCAACCTCGCCGCACCGATTCCGGTGGCGACCGCCAGCAGCGGCAGGACTTCGATGATGTAGCGGTCGATCTTCTTCGGGGTCAGCGTCAGAACGGTGACGGTTGTGACGATGAAGACGACGATAGTGAGGAATTGTCGTCGCCGATGGCGATCGGTGAGGCCGATCGGGACCAGGATCACGGCTGCGAGCATGAACCACGGCGTCATCCGAAACGGAGTGGTGACGAAGTAGAACAGGCCGGGCGGCGCGAAGGTGATCTCGCCCTGGAAAACGCTGAATTGCCCGGCGTCGGCGAGGCTCGCCGACTTGCGCAGCACGCCCAACTGATCACCGGGGGCAACGACGATCGCGGGCCACAGGATGGCGACGGTGGCGGCGCCGGCGAGGATGATGATCGCCAGGGGCTCGAGGACGGATCCCAGCCCATCCTGCCAACGGCCCCCTGCCCGCCGGGAACTGACAACCCGGCGCCAGGCGACCCAGCAGATCAACAAAACCGCCCCAGGAATGAACGCCACGGCCGAGAGCTTCGTCAGCGCGGTCAGCGCCGCCAGAATGCCGGCAACCACGGCGGTCGCTACGGGGCGCTCGAGGGGAGGTCCGCCGCGTCCCAACAAGCGAGCGAGCAACACCACGGTGCAGGCTGCAAGGAGCCCGAGGAGTTCGTCGGTGTGGAGGACGGCGCCGTGCCCCACGAGGAGCGGCTCGGTCGCCATGAAGAACCCGACGGTCATGGACGGAATGGCACCGAGCCACTGCCAGGTGAGCCACACGAGCAGCCCGATCAGCAGGCTGGTAGCGATTGCCAGAGCGATCTGGGCACTCTGCAGACCCGTCCAGGCTTGAGCGAAGGGCTCATCGGAAACGACCCCGATCTTTTGGCCGGCGCCGTAGAAGAACCGCGCGATCGAGCCGACGATCATCGTGGGGACCCCCGGCAAGGTGGCCACCTGATCGCCCGTCGCAGCGGTCATGCCGGCCAGGTTGGCGGTGGAGAGCGCGTCCGAGTACCGGACCGTCCGCCGCATCCACACCAGTTCGTCGTAGGTCAGGTGGTGGCCGGCGGTCAGCATCCTCGGAATGAACGCGCTGACAGCGAAGAAACCGGCGACCGCCTTGGCGTTCAGCACACAGCGCTTCGCTCTGAGGTCGGTGACAGGCGCGGCTTCGACTTCCTGCACGATGGGAACCTAGTGCGCGAGGCTTGGTACGCAGGCTGTGGAGGGGGCGATCACCGGCGGTCCATGGCCCACTCCTGGGTGCATTAGTCTCGCTTTCTGCCGGGCGGTGCGATGACGTCGAGCCGCGCACGTGGAGGTCTGACTATCTCGACCCGGGCCAAGAACCCCCAAGACAACCAGAGCGCACAGGCGCCGCGCGCCACCACCTCGGGCACCGGCGCGCCCGCCGTGGTCGTCGTGCTGGTGACCCACAATCCCCAGGAGACCTTCGAGACGACGCTGGCGTCGCTCGAAGCCCAGGATTACGCAAACCAGGCCGTGCTCGTGTTCGACAACGACAGCGACGAGCCGGTCGATGGCCGGGTGAAGGCCGTCCTGTCGGACGCACACGTCGTGCGCCTGGCCGCGAACCGCGGTTTCGGCGCCGCTGCCAACCGTGCGCCGGCGGTGGTCAAGGGCGCCTCCTTCTACCTGTTCTGCCACGACGACGTGTACCTGGAGCCGAACACGGTGTCGGCGCTGGTGGCCGAGGCCTTCCGGTCGAACGCCGGGGTGGTCGGCCCGAAGTTCGTCGACTGGGACGAGCCCGAGATGCTGCTCGACGTGGGTCGGGCGATCGACAAGTTCGCCTTCCCGGCACCGGTCACCGAGCCGGGGGAACTCGACCAGGCCCAGCACGACGCCGTGCGGGACACCTTTTCGGTCAACGGCGCCACCATGTTGGTGCGCGCCGACCTCTTCGAGGCCGTCGACGGGTTTCCATCGGACTTCAGCGCGTACGAGGAGGACACCGACCTGTGCTGGCGGGTTCACCTGGCCGGCGCCCGGGTGATCGTCACCTCGGACGCCGTCGTGCGCCACCGGGAGGCGACGCTGCGCGAGGTCCCCGCCGCCGAACGCCTGCGCAGCCAGTACGCCCACCGGGCCCGGATGGTGCTGACCAACTACTCCGGCGCCCACCTGGCCCGTGTGCTGCCCCAGGCGGTGTTGTTTTCGCTTGGTGACTTGATCCTCAACCTGTTGGCGTTCCGTTGGGTGCGGGCGGCCGACGTGGCCCTGGCGTGGACCTGGAATGTGGCCCACCTGCCGAGGTCCCTGGCGATCCGTCGCCAGGTCAAGGGGTTCCGCCGATCGCCCGACACCGAGATCCGCAAGCTCCAGGTCGGTGGATCGGCCCGGGTCACCGCATTTGTGCGGGGCACGGTTGGCGAGGGCGCAGCGCGCTTCAACACCGGTGCCCAGCAGTCGCGCACCGTCGTACAGCGACTTCGGGAGGGTCCATCCCAGGTGGCCGCCCTGGCATCGGTGTTGATCGCCCTGGTGCTGATCATCGGCAGCCGCAGCGTGATCCTGGGCGACATCCCCATCATCCGGGAGTTCTCCGGCACCGGCACCTCCTGGTCGTCGATGTTGCGCGAGTACTGGGATGGTTGGCGCACGACCGGGCTGGGTGCGACCGCCCCGACGCCGACCCTCGTCGGGCTGGTCGGATCGCTGTCCACGTTGCTTTTCGGCGGCGAGGGGCTGGCCCGCAACCTGCTGATCGTCGGGTGCCTGCCCGCCGGTGTGACCGGCGCCTGGTGGATGGCGCGGGGCGGCTCGAGCAGCAAGACGCGGGCGCTGATGATGGTGGCCTACGTGATTACCCCGGTGCCCTACAACGCCATCGCCGAGGGCCGCTGGGGGGCGTTGGGCCTGTGGGCGGGCCTGCCGTGGATGGTGGGCCTGCTCGGTCGTTCGGCCGGGGCCATGCCCTTCGCCGGCTCGGAATTCCCCACGCTGAAAGGCCTGCGGGCCACGGTGGCGCTGGGGCTGGTGACCGCTGCGGTCACCACCGTCCTGCCGCTGGCACCGTTGCTGATGGTGATCGTTGCGCTGTTGATGGCGGCGGTCGGCACGCTCGACCGCTCTGACCTGGCCCGGTGGGAGCGGGCGGTGCCCACCGCGATCGGCGCCTCGGCGATCGCCTTTGTGCTGCACCTGCCCTGGGCGATCGGGCTGCTCTTGCCGCTCCCGTCCTGGAGCGAGATCGTCGGGCCGGTCAGCACCGCCGGTGGCCCGGTGGCGCTGCGCGACCTGGTGTGGCTCGACTCCGGCCCCAACAGCTTCGGGCTCGTGCTGGTCGGGCTGCACCTTGCCGGCGCGTTCGCCATCCTCGTCGGTCGGGAGTGGCGGTTTCGACTGGCCACGCAGGGATGGGCGATCGCCCTGGTCGGTTGGGTGCTCGCCTGGATGGGCGAGGCGCGCATCGGGCCGGTGCTGCCTCCACCGGAGGTGACGCTGATGCTGCCGGTGATCGGGTTGTCGTTGGCCATCGGTGCCGGCCTGGCCGCATTTGAACGCGATGTCGCCGGCAGCGACTTCGGCTTCCGGCAGGTGTTTTCGATGGTCGCCGCCACCCTGATGGTCGTGGCGTCGGTCGCCTGGGTGGCACGCTCGGCCAACGGACGCTGGGGCCTGCCCGAGGAGGGCAACCTGGCGGTGGTCGGCACGTTGACCTCCCAGGCACCCGAGGGTGAGTACCGCACGCTGTGGCTCGGAGACGCCGACGTGTTACCGATGGGCTCATGGACGCTGTCCAACGGATCGAGCTTTGCGACGACCTCCGGCCTGTTCCCCCGCATTGGCGACTGGTTCGAAGGACCTTCGTCGAAGGGCACCGACACGCTCAAGGAGGCGCTCGAGGACGCGGTGGCCGGCAAGACCACCCGCCTGGGGCGCCTGCTGGGGGCGATGGGCATCAAGTACGTGGTCGTCGCCCAATCGGGAGCGCCGCTGGCCTACGACAAGGGCAAGGCGGTGGTCAAGCCCCCTGACAGCACGGTCAACGCCCTCGACGAGCAGCTCGACCTGGCCCGCCTGTCGGTGTCGAAGTCCGTGTTCATCTACGACAACTCGGCATTCACTCCCGAGGTGGCCGAGCTGCCGTCGGGTGCGCTCGACAAGGCGGGCAGCGACCTGGCGTCGATCCTGACCACCGATCTGAGCGGGGCCAAGGTGGCGCTTCCCGAGCGGGGACGGTTTGCCGACGGGTCCGGTGAGCTGGCCGATGACGTCGAGCTGTACGTTGCTCGAACCCACGATGCCAACTGGACCCTCACCGTCGGCGATGCCGAGGTCGAGCAGCGCCCTGCCTTCGGCTGGGCGTCCCAGGCGAGCATCTCCTCGGGCGGCGATGCCAGGCTGGTGTACTCGCCGCCGTTGGTGCGCAACCTGGCGGTCATCGTGCAGCTGCTTGCCCTGGTGGCAGCGATCAACATCGTCAGCCGGCGCAGGACCGGGGTGATCAAGGTGGGCGGCCTCAAGCGGATGCTGGCCGACCGACGGGAGCTCGTTGCCGAGCGGAAGCTGCGGCGGGAACAGGAGCCAGAGGTGGACGGACCGCTGCTCCCCACCTCGGAGCTTCCGACGTTCACCATGGAAGGGGAGGAGGAGCTCTACGAGCCGCCCGAGAGCGACGGGTCCTTCGATGACGACGAGGAGCCGAGCCTCGACAGCGGTGCCCCAGCGGGCCTCGGTGAGGAAGCGCAACCGGGGTTCGACGCCGATGCCAAGCCGGATGCTGCTCGCCCTGCGCCCGTGGCTTCCGATCGTGACGGCCCAACGACGCCGGACGGCCCGGCTCGACCCACCCCTCGGGATGGGGACGACGAGGCTGCGCCCGAGGTTCGGCCCGAGGCTGCGCCGGCTGCCCCGCCCGAGACCGTTACCCGGGAGACGTCCGAGGCTGACCGACGTGCCACGACCGAGGGCGATGAGGACACCGGGCTGGCCGACGAGCCCCAACTGCTCGACGACAAGGCCGAGTGGGACCCCGGCGAGCTGGAGCCCGAGTGGATGGCCGAGCCGCCGGCGGTGCGCCGCCGTCGTCGTCGCCGCAACGTCGTGTTGCCCGGCGAAACCGAGACCGAGGCCGTCGTCGAGCCGTCCGGGGAGGAGCAGCCCGATGTCATCCCGTTCGGCGGCGGGGGCTCCGACGCTGAAGGGCCTGGCGACGAGGATGCAGCCGTCGCCGGTTCTGAGGACCATCCGGCAGGCAGCGGGCGCGGGCGCCGCCAGCGGCCACGGCTGCGGTTGGTGCGCGGCCGTCAAGACGATGAGCCCGATGAGCGCGACGCTGACGAGCCAGATGCGGCCCAGCCGGCAGGTGGCCCGGCGGTGTCGGAGACGGGCGATACAGACGAGGAAGCACCGCCGCCGGTCGTGCGACGCCGTCGCTCCCGTCGCAACGGCGAGGAGGGCCGCACACCGGGCGAGGAGCGAGAGCCAACCGGTGACGACCCGAACGAGGAGCGGCCGTGAAGTTTGTCCGAATGGGCGTGATCACCGCGGTGTTGGCGGTGCTGGCCGCACTGTCCGCCGTCAGCTTGGACGGTCGACGGGCGGACTCTGCCGGGGAGCAGGTGGAACAGCGCCTCGGCCTCCTCAACGAGATGGTGACCGCCGACCCCGCCGGGACGCTCGACTCGACCTGGTACTGCGCGGCCACCCGGGTGCTGGAGGCCGGCAGCAGCAAACATGAGGTGCTGATTTCCAACGGCTCCGACGAGCCTGTCAACGTCGAGCTGCGGGCCGTCCCGCTGAACACGAAGGCCAAGGTGCAACCCCCTCAGAAGCTGGAGGTGGCCGCCAACAGCGTGGTCGTCTTCGATGCGTCCACCTTGTCGAAGGAGTCGTCGGCGGCGGTTGTCGTCGAGGTTCGCTCCGGCGAGGTGGTCGTCTCCCACCGGCTGACCAACGGCACGGGCAGCTCACAGGCGCCGTGCACCTCCCGCCCGTCGGGCTCGTGGGACTTCCCGTACGTCAACACCGAGAAGGACGCCACGGCCCGGCTGTTTCTGTTCAACCCCTACCCGGTTGCGGTGAGCGTTGACGTCACGCTGTCGACCACCGAGTACGTGCGGGTTCCCGCAGAGCTCAGCGGTGAGAGCGTTCCCCCCGGTCAGGTGAAGGTGATCAACCTCAACGAGCGTGCCCCCCGCCGGGACCGCCTGTCGGTGAGCGTGCGGTCCAGATCCGGGCTGCTGATCGCCGAGGTGGTGCAGACGTTCTCGAAGGACAACCTGGAGTTCAACCTGTCCTCGGGCGAGGGCGGCGACGGCAAGGTGGACAAGGAGGAGATCGGCGAGCAGCCGGTGAAACGACGAGGCGTGGCGCTCGTGTCGGGTAGCCCGCAAGCGACCACCCATGCCGGGTTCGTCGACGGGTTCACCCAAGGTGGGGTGATCGAGCAGTACGTGGTGTTGAATCCATCGGATCAGAACGCCGACGTCCAGCCGATCTGGATCACGCCGTACGGGCAGCCGCGTGACGAGATCGAGCCGCTGGCCAAGGTGATCCCGCCGGGCCGCGCCGAGACCATCTCGCTCGACCAGGAACAGCGAATCCCCCCAGAGGGGTTCCACCACGGGTTGGTGATCGCCGACCGGGGCGTGGCCAGCGCTCGGGTGCTGGTGAGCGTGGATGAGCGCAAGGACTCCACGGCGTCCGGCGACCAGCTGCGTCCCAAGCCGGCCACCGGCATCAGTATCTCACCGGGCATGCCCCTGGCCGCCGACCGCTGGTGGTCCGGTGGCATCACTCTGTCCGGCGACGATGAGGGCTGGCTGTTGGTCGACAACCCGTCCAGCACCGACTCGGCGTCGATCAAGTTGCTCGTCCACGGGGACGGCAAGGTGGAGGCGGCCGAAGGTCTTGACGACTTCAAGATCGAGGCCGGAGGCCAGCTGGCCATCGACCTCCGCAGCCTCAAGCTGCCTGCGGCAGCGTTGGTCGAGTTGCGGTCGACGGCTCCGGTACAGGTTGAGCAACGGTTGGTCAGCGCCGCTGCCGGCGACTACTCCTCGGGACCCGCCATACCCGATGCGAGCACGGTCGTGTCGCTGGCCGACGTCGTCGGATCGTCGGGTTGAGGTGATCGTTCAGCTGGTGATCGTCGCCGTCATCGTGGCGGTGACGATCGGGGTGGCGATCGCGTCCCGCCGCGTCGGTGGTGATGCCGCCCCGACCCCGAGCGGGTTCACCGTGCCTGGGCGGGTGGCGCGCAACGACTTCGAGCACCCCGAGCGGCCGTGGCTGGTGGCGGTGTTCACCTCGGAGACCTGTGACAGCTGCGCCGGTGTCGTCGAGCGGGCCGCCCCATTGGACTCGCCCGAGGTCGCCGTGGCGGCGGTCCCCGTGCAAGATCAGGCCGAGACCCATGCCAAGTACCGCATCGATGGGGTGCCGACCACGATCATCGCCGATGCGCACGGCACGGTGGTCGACAGCTTCCTCGGACCGGTGCAGACGATCCAGTTGTGGGACGCGGTCGCGGCGGCCCGGGCAGCGATTGAAGGCCCGGAGGGCTAGCCGTTTGCGATCGTGACCTGGTCGTCCGTGGCGGGGCTGTCCCCGTTGGGCGCTGTTCCCTGGTCGGACGCGCCGTCGACGACGACGCCGCCGGTGTCGGTGGCGGGGCCATCCGTCCCCGTGCCGTCACCGCTGTCACCGCCGCCGTCCGTGTCACCAGATGTCGTGGTCTCATCCTCGGGGATCGATGACGTCGTCGATGACGTGGAGGTCGACGTGGAGGTCGACGAGGAACTGGTGGTGGTTGAACTGCTGGTCGAGGAACTGCTGGTCGAGGATGAGGACGTCGTCGGATCGCCGGTGGTGGTGGTGACCCACTCGGGCCGCTTGGCGCCGATCTCGGGTGCTGGGAGCAGCGGGTTGCCACACCGGCAGCGGGTCACCGGTCGTGGGCCGCCCGACTTGCCCGAGTCGTCCTTGTCGACGAGCACCGCTGTTCCGGCCTCGAGGTTTGACGCGACCGGGAACGGCTTGCCCTGATCGTTCAACCCGTGGTTGGTGAACTTCGTGTCCTCGCCCAGCACCTGCGGCTCCAGGGTGTCGATGTAACCATCGACATCGTCCTGACTCATGCCCAACACCTCGGCATAGGCGGCCTTGGCCTCCGGACGCTGATCGAGTTCGTCCTTCAGCATTTCCTTGTCGCAGCCGCCGCCTTGCCGGGCGCCGGCAAAGCCCTGGAAGACCGGACCGGTGTCCGGTGCGACGTCGACGGGAGCGGTGAAGGCGCCCTGGCCGGGCGCCGTCACGGATTCGAACACGAAGTCGCTCTCCTGCACCACGTCGTCACCGGCCGCTTCGTCGGTGTCGTTTCCGCAGCCGGCGGCCACCAGCGAGAATGCCACCAACCCGCCGATCAGTGCGCCGACAAGCGGTGAGCGGGTTCGTACACGCATGGTCATAGCCTCTCTCAGTGTTCTTGACCGGACGAGGCGACCCTAGCGCCGTGTTGTCCGGAATGCCGCGGAACGCCGTGAAGCGCGAAGAACGCCATCACAGCCCCCGTGGTGTACGCCGACAGGTTGGCCTTGCCGGCGAAGCCCTCAGTGCACCTCGGCGGTGTCGTGGGACGGGGTGTCGGATCGGTCATCGCCCGAGCCAACGACCGAGTCGCTTGCGGGCTCGCTGGCGGTGAAGCTGCCGAGGTAATCGGCTGGCGGGGCCGAACCAGGGTCGGGCGGGTGGCCCGGTTCGCCGGTGCGTCCAACCTTCACCAGGCGCAGCACCTCGGCACCGTCGATCGTTTCGTGCTCGAGCAGCTGGCGGGCCACCAGATCCAGGCCGTTGCGCTCGGTGCGCAGCAGCTCGCGGCATCGGCTCTGGGCTCGACGCAGGATCTTCTCGGTCTCCTCGTCGATGACCCGGGCCATCTCGTCGGAGTACTCCTTGGTGCTCATCAGGTCGTCGCCGAGGAACACGGCGCCCTGGGATCCCCATGCCATCGGCCCAACCCGCTCGGACATGCCCCATTCCTTCACCATCGAATGGGCGAGCTGGGTGGCCTTGACCAGGTCGTCGGCGGCGCCGGTCGACACCATCTCGAACGTGATCTCCTCGGCGGTGCGACCGCCGAGCATCATCACCAGGCGGTCCTCGATGAAGTTCTGGCGGTGGATGTGGCGCTCCTCGTCGGGCAGCGTCATCGTGACGCCCAACGCCATGCCGGCCGGGATGATCGTCACCTTGTGCAGCGGATCCATTTCGGGGAGCACCGCAGCGCACACCGCGTGGCCGGCCTCGTGGTAGGCGATCGCTTCCTTTTCGGTGTCGCTGAGCACCATCGACTCGCGCCGCTGGCCCATCATCACCCGGTCACGGGCGTCCTCGAAGTGGTGGGCATGGATCTCGGAGGCGCCTTCGCGCACGGCGAAGAGGGCGGCCTCGTTGACCAGGTTGGCCAGATCGGCGCCGGACATGCCAGGAGTGCCGCGGGCGACCAGGTTGAGGTCGACGTCCGGCGACATCTTCTTGGCCTTGACGTGCACCTCGAGGATGCGGCGTCGATCCTCGAGCTCGGGCAACGGCACGACGACCTGGCGGTCGAAGCGGCCGGGACGCAGCAGGGCGGGATCGAGGATGTCGGGGCGGTTGGTCGCCGCCATCATGACGATGCCCTCGGTGGCCTCGAAGCCGTCCATCTCGCTGAGCATTTGGTTGAGCGTCTGCTCCCGCTCGTCGTGCCCGCCGCCCATGCCGGCCCCACGCTTGCGGCCGATCGAGTCGATTTCGTCGACGAAGATGATCGCCCGTCCGGCCTTGCGGGCCGATTCGAACAGATCGCGCACCCGGCTGGCGCCGACGCCGACGAACATCTCCATGAAGTCCGAACCGGTGACCGACATGAAGGGCACCCCGGCCTCGCCGGCGACCGCCCGGGCAATCAGGGTCTTACCGGTGCCCGGCGGGCCGACCAGCAGCACGCCCTTGGGCACGCGGGCACCGATCGCTGCGAAGCGGTCCGGCTCCTTGAGGAAGTCGACGACCTCCCGGATCTCCATCTTGACGCCGTCGTATCCGGCGACATCGGCGAAGGTCGTGCCCGGACGCTCGGACGAGTAGGTCTTGGCCTTGGAGCGACCGATCGACATGACGCCCGACATCTGGCCCGACGCACGGCGCTGCATCCAGGCGAAGAAACCGAGGATCAGGGCGAAGGGCAAGATGATCGAGAGCAGCGACAGCAGGCCGCTCTGCTGGGGAGTCTCGAAGGTGTACTCGACGTTGTTGTCCCTCAGGAGGACCTCGAGGTCCTGCGGGTTCTCGGCCGGGCCGGTCGACGTGAAGGTCTTGTCACCGTCGCCCTTGAAGGTGCCCTCGATCTTGCCGGTGGTGTTGTCCCAGGTGATGGACTTCACTTTGTCCTGCTTGACCTGGGCGACCAGCTGGTCGTACCGCAGCTCATCGGAGGGTGCCTCGGCGCTCGAGAAGTACAACACCGAGCCGATGACGATCGCGAGCAGGACGAACATCGACCAGCTCGGAAGCTTGCCGCCGAGGAAGCCACTCGGGGACGAGCCACCGGAGCCCTGACGTTGGGGGCCCTGGCCTGAGGGCTGCGGAGGTCGGGTCTGCTCTGGCATCGCAGGCAGTCTACGGGGTGCCACCACCATCGGCGACGCACGCCCCGGCACACTGTGGGGGATCCCAGGTAATCGTGGTCACGAGAGGGTCCATGAGCTGCTCGTCCCCGGCCGGTACGGTGTGAACATGAGTCGCACCGGGAGCAGAATATGTGCCCGCCCCTACTGCTCAAAGGTGGCAGCGGCCACCCTGTCGTATGCTTATGAGTCCGGGTCGGTGTGGTTGGACGACCTCACGGTGGATTCCCATCCGATGGTGCACGACCTGTGCGAGCTGCACGCCGACGCCGTGACCGTGCCCAAGGGATGGCGCGTGGTCGACCGCCGCAGAAGCGATGCCGTGGTTTCCCAGCTCGCCGTCGGTTAGCTCAACCGATGAACCAACGTTCGCGCCGGGAGGCCGCCAAGCCCACCCCCGACCCCGTGCTGACGCGTCTGGTCTGGCTCGCAGCCCTGTGGCTGGGGTCGCGGCTGATCGCTGGAGTGATCGCAGCGCCCTTCCTCGGCGAGGGCGCACAGCTCGACCCGGCACGCCTGGTGATCACCCAGGTGCCGTTCTGGGCGGCGACGGTCGGGGGGTTGTACTGGATCTCCCGCCGGGAGGGAGAGCGGTTCGGGCCCTTCGTGCGCTGGGGTTTCAAGCCCCCCGACGCCCTGGTCGGTCTGGTCGCCGGCTTTGGCCTGCACTGGGGCGTGAACCTGCTGTACCGGGCGCTCGACAGCGTCGGTGTCTCGGGAGACCCGTCCGAGTCGGCCCGCAAGCTGGTCGAGGCGTCGCCCGGCGTACTCGGCAAGGTGACGCTGGTCGTGATGGTGTCGGTGGGCGCGCCGTTGGTCGAGGAGCTTTACTACCGCGGCGTCGCCCAGCGCACTGCGGTCGAACTGGCGGGCGGCACGGCCGCACCGTGTGTCAACCGGCGCAGCGCGTTGGGTGCGGCGATCGGCATCGGGGCGGTGGCGGTGTTTTTCGCCCTCAGCCACATCAACTCCGGTGCCGACCTGATCCAGGTGCCCGGTCTGGTGCTGGTCGGGGTGGTGCTCGGCACCCTCACCTGGCGATTTGATCGGCTGGGCGCATCCATCGTTACCCACGGGGTGTTCAACCTGTGCAGCCTGCTGGTGCTGTGGGGCGTCTCAACTCCGCTGTTGGCCGGATAGTTCGCCCGCTCGTCGATGAGGAGTTGGTGTGCCGTCATGGCACCATGGGGCGATGACCGACCTGGCTGATTCCCCCGCGCCCGGGCACCTCACCGACCACGCCGGTCTGTCCGAACCGACACCCCTGGCCGATGGGCGCTCGGGTGGCGCCGGCCCGAGCGCCGGTCGTTCCGCCAAGCCGTCGATCGGTCGCCGCTGGCCCGGGGGCTTTTCGCCGGCGCAGGCGGCCAACTACGCGGTGCTGACGGCGGCGACCGTCTTCATCTTCGTGTCCCTCAACCGGGCCGGCGGGCTGTGGTCGCGCGCCACCCCGACCGGTGGGGACATGGGCGCCCACGTGTGGGGCCCCGCCTACTTGAAGGACACCCTGTTGGCGTCGTTCCGGCTGTCGGGCTGGAGCCAGGACTGGTACGCCGGGTTCCCCGTCTACACCTTCTACATGGTCGTGCCGGCGCTGGCGATCGTCGCACTCGACGTTGGCCTTCCCCCGTTGGTGGGGATCCCGCTGCTGGCCCTCAGCGTCGGCGCCCTCGTCTACGGCTGGTCGCTTTTTACCCATCGGCTGGCACGGGCGGCGATGGTCGTCGCAGCGGTGGTGATCATCCCGCTGTGCATCGACCTCGACCCCAACGTCGCGTTCAAGCTGGTGACGGTGTCGGGGCTGCTGGCGATGCCCTGGGCTGCGTACTTTCTGGGCACCTCGCTGCGGCTGCGCTTTCCCGGCCCGATGATGATGGTGATGGCCGCGCTGGTCTTCGTCTGGGACTCGCACTTCACGATCTACGGCGGCAACGCGGCGTCGACGATGGCGGGGGAGTTTTCGTTCTCGATCGCGCTCGCCTTGGCGCTGGTCTTCCTCGGCGTCGTCGCCCGCGGCCTGGAGACCGGCCGCCATGCGTCGTTGGCGGTCGTTCTGTTCGGCCTGGTCGCCACCTGTCACGTCATTCCGACGTCCTACGCCATCGCCGGCGCCCTCGCACTGTGGGTGCTGCGCTTCGGGTGGCGTCAGCTCGCCTGGGTGGCCACCGTCGGGGTGTCCGGCACGTTGCTGGCGTCGTTCTGGATCGTGCCGTTCTTCCTGCGGCGCGCCTACCTCAACGATATGGGCTGGGAGAGGCTCGGCCCGCCTATCGATGACAAGCCGGCCACTTTCTGGCAGTACCTGCTTCCCAACACGATGCCCTACCACCAGATCATCATTGGCCTGGCGGTCATAGGGGCGGTGCTCAGCATCGTCAAAGCCAACCGGGCCGGCCTCACCTTCCTCGTCTGGACCGTCCTCGGCGCCTGCATGTTCCTGGTTTTGCCGCAGGGACGGTTCTGGAACGCCCGGGTCCTGCCGTTCTACATCCTGTCGCTCGACCTGCTCGCGGCCGTGGGCGTCACGTTGCTGATCGGCGCCCTGGCGTCCTTCGTTGCGTCGCAACCGCACTGGCGGACTGCCGCAACCGGGGTGCTCGCCGGAGCATCGGTGATCACGGTGTTTCTGGCGGTCGCGCTCCCGTTGGGGCTGCCACCCACCGCCAAGTCCACCGTCGTGAACGCCTCGACCGTCGTCGTCAGCCAGACCTCGGTGACCCAGCTCGACGGCCGTCAGTTCGGCCCCTTCCTGTCCACCCAATCCAACGTGGCCAGCAGCTGGGCAACCTGGAACTTCGCTGGCCTCGAGGCCAAGGACCGGTACCCGGAGTTCTCCAACCTGATAACGACGATGCGCCGCATCGGCGAGGAGCGGGGTTGCGGTCGGGCGATGTGGGAGTACTACGAGGAGCTCGGTGATTACGGCACGCCCATGGCTCCGATGATGTTGCCCTACTTCACCGACGGCTGCATCGGCTCGATGGAGGGCCTGTACTTCGAGGCGTCGATGACCACGCCGTTCCACTTCCTCAACCAGGCGCTCCTCTCCGCCGATCCGTCCCGCGCGATGCGCAACATGCCCTATCAGGGCCTCAACGTCGAGGAGGGTGTCAAGCGCCTCCAGCTGTATGGCGTGAAGTACTACCTCAGCCGCAGCAAGGCGGCCACCGACCAGGCCCGGGCGCTCACCGAGGGGCCCGACGCGATGCTCACCGAGGTGGCGGAGGTTCCCTCGCAGGGGCTCGCCGACGACACCGAGGTTGAACAACAGCCGTGGGTTATCTTCGAGGTGGCCAACTCCGAGCTGGTGAGCGGCCTCGACCACCAGCCGGTCGTGATGGACGACGTCGCCTCCAACCACGAGGCCTGGCTGGACCCGACCGTCGCTTGGTACAACGATTCCGGCGCCTGGTCCACGTTCCTTGCCGCCGACGGGCCGAAGGAGTGGACACGCGTGTCCTGCGGGAAGCGGCCTGGTGAGGTGAGCGTGGACGAGCCCTACGGGCGAGTCTGCGACGGGGTCGAGCCGAGCGAACCGGTGACCCCGGCCGAGGTGAGCGACATCGTCGTCGAGCAGCAGTCGATGTCGTTCACCGTCGACGAGGTGGGCAAGCCGGTCCTGGTCAAGATGAGCTACTTTCCCAACTGGCGGGCCGAGGGGGCCGAGGGCCCCTATCGCGTCGCACCCAACCTGATGGTCGTCGTGCCCACCGAGAACGACGTCACCTTGACCTACGGGCGCAGTTGGGTGGAGGTGCTGGGCGCGGCGCTGTCGCTGCTCGGCCTGGTGATCGTCGTCTCGCTGCTCGCGCTGAAGCTTCCCCGCTTTCGGCGGGCCTGGCAGTTCGCCTATGACGCCGAGACGAGCGATCCCGGGGCGCCGACCGCCAGGCGGTACTACGCACGCGCCTGGCCGTGGACGAGGAAGGGGTCATCGAGCCGCCGCAAAATGCCGGGGCCCGACGCGACACCGGAGTCCGCCGGGCCCTCGGGCCGCCGTGACCCCGACGCCACGTTGGAGCCATCGCCCGATTGGATTGTCGAGGCGCAGGCACCGGCAGACGTCGCCGACGACCCCGGGCAGGGGGACGACCGCTGATCGCGACGGCCCGCCACGTGGGTCGTCACCCCGGCTCAGCACTAGTGTTGCCGCCCGTGGCAGACTTGGACGGCATCTTTAAGGCCTACGACGTGCGAGGCCTGGTTCCCGACCAGCTCGATGAGCCGCTGGTCGAGCGGATCGGCGCTTCGTACGCCCGTTTTCTCATCGGCGGGACCGAGGGCGAGGTGGCCCCGTCTCGGGTCCTCGTCGGGCGCGACATGCGCCCGAGCGGACCCGGCTTCGTCGCAGCGTTCGCTCGCGGGGTGACCAGCCAAGGCCTCGATGTCGTCGACCTCGGCCTGTGTTCCACCGACGAGGTGTACTTCGCCAGCGGGTCGATGGACGCACCGGCGGCCATGTTCACGGCGTCGCACAATCCTGCGGGATACAACGGCATCAAGTTCTGTCGCTCCGGGGCGCGTCCCCTGGGGCTCGACAGCGGCCTCGATCGGGTTCGCGACGACGCTCGCGCCGACCTCGAGCCCATGGGCGAGCCCGGTTTGGTGACGACCGCCGACGTGCTCGAGCAGTTTGTTGACCACGTGCGCAGCTTCGTCGACGTCGACCGCCTCAGCCCCCTCTCGGTGGTCGCCGACGTTGCCAACGGCATGGGTGGCCTGGTCGTGCCCGCAGCGTTCGAGGGCCTCAACCCGAAGCTGGAGGTGATGTACGGCGAGCTCGACGGCAGCTTCCCCAACCACCCCGCCGACCCGCTGCAGCCCGAGAATCAGGCCGACCTCCGGGCCCGGGTGCTCGAGGTGGGTGCTGATGTGGGCCTGGCCTTCGACGGCGATGCCGACCGCGTGTTTCTGGTCGACGAGCAGGGCCAGGGTCTGTCGGGTTCGACAACGACGGCGATCATCGCCGCCGCCATGCTGCGCGAACACCCCGGTGCGACGATCATTCACAATCTGATCGTCTCGAAGGCGGTGCCGGAGGTGATCGCCGAGGGGGGCGGCGTCGCCGTTCGCACCCGGGTTGGACACAGCTACATCAAGGCGGTCATGGCCGAGCACGACGCCCTCTTCGGCGGCGAGCATTCGGCCCACTATTACTTTGCCGACAACTACCGGGCCGACTCCGGCCTGATTGCCGCCATGGTCGTTCTCGCCGAAATGTCCCGCAGCGGTCAACCCCTCTCGGAGCTGCGCCAACCCTTCGAGCGCTACGCCGCATCCGGCGAAATCAACTCGGTGGTCGCCGACCCGATCGGAACGATGGCCCGGGTCGAGGAGGCCTACATGGGTGCGGACCGAGATCATCTCGACGGCCTCACCGTCGATTTGGGTGATTGGTGGTTCAACCTTCGGTCCTCCAACACCGAACCGCTGTTGCGGCTCAACCTGGAGGCGGCCGACGACGAGGCGGTCGCCGAGCATTCCGCCGAGGTTTTGACGCTGATTCGAGGCAAGGAATCGTGATCTACCGTTCCATCACACTGAGACGACCCTGAAAGGAGCCAACCACATGGCGCTCTCCCCCGTGCTTTTGGAGGTGCTGGCCTGTCCCGAGGACAAAGGCCCCCTGTACTACCTGGAAGATGAGAACGCGTTGTACAACCCGCGCCTCACCCGCCGCTACCACATCACCGACGACATCCCGATCATGTTGATCGAGGAGGCCGAGACCGTCGACGCCGCCGAGGCCGAACGCATCACGGCCAAGATCGACGCTGACGGCATCTCGCCCACCTTCCCCGAAACCTCCGGTCAGTGAGCTCGCCCGACGCCTTGGTGCTCGACACGGTCGGCATGTTCGACGCGGCGTTCGGATTGCCCGACCAGATGGCCGCTGCGGTCGAAATCGCGTCGGCCGTCGACGGGCTTCCCGACGCGTCCAAGATCACCTCGTTGCTGATGGTGGGCATGGGCGGATCGGGTATCTCGGGCGATGTCGTGTCGCTGGTGGCCACCGACCACGGACGGGTACCCATCGACGTCAGCCGTCACTACGAGCTGCCGGCGTACGTGGGGCCTAACACCCTCGTGATGGCGGTGTCCTTCTCGGGCGGGACGGAGGAGACCGTCGTTGCCACCGAGGCCGCCATCGCCGCCGGCGCCCCGGTGGTCGCAGTGACCACCGGAGGCCGGCTGGGTGAGATGGTGTCTGCCGCTGGGGGCGCGGTCTGTGGCCTTCCCGACGGTATCCCGTTGCCGCGTGCGGCGATCGGCGCCGTCGGCCTGGCGCCGATCGTGCTCGCCACCCGTATGGGCCTGATGGACCACACCGCCGGCGCGGTCGACTCGGCGATCGAGGCGGCCGCCGCACGGCTGGAGGCCAACGCCGGCTTCACGCAGGGCACCGTCAACGACGCCCGTACCCTGGCACGCCGGATCGAGCGCACCCAGCCGATCATCTACGGGGGCGGACGGGTCGGCGAACTTGCCGCCTACCGTTGGAAGGCCCAGGTCAACGAGAACGCCAAGGCACCCGCCTACTGGGGCAGCGTCCCCGAGGTGTGCCACAACGAGATCTGCGCCTGGGGCCAACACGGCGACGTCACCCGCCAGGTCAACTCGATGGTGTACCTGCGCCACGACGGTGAGCACCCCAACGTCGCCCGCCGCTTCGATTTTCTCGCCCAGATCACCGCCGAAGTGGTCGCTGAGATCTTCGAGGTGAGGGCCAAAGGTGACTCGGCGCTGGCCCGCTTCTACGATCTGGCAGCGTTCGGCGACCTGGTCAGCCTGTGGATGGCGGTGGAAGCCGGCGTCGATCCTGGCCCGATCCCTGCCATCGCCGACCTGAAGGCCTACCTGGCCAACTAGGTGGTTCGCCGCCTGCCCGACCAACCCCGCACCGATTCGACGTCGTTGCGCACCCATTCGCAATCATGAGGAGACTTACATGCTGACCCCCGACGACTACAAGGTTGCCGATCTCTCGCTGGCCGGATTTGGCCGCAAGGAGATCGAGCTGGCCGAACACGAGATGCCCGGCCTGATGGCCATCCGCGCCCTGTTCACCGACGAGGCGCCGCTGAAGGGCGCGCAGATCACCGGCTCGTTGCACATGACGATCCAGACCGCAGTGCTGATCGAGACGCTGACCGCCCTGGGCGCCGAGGTGCGCTGGGCCAGCTGCAACATCTTCTCCACCCAGGACCACGCCGCCGCCGCGATCGCCGTCGGCCCCAACGGCACCCCCGACGCCCCCGACGGTGTGCCGGTGTTCGCATGGAAGGGCGAGACGCTCGAGGAGTACTGGTGGTGCACCGAGCAGGCGCTGCGTTGGCCCGGCACCGAAACCGGTGGCCCCAACATGATCCTCGACGACGGTGGCGATGCCACCCTCTACGTGCACAACGGCACCAAGTACGAGGCCGCCGGTGAGGTACCCGAGGCCGACGAGGACGACCCCGACGAGTGGAAGGTCATCCTGGCCTCGCTCAAGGCGTCGCTGGCCGAGGACACCAACCGCTGGACCAAGATCGGTGCCGGCATCAACGGCGTCACCGAGGAGACCACCACCGGGGTGCACCGGCTGTACCAGATGTTCGAGTCCGGCGAGCTGCTGTTCCCGGCGATCAACGTCAACGACTCGGTCACCAAGTCCAAGTTCGACAACCTGTACGGCTGCCGTCACAGCCTGATCGACGGCATCAACCGCGCCGTCGACGTGATGCTCGGCGGCAAGACCGCAGTCGTCGCCGGGTACGGCGACGTCGGCAAGGGCTGCGCCTAGTCGTTCAAGGGCCAGGGCGCCCGGGTGATCATCACCGAGATCGACCCGATCTGCGCTCTGCAGGCCGCCATGGAGGGCTTCCAGGTCGCCCGCCTCGAGGACGTGATCGGCACCGCCGACATCTTCATCTCCTCCACCGGCAACAAGAACGTGATCACCCTCGATCACATGGCCGCCATGAAGCACCAGGCGATCGTCGGCAACATCGGCCACTTCGACAACGAGATCGACATGTCCGGCCTGCTGCGCAGCTCCGACATTCAGCGGGTGACCGTCAAGCCGCAGGTCGACGAGTTCACCTGGCCCGACGGGCACTCGATCATCATGTTGTCCGAGGGGCGCCTGCTCAACCTGGGTAACGCCACCGGCCACCCCAGCTTCGTGATGAGCTGCTCGTTCTCCAACCAGGTGCTGGCCCAGATGGAGCTGCACCAGTCGATTGAGAACTACCCGCTGGGCGTGCACCGTCTGCCCAAGCAGCTCGACGAGGACGTCGCCCGCTACCACCTGGACGCCCTCGGCGTGCGCCTGACGACGCTGACCGACGACCAGTCCAAGTACCTGGAGATCCCCAAGGACGGGCCCTACAAGCCCGACCACTACAAGTACTAGAACCCTCTTCGCCTTCGGCGATTCTGGTTTCGAACGTGACCCGAGAGTTGATCCTCTCGGGTCACGTCCGTTTTGATGCGACTCCGATCGCCGCCTTCTCGCCGCCTGGTCACCGTCGGTTCGGTACAGTCCGGCCGAGGGGGAGACCGATGACCGAAGCGAGTGATTGGGCGGGGAAGGTGGCCGTGGTCACCGGCGGCGGGTCGGGCATCGGGGCGGCGCTGTGCCGACGCTTCGCCGAGGCGGCCATGTCGGTGGTCGTCGCCGACGTCGACGCGGTCGCGGCCGCCGACGTGGCCACCCACCTCACCGAGGATGGCGTGCTGGTCGGCGGCGCCCGTGCGATACCGATCGCGGTCGATGTTGCGTCGGCCGACGACGTTGCGGCGCTCGGGGAGGCCACG
>JACDJA010001264.1_pt1 | contig 21846 bp, 20 predicted proteins | sample 7449241 | NCBI WGS metagenome assembly JACDJA01 (sample SAMN14253289, study PRJNA609438) | sludge metagenome | isolation source: initial anaerobic sludge | collected 2018-12-20 | reverse complement strand
GCAGGAATCGGCCACCCGCTGGCTATGGTCGTACAATCACGAACGCCCGAACATGGCGCTCGGCGGCATCACCCCCATGCAGAAATTGATGCTCGCCAACTGACTCCATTTCTGGCTGCTGCTAAAAAGGGGGGGATTACCGAGCCATTTCGCGTACTCCTCCATGTTGACATTAGTCAGGAAAATGGTCGGGAAAATGGGGTCGACATTGAACTGACCCGGCTTTGCGGCTTTGTGACCCCGGCTTTGTGCCGCCGCCGTAGTAGCGCGTGCGTCGCAACAGCCGAGGATGTCTGCCGTTGTTATGGCTTTTCCGGAAACCAGACCCCGGGTTTACGCCAGTCTATGTCCGAGCGCCAAGCCACATCGTCTGGGTTGCATTGGCCACCGGCTATGATGGTGCTTCGGCCCCGCTTGTCGCTTTTATCCCCAACCACCCCCCAGCACAGCAGGACCGGGGCCTTGCCCACGGAGAGTTTGACTCCAAGACTGTAACCATCGCGCCTTGCCAGTTCCAGCACTTCTTGGGGAATGCGCGAACGGACCTTCACACGATAAGGTCCCATAGGTTCGCCTGTGTAGGGCTTCCCGCCGGCAGGCGGCATTTTGCGCCAGCTTACTTCCATTTCTTCCGGTACCCTGTGACCAGTATCAGCCATCATTTGATGTCCTCCCACAAAACCATGGATTGGTTGACCGAATGGGACGTATCGCCTTGCCGGCGCAGATTGCGCCGCGCTGTCAAAATATTTTTTGTATCCCCGGTAAATGCCCACGGTTTCAACTTTTTCCACATCTTCATCTGCGTTATTCCAGAACGAATAGCTCGCATTCTCCCCCTGGCTAAACAGCCCGGCGGAGGCACACCCGCATAACCATGCTGAACTTAGAATCACGATTGCCGCCCATTGTTTAACCATTTACAGTTGCCGCCTATTGAAGATTGATGCCGTAATTGTGCTTGAGCCAGGCTCCGTAGGCTGACATGTCCACCACTCCCTCGCGGTTGCCCGATGGCGTCGCGTCCTGGGTGATCCATGTGAGACTATCGGAATAGGTCAACCCTTCTATCGGTGCATCGCGCTGTTTGGGCAATGGGTTCGGCGCATCCGCCGCCACCGGATAGTGCACCTCGCGATCCTGCCCCTTGCCCCGCAAGTTGAACGGAATGCTGCGCGTTTCGTTGTGGAGGATGGGATTTGTGATCGTCTGCAAATCGGCAGGAAGCGGCGCGATATTGACTCCGGCGCGTTCAGCTTCCGCAACCATCCAGTTCAACGCCACATCCGACACGTCACCCCCGTCACAACCGGCAGGGGCGCCGCCGGCGCAATTGTAGCCGCCGCCGATATCCGAATGCGCACCAACGAAGCCCCGTTCAGTCCGGTTGGAAGACAAACCCCGGTCAACGTAGCTCGGCTCGATCGATTCCAGCGGGAAATCCTGGCGGTGTTCATTCACCGCCACGGCTTGCGAGGCGTATTCCACAGCTTCCGGAATGCCCATGTTGAACGACCCCATGGCATAGCTGAGGACGGTATCGAACAGTCCCATGAAGCGAATTTTGACCGCGACACAAGCGCCATTGACCCCTTCGAGACTCCGGTAGTAACCACTGCTAGCTCGGCTGACGACAGTATTGGCGAAATCACGCGCCGAGGCCGATCCGCGCGAGAAACCGACAATATCGAGGGTAATTACCAACGGATTGGTGGGGCTGATTACCTGGTGCTTGACGTTCAGCACGTTATCCGTCTTGGCTTTGACATATTCGTCCAGCCTTTGCAATTGCTTGTCGATGCGGCTACGCATGGTGAAAGCAATGGCCCCATCCATCTTTGGAAGGATTGGACCCGTACCTGGACCTTCGATGTAGTAGGGTCTATCTGCACCGACTGAGGCCAAATCAGGATCGTTATCCAGATAGTGTTCGCGAAACCAGTACACATTCGTCTTCGATTCCTCGGTATTCCCCGTCCCATCAAACGCAAACAGAATCAATCCCCACGGGTCGATGTAGCTTGCCGGGTTGTTGTTCACATAGCTGTAGGCATTGGGGCTGCCCAGAACCTCGGCCATCCGCCCCAGCGGGTCGGGGCTCAGGTAGCGCCCAGCTTGCGGATCGTAGTAACGCGCGTCGTTGTAGTAGAGGCCAGATTCTTCGTCTTCCCACTGGCCGGGCAGGCGCAGGGCGAGCGTGTAGCGTGCTTTGCCGGCGGAGGTTGAAGTCTTAATCAGCTTGCCATAGGGGGCGTAGTCGGCTTGCCAGATGGCTTGGCCGGATTCGTCGGTGGCAGCGATTGGGGCGCCGAGGTGGTTGGCGTGGACGAAGGCCAAGCGGTCAGCGTTGCCGACGAAGCTGTTCCACAGGCTTGCGACAGATTGCGCGAGTTCCGCGAAGAAGCCTTCGGCCGGTGCTTGCGGGGGTTTGGGCTGTGCTGCGTCGAGGGTGGCGATGAGGTGGTCGCCGAGCCAGACGTACTGGCGGGTGATTCTGCCCTCTGCGTCGAGGTCGGCGATGCGCTGGCGCTGTTCATTGTAGAGCGTGTAGGTGGTGCGGGTGTTGCCCTCTCCCCCGCTCTCTTCCGCTGGGGCTGGAGAGGGAATGAATGCCGTCTTGCTCACGCGCAAGCCGTGGTGGTTGTAGCGGTAGCGGGCGAGTTCGCGGTTGTTTTGGCGGATGGCGTTGAGCCGGCCTTGGGCGTCCCAGACGTAATCGCGGCCCGCTTCCGGCGGGGTGGCGAGGGCGTGGCTGTCCGGGTCGTACGCCGCTGTGCGGGTTTGCCCCATTTCGGCCACGGCCGCCTGTTCTTGCGCCAGCACGCGGTTGCCGTGGCGGTCGTAGTGGTAGCGCCAGACCGATGCCGCACCGGTTGCGGTCGATGTCTTGACGGTGGTGGCTGGAACCGCCGTCTGCGCGGCGACGAGCTGCGAGCGGCGGTCGTAGGCATAGGCCAGCGTTCGCTGCGGGCCGCGGCCCTGCTGCCGTTGCAGGATGACGTTGCCGGCGCCGTCGTAGAGCAGGCGGGCGTCGAACAGGGCCAGCGGGTTGGTGGGCAGGCCGAGCGCGCCGGGCAGTTTGTCCGGCGCGCTCGGTGGCGTTTGCGCATGGGCGGCGGGCAGCAGGCGGTCGAGAATGCCGCCGGCCAGGCTCTGGCGCACGGCCGCCTGCGCGGCGGCGGCTACGTGCCTGGCATCGGGTGCACCGCCTGCGGGCCTCGTATACACGATGCGCGCGAGCACGCCTTCGCGGCTGCGCTGCCACTGGCCCTGGATGCCGTTGCCGTAGGTGAGGCTGCGCAGGCCGACGAGGTCGCGTTCAAGATCCTTGACGAGCGTGGTTCGTCCCCAGCCGAAGACGGTCCATGGATTGGTTTGGCGATGCACCGCGACGACTTGTCCCTGGCCGTTGCGTTCGTACAGGATTTTGCTGCCATCGGGCAGGCTCTCGCCGATCAGCCGCCCGTCGGCGTCGTGGACGTAGCGGGTGACGTGGATGGCCTCGGCGCCATTGGCGAGCTTGAGGGTAACGGTCCGGGTCGCGGGCAGGCCGCGCGCGTCGTAGCGGATGTGCTCGCTCTGCGCCGGGTCGCTGACTTCGGCAAGACGCCCCGAAACGTAGCGCCAGGTCGTGGTCTGCTCCGTCCCGCTGCCGGATACGCTGGTGTGACGCACGCGGCGGCCGGCAAGGTCGTAGGCGTAGCGCTGGGCATTTCCGTCCTGTCCGGTCTGCTCGACCAGCCGGTCTGCAGCGTCGTATTGCCTGACCAGGATGCCGTGGCTGGCGCTGGCTACAAGCACTTCGCGACCGAAGTCGTCGACGAGCGAGCGGAACGCCGAGGCGCGTCCCTGACCGATACCTGGCCGCTCTGCGTGGACGATGTTGTGCACCGCGTCGGTGCTGTCGGCCACCTGGACGAGGCGGTTTTGCGCGTCGTAGCGGTAGCGCTCGGTTTGCGCGAAGCTCCGCGTCTGCACGGTGCTGGCGAGCAGTTTGCCTTCGCTGTCGTAGCTGGCGCGCTTCAAGATGCCCAGCGCTTCGGCCTGCCACAGCAAGCGGCCGGCCACGTCGAAGGCCTGGCGTGTTCGCGGGCGGGAGGGCGCACCGCCGGCGCCCCCCGAGCCGCTTTCGATCCGATTGCCCAGTACGTCGTAGCGGTAGCTTTCGACGACGGGCGCAAGGCCCTGCCGCGCCCAATCTTCACCGGCGCTCTCCGTGCTCGCCAGGCGGCCCGCGCGGTCGTAGCGGAAGGCCGTGGCGAACCCCTCGGCGTTGCGCACGCGGATGATCCGTCCCGCCGTATCGTACGTCAGGGCGGCAGCACTTTCGCCCGGCCGCGACATGCCGACGATGCGCTCGCCGCGTGCATCCCACTCGATGCGCGTCACGTCCGAATCCGCGGGGTCGCTGCTCGGCCCGTTGGGCAGGGGGCCGTCGATCGCGGCGAGCACGGAGCGGCGGTTGAGGGTGCGGTAGGTGTAGACAGTGACGCGGACAAGCGGGGTGGCGGCGGACTCACCGGCCTTGTCCAGCGGACTGAAGCCGGTTTCGGTGACGCGGGTGATCTGGCCCGCGTCGTTGTAGGCGACCCTGATCTGGTGTTCCTTGCCGGGGACGACGCTGGGGCGGGCGATGAGGACGGGCTGTTCGGCGTCGCCCGCGTATTCGTAGCGGGCGATGAGGCGCGCCGGCTGGGGTTTGCCGTCACGCCAGGCGATGCGGCTCAGCTTGACTGCCCTGCCCTGCCCGTCGTATTCGGTCTTGAGGGTGTGACGGGGACGGCCCTCTTCGTCGAGTCCGGTTTTTTCCGTCAAGCGGCCCAGACGGTCGTAGTCGTAGCGGACGTCGGCTTCGCCGCAGCTCGCGCAGCCGGCGCCTCTGGCTTCCAGCAGACGGTATTCGCCGCCGACGATGGCGTGAGTGTAGGCGGTCTTCTGCCCGAGGCTGTTGGTGAGCACGGTCTTGCCGGCACTGACGAAGTCGAGCCCGACCTGTTCGATGCCGGTGCCGGGAACGGGTTGGCCATCCTTGCCGAGACGTTCGGGCTCGCCGCGCACGGAGAGGATGCCGCGGCCCTGGCTATCGTAGCCGTAGGTGGAAAGGCGCTGCATCGGGCTGTCTGCCGCCGCGACGCTGATGCCGGTGAGGAAGGCGGGATGCGCCGCATCCTCATAGTGATAGCGGCGGCTCGTGCCGCCGGGGAAGACGGCGCCGACGAGATTGGCGAGCCGCGCGCGCGGGTTGCCGCGGTAGCCCCTGGGCGCATCGTTGCCGTGGCGGTAGGCGAAACGCCCGACGGGGCTGTCGATGTGGGTGACGCCGTTGAAGTGCTCCGGGCTTCTGCGCTGCGGATAGCCGAGCACGAGACTGCGCCCCTGCGGATCGGTGACCTTGACCAGGAGACCGGCCGGGTCGCGGGTGAGCGCAACGAATTCTCCGCTGGGCGCCTTGATCTGCACCAGCTTGCCGCGGTGGTCGAAGTGAAGGACGCGGCCGTTTCGCCAGCGCCACACGTATTCCTCGCCGCGCGCGCTCCGGGTGATGGCGAGCGTGCCGCGGGCGGGGTCGCTGGTCGCGCACTGGCTGGGGTTTTTGGGGTCGCGGATGAAGATGACGCGGGTACCGTCGGCCTGCACGATCTGCAGGGTGTTGCCGATGGCGTACAGATCGGTCTCGTAGGAAAGGCGCCAGCCGCGGCCGAGGATGCCGGGGCTGGCGTCGGGGCCGGCGAGCGCGCTGTTGTAGTGGCGCACGATCTCCAGGCCCAGCACGCCGGGCAGCGCGGGAAGATCGGTCTCCTGCTGGTATTTGTTGCCGGTGATGACGTGGATCGGATTGCCCGCGCCCTGGTCGGTGCCGCTGCTGTTGCCCTGGCTTGCCGGGCCGCTGCCGTCGCACGGCGCGCCGGCGGGACCGGGGCCGCATTGCGTGGGCTTGATCGGATCGAGGGGCGCGCTATCGGCGGCGAAGGCCGCGACAGGGCCAAGGAACGCGATCGCAAGAAGGCAGGCAAACAGGCGCATGGCTTACGGCCTTTCGTTGATGGAAGGCAAACCGGAGGGCGCCGGTTCGCCCGAGACGGGGCTTCCGTCGGCATGGATGAAGCCCTTTTCGAGCAGACAGCAATAGTTCTTGCCGCAGCCGGGGTCACAACTGGCGTCGCCCTGTTCGCAGCCGGGTGGGCGGCAGCCGTCCGGATCGCTGGCGGGGTCGCATACGGGTTTTGCGGTACACATCGGATCGCTCAACGGACACTCCGGTAGCGGCTCGCTCTTGGGCGGCGGGCCGGGGTCTGCGGGTGTGCCTTCGTTGCCGGGGCCGGGCAGGCTCGCGTTGCCGGCTTCGATGGCGGGGGACTGCATGCGCATGACGAGGTGGGTCACGACCGGGATGCGTCCGGCCTTGACGAGCCCCTGGCGGAAGGCGTCGGCGTCGGCCTTGTTCATCTCACCCAGCGCCCAGGTCATGAAGCGGCCGACAAGCGGGATCTGCTTGTTCGGGGGGATACCCCAGGTGATCCGCAGCTTCAGAAGGTTGGCGTCGGCGAGCGTCTGGCCGCTGGCGTTGCTCCTGGGGTCGTGCTTGCAGCCGGGGACGTCGCTTGGGCAGGTGATGAAGGCGAGGTTGGCGTTGGGCAGGACGCGCGCGCCGGTCTTGAGCTTTTTGGCAAGCGCGGGGGAGTGGTAGTCGTCGAAGCTCTCTTTGGTGGGGGAGAGGATTTCGATGCGCGCGCCGGCGGTGTCGGTGACGGCGCGGGCGTGGGATTTGGCCAGTTCTGCGGTACTCGTGCCGCCGCCGTAGTAGCCGGTCATGGCGCGGGCGAACGCGGTGCGGATGGCGCCGGGGTCGGCGTTCTGGACGGTGCCGGCGCGCGCGGCTTCGAACGCGGCGTAGTTGAGCTGGCTCTTGGCGTGGTAGAGCAGGCCGTACTGGATGAGGGCAAGCAGCAGGAAGAGGACGGTGGGAACGGCGACGACGAATTCGACGAGGGTGGCGCCGCGCTGGCTTGCGTGGTGGGGATGCACGTTTGGGCGGTGCGGGGCGATGCGGCCTGCACGGCAGGCCCCCGCCCCAACCCTTGCCCGCAAACGGGAGAGCGGGCTGGTTGAGAGGGAAAGATACGCGGGCAGGCGGCGCATGAGGGCTTCGGTCAGAGTTTGCCGAGCAGGGCTGCGTCGGCCCAGCCTTCGAGCTCGGCGCTTTCCAGGAAGGGAATGGCGCGCTGGCCCAGGTAGGCGCGCGCCTGGATGCAGTAGCCGCAGGTGGGGGTGGTGTAGAGGACGACTTCGCCGGGACGCGCTTCGCGGATTTCGACCCCGGCGGGACGGTTGCCGACGCTGGGGGTGGCGATGCTGCGGAAGGCTTCGGTGACGCCGCGCCGGATCTGCTGGTCGACCTGGCCCTGGACGGCGCCGTTGAGTACGGACAGGGGATCCCAGGCGTGGGCGGCTGGGGCGAAGACAAGGAGAAGAAGCAGGCGTTTCATGCGCAGGGCTCCATGCGGCAGGGTGTGAGGCACTCGGCAAGGCTTGCGCCTTCGAGAAGACCCAGGCGCGCGCTCTCGCCGGCGGCAAGTTCGAGGGTCTGATGCGCGGTGAGGCACGCGGCGATGCGCCAGGGGGCAAGATGCGGGACGATTCGGCGGATGCGCCCGTGGCGGTCGAGAAACACGACGTCGATGGAGGTGCGCAGGAAGGCGGTGTGCACAGCGTTGCACGGCACGAGCAGGAGCCCTTCGCCGGGGACGAGCGGCGGGCCTGCGAGCAGGCCGACGAGCCGGCTGGCGAAGCGGTCGGCGCGGCGTATGAGCAGCGAGCGCGGGGCTGCGTACATGGCTAGAAACCCGCGGCCATGAACTTCATGACGATGGGGAACATGAGGATGGCGAACACGCACGGGAAGATGAAGAAGAGCAGCGGAAACAGGAGCTTGACCGGGGCCTGCATGGCGAGCTTCTCGGCGCGGGCGAAGCGTTCGATGCGGCGCTGGTCGGCCTGGGAACGCAGGATGGGACCGAGACTCATGCCGCTGGCTTCGGCCTGGATGAGGCTGGCGACGAAACTGGTGACGGGCGCCAGATCCATGCGTGCGGCGAGCTCGCGCAGGGCTTCGGCGCGCGGACGGCCGGCGCGCACGTCGCGCAGCAGGCGCGCGAATTCGTCCTTCAGGGCGCCGGCGGGGCCCTTGTCGACGGCCTGCTGGATCGCGCCGGTGAGGTTGAGCCCGGATTCGACGCACAGGGTGATGAGGTCGAGCATGAAGGGCAGCGCCTTGAGGCTGTCGCGGCGGCGCAGCTCGATGCGGTCGCGCAGCCAGATCGCAGGATAGAGAAAGCCGAAGGCGGCGCCGGCAACGGCAGGCCACCCGATCGGCAGGCGCAGGCTGTCGGCGATCCAGGCAGCGACGAGGCCGGCCAACAGCGCCCACACCAGGCGCCCGGCAAGAAACTGCGCGGGGTTCACGGCAAAGTCGAGCCCGGCGCTGCGCAGACGCGCAAGCTCCGCGCCGTGACGCGCACTGGAAAGCCACGGCGCGAGGTAGTGGGCGAGCCACTGCACCGGCCACCACACGATCCGCAAGCCCGGCGGCGGCGCGTCGAACCAGGTGCGATCCTGTTCGGGCACGGCGGCGGCCAGACGCGAGACCAGCCAGGCGAAAAGCCCGAACGAAGCCCCCGCAGCCAGCGCGAACCCGGCAACAATCCACTGCGCATCAATTTGCATCCCCATCTCCGTTTACCGTCCCCTGATCCCTGATCCCTGATCCCTGATCCCTGATCCCTGATCCCCGACCCTCATACGTCGATGGCGACGATGCGGCGGATGAGGAGGACGCCGAAAAATTCCATGATGGCGACGGCGGCGAGCACGCCCCAGCCCATGCGGGTGGTCCATAACAGCGCCATGGCGTCGGGTTCCATCCGCGTGAGCACCCACAGGAGGAAAAGCGGCAGCAGGCCGACGACCCAGGCCTGCAATTTGCCCTGTGCGGTGAGGGCGCGGATTTTCAGTTCCATGGCGTGCTGCGCGCGCAAGGTGGCGGCGGTGCGTTCGAGTGTTTCGGCCAGCCCGCCGCCGGTCTCGGAAGCGATGCGCATGGCGGAGACGGTGAGCTTTACCGGGGCGATGGGGACGCGGTGGGAGAGATTTTCGAGTGCATCGTCCAGGCTAACGCCAAGGCGCTGTTCGTGCTGCAGGAGGTGGAATTCCTGGCTCAGGGGCGGCGCCAGTTCGACGCTCGTCTGGCGCAGTGCGGACGCGAGCGACAGACCCGCGCGCGCGGCGCCGGCGACCATCTGCAAGGCGTCGGGAAGCTGTGCTTCGATACGCTGGATGCGCCGCCGGCGCAGCCAGCCGAAGATGAGACGCGGCGCGGCGGTGAGCAGCGCGGCGACGAGAAAGGCGGCGACAAGGCTGCGGGTGGCGACCCACATGGCGGCCGCGGCCAGGATCATGAAGCCGAGGTTCAATGCGTACAGCCGGGCGGGGTCGGCGGACAGGAAGAGTTCGCGCAGGCCGACATGGGTGTCGCGGGTGAAGCGCGTGCGCCAGGCGGCGAGCACTCTGCTGCCCAGGTCGGCGCCCGCCCACACCAGCAGGGCCACCGCGCCAGCGATGGCAAGGCTGAAGACGGCGATGAGAGTGGCGCTCATGCTTCGCCTGCCTGGTCGAAGATGGACAGGTCGAGCGCGATGCCGGCGTCGCGCAGGGCGTCGTAGAAGGCGGGAATGGCGTTGCAGCCGGTAAACCGGCCCAGCACGCGGCCGTCGCGGTCGCGCCCAAGCGGTGCGAAGCGGAACAGTTCCTGCAGCTGGATGGTGCCGGATTCGATACCGGTGACTTCGGCGATGCCGGTAACGATGCGCCGCCCGTCGGCCAGGCGCGCCTGCTGGATGATGAGGTCGACGGCGGCGGCGATCTGGTCGCGGATGGCGGCCAGCGGCAGATCCATGCCGGCCATGAGGACGAGGTTTTCCAGGCGCGCGAGTGCGTCGCGCGGGCTGTTGGCGTGCAGGGTGGTGAGCGAGCCTTCGTGGCCGGTGTTCATCGCCTGCAGCATGTCGAGCGCTTCGCCACCCCGGCATTCGCCGACGACGATGCGGTCGGGGCGCATGCGCAGCGCGTTCTTGACGAGGTCGCGGATGGCGATCTGGCCGCGGCCCTCGGCGTTGGCGGGGCGCGCTTCGAGGCTGACGAGGTGCGAGTGCGCCAGGCGCAGCTCGGCGGCGTCCTCGATGGTGATGATGCGCTCGCCGTCGGGGATGTGGTTGGACAGGACGTTCAGCAGCGTGGTCTTGCCGGAGCCGGTGCCGCCGGAAATGACGATGTTCTTGCGCTGTTCGACCGCCAGTTTCATGAACCCTGCCATCTCCCGGCTCATGGCGCCGAAGCCGACGAGGTCTGCGGCACTCAACGCGCGGCGCGCGAACTTGCGGATGGTGAGTGCCGGGCCCTTGAGCGCGAGCGGCGGGATGACGGCGTTGACGCGCGAGCCGTCCTTCAGGCGCGCATCGACCATGGGCGAGGCTTCGTCGATGCGCCGTCCGAGCGGGGCGACGATGCGCTCGATGACGCCGAGCACGGCGCGCTCGCTGGTGAAGACCACAGGATGCCGCTCGATGCGCCCGGCGCGCTCGATGTAGATCTCGTCGGAGCGGTTGACCATGATTTCGGTGATGGATTCGTCGGCGAGCAGGTCTTCGAGCGGCCCCAGACCGACGGCTTCGTTGAGCACGTCGCGCAGCAGACGTTCGCGGTCGACGGTGTCGGGCAAGGCGGCTTCGGCGGCGATGATTTCGCGGATCAAGGCCTCGGTTTCGGTGCGCAGCTGGGCGTCTTCCATGCGCATGAGGTCGCGCCGGCGCAGGTCGATGGTGTCGAGCAGCTGTTCGTGGACGCGGCGGCGCCAGAACTGGAGCGCAGCGGCGACGGGGAGCGCAGCGGCGGGTTGCGGCGCGGGCGCGGCGGGGTGCGCCTGTGCAGATACGGCGGCGCTTGCGTCGAGGCGGTCTTCGAGCTTGATACGGTACGGCCCGATGACGATTTCGTCGCTGCAGGAGATGGGGCCGTGCTGCTCGACGCGCACGCCGTTGACCAGGGTGCCCGCGAACTGGCCGAGATCCTGGATGAAGAGCCCGCTGCGAGTGCGGAAGATGCGCGCGTGCTCGCGGCCGATGCGCCAGCCGGCAAGGCGCACGGCACACTCGCGGCTCTTGCCGATCATGGCGGCGGTGTCCTCGACGAGTTCGGCGCGCTGCCGGTTGTCGGGCTCGGTGATGTGGACCTGGAACATGCGTGGGCCTTCCTCAGTATTCGGAGTCGGTCCACGCCGAGGGCCGTGTTTTGGGGACGGGCACGGCGTCAAGATCGGGCCTGGCGGCGCGCGGCGTGGCGTCCAGGTGCGCTTGCGCATCGGCGAGCGCCTGGGACTGTTCGAAGCTGTGGCGGTCGACCGCCACCGGCGTGACGAACACCACCAGTTCGGTTTCGTTGTTCTGGAAGCGCTTGGAGCGGTACAGCGCGCCGAGCACGGGGATGTCGCCGAGGAACGGCACCTTGTCGAGCGAGGCGCTGGTGTCCCGCCTGAGCAGGCCGGACAGCACGATGGTGCCGCCTTGCATGACGTTGAACTCGGTCTCGGTCTTGCGCGTGCGCAGCGCGGGGCCGGCCACGGTGCTGACCGAGGTGTCGATGTCGCTCACTTCGCTCATGATCTTCGCGCGGATCACCCCGCTGTGGTCGACCTGCGGCTCGATGTCGAGGCGGATCCCGTAGGGCTTGAAGAGGATGGTGGTGCCGTTGACGTTGCTGACGCTGTAGGGGAATTCGCCCCCGGCGAGGAAGGTAGCCTTGCTGCCGCTGCGGGTGGAGAGCGTGGGCTGGGCGAGGATGGTCGCGCTGCCGTTCTGCTCCATGAGGTTCAGCTGCGCGTTCAGGCCCATGTTGAGCACCGACAGGATGTTGAGGCTGGAGAACAGCGGCACGCCGGTTCCCGTCCCGGCCGGGTTGACGATGGGCGCGGCATTGGCGGCACCGGTGTGGAGATCGATCTGATACGGGCCGTCGTTGCCGCGCCGGATCGGCATCCAGATGCCGCCGACTGCCATGCCGCCGGTCGAATTCCATTTGAGGCCGATTTCCTTCAGCGCGCTGGTGGGAAATTCGACGACCTTGACGTCCATCACGATCATCTTTTCCCAGCCGATGCGGTTGGTGAAGTTGACGACCTGCGGATAGCGCCTGGCGATTTCGTCGATCTTAGCAAGGTCGCGGTCGGACAGGCCGTCACCCTCGACGATGACCTTGTCGCCGACGACCGATGTTCTTGCGTTGGGGATCCCGGCAAGGAAGGCACTGACTTCACGGTTCACACGCGGCGTGTCGCCGGGAATGACGGTGACCTTGACGCGGCGGTTGCGTCCGTTGCGCGTCCAGATGTGCAGCGAGGAGACGCCGGCCTCGTTGGCGATGAGAAGGATCTCCCGGTCGTCGAGCACGGCCGCCGACAGCGCCTTGCCATTGCCGACGGCGAGGCGCCCGGCGTTGGGCTCGGCGATGACCCGGGTCTCGCCGACGAACATCTCGATTTCGGCGGCGAAGCCGTTGCGCGCCGGCGCAGCGGCCGCCGGCTTGTCCCCTTGCGGCGCGGGCGCGGCGGAGGCTGCTGCAATGGCGGGATTGCCCTGCTGGGCAGGGACGTTTCCCGCCAGAACGGCGAGGATCAGTCCAGCGCCGATTGTTTGTACGGTGCGATGTGTGATGAACTTCAACTGCCAACTCCCTCATGGTCGGTGGCCCGTCTTGCCGGCATCGGGCATCGATGCCGGCAAACCGGACGCCGCTTGTTGTTGTCGCAGACGCGCCATGTAGGCCGTCTGTACTGCCGGGGAAATGATCCTGCGGCCCTTCCCCCTCGCGGGACTTTGATCTCGCCGCAAGACCGCCTCGGTGGCACCCATGGCCATGTGCCATGGACGCTTCTCCCCTCCTCCTCCTGCTGCTCCTCCTCTTGCTCCTGCGTTGCTCCCGCCCCTGCTTCGTTTTCGTTCGTCGCGATGCGAGCGGGACGATTCCATTCCAGGCCAGGTTCAATCGCTGTTGTCCACGTCGGACCCCTTCCCCCTGCGGTGCATGGCGATGTTTTGTCCCTCGCCGATCGGCCCGCCGCCGTAGATCACCGGCACCGAGCTTGCCGCCCCCGCTACACCGTCCGCCAGGCCGAGCAGCGCGAGCGCATCCGAGCGCTTTTGCGAGACGCTGCCGGTGTCGTTCGGCGCGCGCAGCAGAGCGGTGACGCGGCCGACGTCGCGCGCGGCGATGATCCGCCGTGCGTCTTCCGGCGTGGTGTCGAGCGTGATGGTGGTGAATGACCGCGCCCGCCCGTCGGCATCGTTCTCCTGCTGCGAGGCCCGGGTGCCGGTGGCGAGCACGAGGACGCTTTGCAGCAGGGTGAAGGTGAAACTGCGGCTGTCCTTCTTCGCCGATACGACGATGTCGATGAGGTCGCCCGGTTCGACCATGCCGGAAAGCGAGCTGATCTCGTCGACCGGCACGGTGACCGCGCGCCGCCCTTGCGCGAGCCGCGCCGAGAAGGTCGGCGCGCGCTGGCCTTCGAGCTGGGCCCAGAGGACGGGCTCGCCGGCGTTGGCGGGATACGCCAGCAGCGCGCCCTCGGCGCGGCCGAACTGCTCGGGCGTGAGCGAGCCCGAATGCGCCCACTCCGCGGGAACCGGCCTCACGGCGACGGTGTCGGCGGAAATCCGCGCGCCCTTTTCCAGGTTGGCCTTGGCGACGACGACCTGCACCGTGGCCTTGTTGCGTTCGCGCGCCTCGATCTCGGCGACCTGGCCGCTGAGGTAGTTTCTGGCGCCGAAGGCCGCGAGCGCACCGATGCCAAGCGCGGCGGCAAGGACGATCCAGTTCTTGTTGATCTTGGTTGCCATGGGTCGGGTATCTACAGGGGAATGGACAGGAAACCGCTCAAACGCTCGAAGGCGCTTCGCACGGACTCGCGGAAGAGATCGATGACCGACGCCTCGCCGGAAAAACTGACCCCGACCATCATCATGACGACGAGCAGCGCAACCAGGTATTCGGTCATCGATTGACCGCGTTGCCGGAAAGGCAGGTGGCGGGTTTTCATGGCGTCTCCACGATGGTCAGGACGGCCTGGGTTGCGCCTTCGCGGCGCACCAGCGTGAGGCGGGCCTCGCGCCGCGCGCCGGCGAAGAACTGGACGAAATCCGCTGCGTCCTGCCGCACCGGTGGCCCGTCGGGGCGCATGCCGCGCGCGGCGAGTTCGCGTTCGAGTGCATCGCGGTTGGCGGCGATGCTGTGGGCGTTGCTCAGCACCAATTGCCGTGAGCGCTTGCCGGCGTCGACCGATTCCATGTCGGAGAGCACGGCGGAGTCGGCGGGCAGACGCAAGCCCCGCGGCCGGTCGGCGGCCAGCCTGGCCTCGCGGGCGTCGGCCACCGAGACGAGCGCTTCGGTCACGCCCGGCGCGAGCGGACGGATGCTGACGGTGATGAAATGTTCGTCACGCCCCTGCGCGAGCACCAGCCTGCCGCCCATCCGCTGCGCAGCGTGCCGCGCACCCAGCGCGGCACGGTACTGGCGCGCCACCGCCTGCGGCGGCTGCGCCACCAGCACCCGCTGGATGCGCATGGGAACCCCGTTCAGACGCAACTGTTCGCCGACAGGCTCGACGCGGGCCGCTTCCGGCGCGGGCAGCTGCGGCCACGCGGCGGCCGCGCACAGTGTCGGCAGCAGACCGAGAAACGCGCAGGCACGGATCATTTCTTGAGCCTGTCCGCAGGGACACGGTCGGGATCGACGCGGCCGATGTCGGGAGGCGGCGCGCCGTATTCGAACAAGGTCAGCGCCAGTTCGACGACGGGATTGCCGCCCAGGACTTCGAGTGCCTTCCAGGGGAACGGACCCGCCGGGTTCCAGCCGTCGTTGCGGATTCTCTTCTCGACCATGGCCGCTCCACTCGCCGCCCAGGGATCGACGAGCAGGCTGGTCGAGCGTGCGATCGACAGCCCCAGCGTGTCGAAAGGCTGCAAGCCCGCGATGTCGGCGACGTCGACCTGCACCCGGCCGGTGTAGAGGGTGTCGTCGGGCAGACCGAGGGACGCGGCATACAGCGCGCCGAACGGCTGCGCCAGCGATTCGCGCGTCGTGCTCACGCCGACGTGGTCGGCGAACTCGGGCAGCAGCGGATCGCCGCGGTGATCGAACCACAGCGTATTGCGATCGGCGTTGAAGTCGCCTGCCGCGTCGCCGCTCTTGAGCGGCGCATCGCTGTTGCTGAAAAAGCGCCGGCGGACCTCCTGCGCCAGGGTGGCGTCGTCCTTCCAGCCGCCGTTGCTGGTCGAATGCCGCACGCTGCCCTCGAAGGCCACGTAACGGCTCGCCACCGCGGCGGTCTGGGCGATGTCCATGTACTTGCCGAGAAGCGGCACGATGAGCAGCAGGGGCACCAGCACCATGGCCAGCACGACGAACTCGACCGTGGACTGCCCCCGCTGGCGCGCCGTGCCGGATGCGCTGGCGTGCGTGCTATTCGTCGTCATCGTCGTCGTTCTCGCAGAGGTCGGTACCGGTGCGGGCCTTTTCGGCGGCACACCGTTGGCTCCTCTCGTTTCTGGAAACGGCCTGGATATTCTTTGGCGTCAGCAATTCTTCCTTGGGGTCTGGAAAAAACAGGTCGTGCGGCAACACGGCATCGTATGCAAAGGAAACGAACGCCTCGGTGTTGACGGCCTTGCCGTCGGCGAGCCACTTGCTTTCGAACTCGATGTGCGAGGGAAATGGGAGCCCGGTCGCGTAGAGGCACGAGGCGATTTCCGAACCGCCTGCGCTGACCCGGGAGATTTCGCACGGACGCGCGGGTACGAGCGTCTTGTGGCCGAACGCCTTCGAAACCGACACTTTCCCGCTCAGCTTTGTCGCAGCGAGCCCCTTGAGCGCGCCGCCCAGACCGGGGCGGTACGGAAGTTCGTGGGGGGCCCAGTACCCATTCCCGGACTTGTCTTTCTTGCGTTCGTATCGGGTGTGCCCGTCGGGACGAACGTGCAGGATTTCGCGTTTTTCTTCCGGTTCGATCCTGATCTCGCACGGGCCGTAGGACTTCGCCACGAATGTCGTGATGATTCGGGCGGCTCTGCCGAGCGCCGGCACGAAATATTCGTGAATCTCGCTTTGTCCGATGTTGGCCGGATTACCCAGAATCTTCGCGTGGGACATCATCTGCGCGCAGTAGGCTTTGGTTTTCGACGTCACGCCCGGTTCGGAAAGTTTCATCTTGCACATCTGCTGCATCGGCCCCGAACCGCACTGAGCCTGCTTCGCCTTGAGCAGCATGTTCCAGTCGTCTCTGGCGGCGGGCCAGTCACCCTGGCGCTGCACGTGGATGCCCTGCACGGTGCTCCCTGCCTTGGGCTTGTTCTGCGCGACTGCAGCCGGCGCAACGCAAAACCCTATGCCTGCCGCCACGAGCAACGCCGCCAACAGCCCTCCATTCCGCGGCAAGAAAAGGCGATCGGAAAGCCTCCTCATGGCAGGTGCAATCCCTGTTTGAGTTGCGCCAGTGCCCGCTGTCCCGCGCTGACGGGCGCCAGATGCGCCTGCCAGTAGGGATTGAACAAACTGCCGTTTTCCTGCTTCGCAAAGAGCGGATTGCTGCCGTCCGGCCGCTCGAAAAACACCTCGACCCGCGCGACCGCGGCGCTTTCATTCCCGGCCAGGGCGCCCTGATACAGATCCAGGGTACCGGCCGGCTTGATGATGCTGTTGCCGCCCGAGAAGCGTTGTTTCGTGCCGCTCTTGCTCACCCGGACCGCCAGCGTGGTGCGCGGATCGTCCATTTTCAGCGCGTCTTTCGACAGCTCGTGGTACGCCGGAATGGCCCCGCCGGTCAGGGTCGACGGCGCAAAACCACTGGCCACGCTCGTCTCGGCCATGTAGCTCGCCTGCGGGTTGGTGGTGTACGAACCGGCATAGGTGTAGGCGGAATCGTCCAGGTCATCGTCGGAGAACGCGCTGCCGTAGCCGACGGGCGTCTCGCTGTGCCTGCACCGGAGCCACTTGCTCCAATACTTATGGAACGACAGCGTATCCATCGATTTCCAGCCTTCGGTCAGATCGATCAGTTCCGTGCTGCCCCGCTTTCTGAGCGCAATGCCGTACCTGCATTTGCCGATCTTGAAGACCAGGTCGTCGAAATCCCAGTTGCGGCTTTTCAGGAAGGCATCCCGGCCGTCGTGCACGAGCTGCCCCATGCGCTTGCGTTCCTCCTGGCTGGCGTAGCGCTGCGTGAAGCCGAAAAAATCGTCGGCGATGGGCAGCACGTCGACTTTCGCGTCGGGATCATTCCGCAGTGCCACCTCGTCCATCACCACCTTGCGGCTGGCGAGTACGATGGCGTTCCCGGGCCCGTGCACCGCCAATTGAGAAAGCGCGAGCCCGTTGATTGCGGCATCATGCACGCTCACGCTCGCGGCAAGCGCCGGGGTGTACATTTCCATTGCCGATTCCACTTTTTCCAGCGCTGCTGCGATCGCCGGGCCGGCGTAGGGGATGAGATACATGTAGGGCGCGATCCTGTCTGCCGTGACGCCGGCGTACTGCGCCCACGAGGCCAGTCCGACCGCCTGCCCGATGGCGATCTCGTTGGCGATGATGGCGCGGTTGGTGTAGGCATCGTAGTTGAGCACGCGCGCTTCGAAGACGCCGGCGCTGTAGGCGACGGCGTCCGCGGTGTTGGTGAGCCGGATCTTTTCCTGCACCAGCTGACCGCTGTTGAACATGAAGAACACCGTCGCGGCGACCGCGACCAGCATCGCCATGGCCAAGGGAAGCGCCTGCCCGCGCTGGGCCGGCTTGCAATGTACGCTCATTGGCAGTGCCCCAGCCCACTCGGGGCTGGGGCCGTTCCGCTCATTTGCCCTTCTGGTTGACGTAATCGTCGAGCGTGTTCCGGGTGTCGCCGACGGTAACCGCCTGACCGGAAGCGGTCTGGGCAGCCGTTTTGGCGCCGGTGCCGTCGTTGCCGGCCAGTTCCTGGGCGATGGCCGCGGTCTGGTTGCGGACCGTCTGCCCGAAATACTGGTACACGGCGCTCGCTGCGATGGCGATCATGGCGACGATGTTGATGTTTTCGGTCATGCCGTGACCGCGTTGCAGATGACGCATGGACTTCATGTCTACTCCCCCTGTTTCCGTTGTTTTGCTTGCATTCGCGCACTCGACGCGCGAAAGGTCCCGCACAGCGCCCGAATACAGGCACCGCGCGAATGGGAGATTAGCCATTCGAAAAATGGAATTCCATAGAGCAACTGCTCTACGACTAAAGTATTAGTCGGACGCTGCCCCTACTAATCGCCGCGCGTGCGGGGGGCGCGTCGCCTCTGGCCTGGTTCCGGTTTTCAGACTGAATCCGCAGCAGGTGAAGACCGCATCGCCGGCTACGCGCGGCCGAATACTGAATCGGGATTTCGTGGTGTGACCAGCCCCTTGCGGATGGCTTTGGCGGCGGCCTGGGCTCGGGTGTTCACGCGCAATTTGACCAGGATGCTCTGGGTCTGATTGCGCACGGTGCTGCGCGCCGCCCCGAGGATGGCGGCGATCTCCGCGCTGGTCTTGCCTTCGCAAACCCAGCTCAGGACTTCGAGCTCGCGCGCGGTCAGCGCCGACCTGTGCGGAGCCGGCCCCGTTGCGGCGCGCAACCCGTGCACCGCGTGCTGGAGCGTGACATGCATGGGAGGGACGACGAAGCGGAGCACACGCCGGCAGGATTCGTCGAGCGGCCCGGCGAGCCGATGGAAGCCGAAGTAGCTCGTGTAACGCCGCGAATAGTCCTCGACCCCATGCACCGCAGCATTGGTGAAGCCATGCTGTTTGCAATGCAGAAGCCAGGGACTGCCGGCGCATTCCGCTTCCAGCTGCCGCGCGTCGACCAGCAAGGCGTCGCCATGATCGCGCCAGCGCTGGATCGCATCGGGAAAGACATTGCCGTCGGTCTGTTTGAGCGTGCGCAGGAAGTCGGCAGGCATGTTCGCCGACAGCAGCTTGACCGGTGTCACACCCGAGTCGTTCCGGCGCGCGATGCCGCACAGGAAGGCACCGTGCGGCAGGATGCTTGCAAGATCGTTCTGCACCCAGGCGAGAAGCGACGCGGCGTCGCGAGCGCCCTGCAGCCGCTCGATCAGGCCGATCATGGGAACATCTCCCGGTTTCCCGGCATGGGCCGGCGCTATCTTGTTCCTCACGGCTCAAGCATCTGGAGAAACCGTTCGCCTGAAATGATGGGACAGTGAATCCGGCCATCAAGGCTCAACAAATCACGATCCCCGCTGATGAGGCAGTCGCTCTGGCCAGCGACGGCGAGCTGTAGAAAAGGCTGGTCGCAGGGGTCGCGACATTCGGGCGTCGCAGGCGGCGGATTGGGGATGTGCACGCTGATACACCAGGGCAGATAGTCTGCCAGCAATTCCTGCCGGGCCGCTTCATCGAGCTTGAATTTGGGGTAAGCCAACACACGAATCAGTTCGGCAGCCGTGATCCTTGAGACGAGCGGCACGCACTGCCGGGTTTGCCACGCACAGCGCAGCGCGGCCAGCCGGCCGTTGGTGAAAACCAGCGTCGAGAGCACCAGGTTGGTGTCGATGACCACCCGCGGCGAGCGGCTCATTTCTTGCGCTTGCCCGCAGACTGGCGCGCCCATGCGACGGCATCGGTGATGTCCTGCTCAGTCAGATCGAGTTCCGCGAGCTTGGCCCGCACGGCGTCGGCGCGCTGAATGCGCACGGGGGTGAGGATGATTTGACCGTCGCGGGTCTGAACGTCGAAGTACTCGACTTCACCCAGTGCCTTGGTGATCTGCCTGGGCAAGGTGAGCTGGTTTTTGGTGGTGATCTTGGCAAGCATGGCGCCCATCCGGATAAGTAAGGATTCCTTACATTAACCAGAGGGCTGAAAAAACACAAGCCGGACCCTGGCAGCCTGATTCACCCGAACACCACCCCCGCCACGTCCCGATACCGCTTCGCGAAATGCACGGTCATGCCGGCGCGGATGTGCTCGGGCAGCTTGTCGAAGTCGCGCCGGTTGGCTTCGGGCAGGATGAGTTCGAAGATGCCGATGCGGCGCGCGGCGATGACTTTTTCGCGGATGCCGCCGACCGGCAGCACCTGGCCGGTGAGTGTGAGTTCGCCGGTCATGGCGAGCGGGCGGGCAATTTTTTTGTTTTTGGCCAGCGACAGGAGCGCGGTGGCCATGGTGACGCCGGCGCTGGGGCCGTCCTTGGGGGTGGCACCTTCGGGCACGTGCAGATGCACGAAGCTCTTGTCGAAGAAGGTGTCGTCGGCGCCGTAGGCCTTGAGGTGCGAGGCGACGTAGCTGTAGGCGATCTCGGCGGATTCCTTCATCACGTCGCCAAGCTTGCCGGTGAGCTTGAAGCCGCGGTTGAGGGTATGTACGCGCGTGGCTTCGACCGGCAGTGTGGCGCCACCCATTGCGGTCCATGCAAGCCCGGTGACGACGCCGACGCCGGTGAGCGGTTTTTCTTTCGTGAACACGGGTTTGTCGAGGTAGGCCTCGATTTCCTTCGCACCGATTTTGATGGGCGTGGCCGCACCGCCAAGAATCTTCACCACGGCTTTTCTGGCCACGCGGCCGAGCTGCTTTTCCAGATTGCGCACGCCGGCCTCGCGGGCGTAGCCCTCGATGACGTGGCGGATTGCGCCTTCGGTGATGGTGAGCTGGTTCTTCCTGAGACCCGAGCGTTCGAGCACGCGCGGCCACAGGTGATGCTTCGCGATGGCGAGCTTTTCCTCGGTGATGTAGCCCGACAGGCGGATGACTTCCATGCGGTCGAGCAGCGCCGAGGGAATGGAGAAATCATTCGCGGTGCAGATGAACAGCGTTTTCGACAGATCGAAGCGCACGTCGAGATAGTGGTCGAGAAAGTCGGCGTTCTGCTCGGGATCGAGCACTTCGAGCAGCGCGCTCGCGGGGTCGCCCTGGTAGCTGGCGCCGATCTTGTCGACTTCGTCGAGCATGATGACGGGGTTGGCGCTGCCTGCTTCTTTCAGTGCCTGTGCGAACTTGCCGGGCATGGCGCCGATGTAGGTGCGGCGGTGGCCCTTGATCTCGGCTTCGTCGCGCATGCCGCCGACCGAGAAGCGGTAGAACTTGCGTCCCAGCGCTTCCGCCACGGATTTGCCGATCGAGGTCTTGCCCACCCCGGGCGGGCCGACCAGGAGCAGGATCGAGCCGGCCATCTCGCCTTTCATCGCACCGACGGCGAGGAATTCGATGATGCGGTCCTTGACGTCGTCCAGCCCGTCGTGGTCGCGGTCGAGAATCTTGCGCGCGTGCGCAAGGTCGATCTTGTCCTGCGTGTAAACACCCCACGGTAGCACGGTCAGCCAGTCGAGATAGTTGCGGGTGACGGTGTATTCGGGCGAGCCGGTTTCCAGCAAGGAGAGCTTGTGCATCTCTTCGTCGATGCGCTTCCGTGCCTGTTCCGGCAGCGTCAGTTTGGCGATGCGCTCGCGGAAGGTATCCAGCTCGGCCGTCTTGTCGTCCTTGGCGATGCCCAGTTCTTTCTGGATCGCGCGCAACTGCTGGCGCAGGAAGAACTCACGCTGCTGCTCGCTCATTTTCTCGTCGACGCGTTCGCGGATCTGCGATTGCAGGCGTGCGACGTCGAGCTCTTTTTTCAGGAGCACGAGCACTTTTTCCATGCGCTTTTTCAGCCCCAGCGATTCCAGCACCTCCTGCAGTTCCTGCTTCGATGCGGTGGTGAGGCTGGCGGCGAAGTCGGTCAGCTGCGACGGT
>JACDJA010001261.1_pt1 | contig 21862 bp, 16 predicted proteins | sample 7449241 | NCBI WGS metagenome assembly JACDJA01 (sample SAMN14253289, study PRJNA609438) | sludge metagenome | isolation source: initial anaerobic sludge | collected 2018-12-20 | reverse complement strand
TGTCTACAAAGCTATATTAGTAAGAGTATTTAGATTCTGGGGACTTCTCCTTACTTTGTTCCTTTTTATTAGCTCTGTAATTGATAAAAACGATAAAGGAGATTACAAATGCTATACCAAATATTAAAGCAAAATATCTTAGTGCTCCTGTTGTTAATATTGCTAATGAACCAATTGAGAGTGAAAGAGCTGTTTCAATTAGGAGTATTTGCTTAGAGGTTAAGTCTAGTTTAAGTAATCTGTGATGTAGGTGGGAGGTATCATTTATTTTCATTAAATCTAATGGGTTCTTTGGTTTGTATTTAAAGGTTCTATAAATGATTACGTATATTGCATCAAGTATTGGTAATGCAAGGAGCATTAGTGTAGTAGAGAACTTAACACCACTAATTAATGCAAGTATTGCTATTAAAAAACCATATATTGTTTTACCACTAGAACCAGACATTATCTTAGGAGATGGATATGCAAAGTAAAGAAGAGAAATCATTGATCCTGCAATTAAAATACTCATACTCGAAGAAAAGAGAGAGAATGTTCTTACTCCGATTAAGAAGAGAAGTAGAAATATTATCAAAGAGTAAGATTCTACTAATCCAGGAGAGCCTCCTACCCATTTAACAGAATTAATACAGAGTAGTATCCACGCTATCAGTATCAAATCTCCAGGAAATACAAAGGAAAGTGGGAAAGAGAATATATTAAAACTCCAAGAATATGAAGAAAGATTAAGAAAATCATCAGTAAAGAAGCTGACAAAGGAAAGATCTATTATTGAAAAAGCAATTATGGTTGCTGCCAAAAGTTGATATCCAATCTGTACCTTTGAAGAAAGATTAAACACATCATCTAAAACAGAGCCTACCACTAGCACTCCCAAAGCTAAGAGTATGGGTATTGTAGTTGCATCTAATCTAAACAGAATTATTATTCCCAGAAGTATTGGTATTGTTACTGCCAAGCCTCCCAGTGCAGGAGTTTCTACATCGTGTATTGCCTTCTCTGGATTGTCAAAATCCTTACCATTTCTACCTTTTCCAGGAACATATGTTATATTGAATTTCTTAGCAAGATTCCCTATTAAAGGTATTAGAATGAAAGAAAGAATTAAACCTACCACAAAGAGTGGCCAGTAGTTTAAATATTTGTCATATTCAGAAGAGATATTAATATCATTTATTTTTAATATCTTCTCTAATATTGATGTTGGTATACTAAAATCCATATTTAAAAGGTATAAACTAATTTCATAAAAATTACTGATAAAGAGAGATTAGCTAAAAGAATTGTAATTAGTAATGTTTTAGCTAAGTCTCTCTCTTTATGAAAATATTTGTTAGACAAATACATTCCTAGTAGTAATACAGTAAGTGATATCGCAGGATATGTATATATCCAGTATGAATCTGCAAGCCTCATTGAGAGAGTAAAGTAGTAGCTAAATACTGGGATCTTAGAAGGTAATCTCTCTAATGTTTGTATCGTATACACTTGAGTAAATATTAAAGAACTACTACATACTAGTACAAACCATACTAATACGTCTTTCATAAATTTGTGAGTTTCTAATCTTGCAAGCCATAGCTCATACTGATCTTTGTATTTGTAGTATACATTTTGTGGGGGATTCTTTAATCCAAAATCAAGCTGTTTTTCTTTCTTCTCGTCTTTTTTCTTTTTCATCTCCCTGATTATATCATCTAAAGAGAGCTTTTAGACAATATCATTTTGTAATCTTCTAAGGAGAGTTCTTCGGCTCTTTTAAGGGCTATCTCACTATCAATATTCTCATATTTACTTCCATTAAGATTGTTTTTTAGATTTTTTCTTGGCTGCTTAAATGCTGTCTGTATTAATTTCTCTAATTCTTTCTTGTTTTTAATACTTTCATTTCTTGGTTTAAAACAAACAAATGAACTATTTACATTTGGTTGAGGTCTAAAAGAATCAGGAGATATATTAAAAAATCTTTCTATGTCTGCATATATTGCAGTAGTTAGTGAGAGTATACTGTAGGGTTTTTTATAAAGATATTTTTCTGCGACCTCTCTTTGAATGATGAAGTAAGAGGGGTTAGTAAAACTTTCAGAGGTTATTATTTGTTTGATAATTGGCTTGGAAACATTGTATGGAAGAGAACCGAAGTATGTAATATTGTTAAATTTTGAAATATCTAAATCTAAGAAATTACTATTTATTACCTCTATTTCTGGGAAAAGAGATTCTAAATTCTGAGCTAGCTCATTATCCTTTTCCACGACTATTACGTTCTTAAAGTGTTTTGTTAATCTTTCAGTAAAGAAGCCTAGCCCAGGGCCAATCTCAAGTACAGTATCACTACTGTTTTCAATTACTTTGTTAACGATATGATCTCCTAAATTTTTATTAATGAAGAAGTTTTGGCCTAATGATTTTTTAGCTTTCATTTATACTCTAAAGTCCCAGATATTTTCTTTCTTAAAATACTCTTTTTTACACTTATCACAAACGGCTTTCTCTTTAGTAAATATTAACGAACTTTTACACTCTGGGCATACTAAGATTTCTTGAATACTATCAAAATCTTTACTATTTTCAGCCTGCTCTTTTAAAACTGTGCTGTCTACAAATATACTAGGGGAGATATTGCTCCATGAGAAAAGAGTTTGGAAAAGCCTCTCGAATATTAGTAAGAAGCTACTACCAAATATCTTCTTTAAGAAATTAACCCTAAAGAATGAGCATCCGTATTTCCCTTCTATTTTAAAACCTTGCCTAATTAAAGCTTCTTTTATCCATGAGTAATGGTAATTAAAGAATGGTACAGAAACTCCTTTCCTTGCTCCTTCAAAATTCTCTTGTGTAGGCTGCTGATATGGCTCTTTATTAAATATTGAGAAATTAAGAGTAAGAAGAGCTTTTATAAATGCTTTGAGATGTAATTTATTTGCAAACTCCTGTATATATGAGGAATTACTCTTTAATATTCTGTATACTTCTTTAAAATATGTATTAGGGTCCTCAATATGGTGTAATACTCTTACCATTAAAGCACCATCAAAAGAGCTCTCCTTAAAGGGTAGGTTGTATGCATTCGCTGCAATTAGCTGTATATATTGATGTTTGTTTTTAAGGTAATTAAAATTCTTTTGTAATGTTTTTAAGGAGTAATCTACAATCACGGATTTTTTGTATTTATCGTAATATGTATCTGTTAATCTGCCGTATGAGCCCCCAATATCTAAGAACCAATTCCCACTCTTCTTTTTAAAGATCTTCTTTAAAACAGTATGCTCTGCCATATTCTCATACTCTCTGTTTGCCCAATATGTCTTGTAATTGTAATCTAATGTGTCATAGTCTGCTATTTTGCTCATATTTTTTCTTTTCTTCAGTTAAATTTTGATACTCTTTTAAGAGTTTTTCACTCTCTTTCTGCTTACCCGTAGCTTCAGCTATAGATATCTTAACATTAATCTCTCTCTCTTTTCTTGCGTAGTAGTCATGTACAATGGTTCTATACAGAGAATCTAACTCCTCGATACTACTTTGCAGATTAGAAAAAGAAAATATCATATCTTCAATTATTTTTCTTAAATCAGTATTCTCAAAGTGATTAAGTATATCTGCTCTTGTAGCCCCCTTATTTTTCTTCACGTATTTTAATACATCATATGTTTCTTCCCCTTCAAAATATTTAAGATCGTAATTTTTAGGAAACTCAATATTTTCTAAAAACAGTATCAATTTCGTAAATAAAATAGCCCAGGCCTCCTTGTTTGTGGCTTTGTTATGGGAAGAATTTAGACCCGGGTCTACCCCCTTGGAAAGTCTTTTATCATACACATTAATTTTGGCTATTTGACGCACTTTTTCCACGTAGAAGGAAAAGGTGGCTCTATTACGCTCGTTTTTGAGCATACGCTCTATCCAATTTAGAAATTTCTTGTATTCTGAGAGGTTATTTAAATCTTTATCCTTCAAATTCTCAGTTAAAAGATATGTGAATGTATCTATGCGCTTTGAAATTAGAGTTTTAAATTTTTTAGGGTCTTTTACTATTAGCTCGTCGATATCTTTGTATGGGGCTGTAGTAGCTGCGTATGTTGTCAAATCAAGCTGTTGAGAGATGAAAAAAGCTCTTTCAAGTGCCTGTTGTCCTGCATTATCACTATCAAAAAGGAAGAGTATGTTCTTACTTAGTTTAGATACTTTCTCTACCTGCTCTTTGGTAAGTGCTGTTCCAAGTGGTGCTACTATATTTTTTACACCAATTTGATGAGCTGAGATTACATCCGTTGTGCCTTCACAAAAGATCACTAAGTCCTCTCTCCGTATATCCTGTCTTGATTCGTACTGCCCGTATAGATTCTCCTTTTTGTGATATATATATGTTTCGGGTGAGTTCATATATTTGGGACCAAAGTCATTACCAGGTAGAACTCTTCCAGTAAATGCGATTACTTTCCCAGAGCTTGACCTAATTGGAAACATTATTCTTTTGTAAAACTTTGATCTAACCTTGCCCTCTTTAAGAGTGAAGATTCCCGAGTCTATTAACTCTTCTTTTGAATATTTAGTATCTTTCTGTATGAAGGAGAGAAGTTTGCTACCATCAGATGCATATCCTATTCCGAAATTTTTAATGCTTTCTTTGGTAATTCCACGCTCCAATACATACTGTAAAGCATCTTTATTTAGAGGGTTTAGTAATTCTTTGTAAAAGAATATAGCGGCCTTTTTATTAATCTCTTCTAATCTTGCGTATTTGCTGTTTATTTCTTTTTTTTGAAGTATTACTCCTGCTTCTTTTGCAAGTTTCTCTAAGGTTTCAGGAAAATCTATATGTTCAATATTTTGAACAAAGTTAAAAATATCTCCAGAAGCACCACATCCAAAACATTTATACCTTTGAAGTTCAGGACTTACAATGAAAGAGGGAGTCTTTTCAGTATGAAAGGGGCATAGCCCAAGAAAGTTCTTGCCTGCTTGTTTTAGTTGAACATATTTACCAACAATATCTACAACATCCAACCTACTTCTTATCTCTTCAATTTGGTCTCTATTAGAATCCATGTACAAATTATACCAGTTTTATGCCATTTATTTACACTCTAATGTATTTTGAACAATTTGGCATGTAATTTGACCAACTCCACTGTTTTGAGAAGATGTTATTTCTAATGCTTCTCCATTAACTTCTAATGTTGTAGCACTAATTCTTCCAGTGACTAATGTTAATTCATTTGTTACTGTAAACTCTTGTGAAGTATTAGGTTCTAATATTTGTGCTACCTTGTTCTCTCCGTCTATATCTAACTTAATCCAAGCAGATGCCCCAGTAATCTTAAGTACCACTTTATATTCATTCACAATTTCCTCTTGAGTTATTTCTTCTTGAGTATCTAGATTGTAAAGTACTTTTAATGTTTGACTACTTTCTAAGCTGTTGTTAGAGTTCTTTTTGGAGATTACAGTAATACTGTTTACTCCTTCATTTAGAGTAATCTCTTTTTCGAATGTTCCTATAGGGTCAAGTTCAACAGGTAATCCATTAACTGTAACTGTAGAGCCTGCATCTGTACTACCTTTTACCAATATCTTTTCCTCTTTAGCTTCAAATTCATCTGAGGGTTCAAAGATGGTGAGTTGTGGTGGTGTCTGGAATTTGTATATCTGAAATCCAATATATCCAACTACTGAGAGTAGAAATACAATTAATGCAACTATTGCAATTAACTGAGGTGTTACAGTTATTTTAGCCCCTTTAGTTTTTTCTTTGTTAAGAAGAGACGTATTTGTTTCTTTTTTACCATTTTGTAAATTACTTCTTCTGTAAACAGCAAGAAGCTTCTCTACGTCTAAGCCTAAGTATTTGGAATATATTTTGATAAAGCCAGAGGCAAAAACTTCGGAATCAAACTTGTCGTATTGATCATTTTCTATGTATTCTAGGAATCTTCTTTGTATCTTTGTATCAGTAGATACTGTATTTAAGTTTTTACCTAGAGATTCTCTTTTGTTTTTTAATACTTCTCCTGCAGTTATCATTGCATACAGAGTATATCAAACTCTAGTACTCTTGTGTTGAACTCTCGCCTCCCAAGATCTCTTCTGGAGAGCTAACTAGCACTTCCCTTGGCTTAACTCCATCTTGAGCAGCAATAGCGCCGGACTCTTCAAGCTGTTCTATTAATCTAGAGGCCTTGTTGTAACCAATTTTTAATCTTCTTTGAAGTAAAGAAGCAGAGGCTTTACCCTCTCCTATTACAATCTTTAATGCTACTTCAAACTCTGGTTCTCTTTCTCCACTTGATGTTCCTGGCTCTGCTTGGGGTTTCTCTATTGCACTCTTAAGCTCCTCAGAGTATGTTTGGTGATCCTCTTTAACTTGTGCTTTAACTTGTCCAATTATATCCTCTGTATCTTCAGTAGAGATGAAAGTCCCCTGTATTCTTATAGATTTAGGCATAGTTTGATCTTTAAAGAGCATATCTCCACTTCCAAGTAAGTTCTCTGCTCCTGTTTGATCTAAGATTACTCTAGAGTCCATAGAGGAGGTTACTGCAAATGCCATTCTTCCTGGAATATTTGATTTGATGAGTCCAGTGATAACCTCGACGATTGGTTTCTGAGTGGCAAGAACTAGATGTACCCCTACTGCTCTACCCATTTGTGCTAATCTCTGTATCTTTGGTTCTACCTCTTTACCCGCTACCAACATCAAATCTGCCATTTCATCTACTACTATCACCAAGTATGGCATTGCGACAAAACCCATTTTTTTGTTGTACTCAGTAACTTTTCTAACTCTGGCTTGTTCTAACATACGATATCTTCTCATCATTTCTTCAATGGACCAGTTAAGAGCATTAACAACGAGCTCCATATCAGTAATGATTGGGGTTAGAAGATGTGGAATACCATTGTAAGGAGTCATTTCTACTCTCTTTGGATCAACCATTATTAATTTCAATTCGTCAGGAGTTTTAGTTAGTAGTAATCCAGCAAGAATTGCATTAATACCTACAGATTTACCGGTATTAGTAGCACCAGCTACAAGTAAGTGAGGAATATTTACTAAATCCTTAATTACAGTTTGGCCAGCAATATCTTTACCAAGAATCATTGGCAATTCATATTTATCCGCTTGTGCGAGGAGCTTTTTAGCCATTTCTTTCACATATACGAAATTGGGTGTCTTGTTTGGTATCTCAATACCTACAAAAGAGGTTCCCGGAATCGGAGTTTCAATTCTTACTAACTCCTTATTAATCATTAAAGACACTGCTAAGTTATCAACCAAGCTTTTTATCTTCGCAATTCTTGTATCTGCAGAAAGACTTAATGCATATCTAACAACAGTAGGACCAATCTCTATCTTAACGGCTTTACCATTAATACCAAAATTTTTAAGTACTCTCTCTATTACTCTAGAATCATGTTTGTATGCTTCTTCATCCTGTTTTGCTTTCTGGGGTTCCTGTAAGTTATCAATATTTGGATATATCCAGTTGGTATACATTGGAGTAGAAGGTTCTGTTGTATTAGTAGCACTATTTGTAGTAGTAGGCTGTACCGTATGTCGTGGTATTGAAGAATTCTCTTGTATTTTTGGATTTACAGCAACAGGGTTAATTTCATCTTCCTCTTTATTATTACTATTAAACAAATCAGGTTCCTCTTCATCTAAAAGACCACTAATCTCTAAACCTTTCTCACTCTTACTATCTGCTAACTTATCCTTTAAATCTCCTAGCTTAATATTACTAAAGAGCTGTTGCAAAAAGGCTGTAATCTCTTCTAGTTTAACTCCAGTGATAAAGGAGAAGGAGACTATTAATAGTATGAGGAGAATTATCAACTCTATTATTTCTCCAAATGTATTGTTTATTGCTAAATGTAAAATCTTTCCAAAAGTTCCACCAGCTCTCTCTAATGTTGTAGATATTTCTAGAGTTTCTTTAGGTAGCCAAAATGTAAAGAGGGTATTTAGGGTTATTGCTAGTATTGAAAGGCCTGTTAATCTCCCCCAACTTTTACAGCTTTTACCTTGAGTAAGAAGATTAATAGAAAGATACAGTGTGGCTATTCCCCATACTGTAGATGGCCAGCCAAGCAGTCTAGAGATATGTATGAATATATCTGCTTGTTGATTAACTATGGGAGCTATGAGGAGTGCAACTCCTAATACAAAGAGTATTAATCCAAAGAATATCTTTGTTTCAGAACTTTTTATATTTATGTTTTTTGCTTTCTTTTTTCGGGGCATTTTAGTATTTATTAGAATATATATAATAATAGAGGAATATTTACCTTTTGACAAAGGTTATACCATATTATATTATTTCTTTATATATATACAGTCTAAAAGCACAAAAATCCTTTGACTATCTTGAATAAATATGCTAAACTCCCCAGAGTTATCTAATTTTGCTTTAATTAAAGGGGTTATTGCCTTTTCTATAATCCATTTCTAATGTGGTATGTAGGCTCCTCTTTTACATGCATGTAATTTATAACCTATAAATAATTGTCCTATGGTAGAACCCAAGCGCAACAGAGCTTCCAGAATAAACCTAGGTAAGGGATTTTCCTCGTCTTTTGAAATACCTAGCCTGATTGAAGCTCAGAAGACATCTTTTAAAGATTTCTACGAGAACGGGTTCAAGAGACTATTCGAAGAGATAAATCCTGTTAAGGATACAATGGAACGAATGTGGACTCTTGAATTTAAATCCTTTAGATATGGTGAACCATATAGAGGAATAGAGGAAGCAATTGCAAAAGGTCTTTCATATGAACTTCCAGTATATGCTACTGTACAACTTCTAAACAACAAAACAGGAGAGATTAAAGAACAAGAGATATTTGTTGCTGATTTACCCATGATGACTGATGATGGGGCTTTTGTTGTTAACGGTGTTAGAAGAGTAGTAACTCACCAAATTGTAAGAGCAGAGGGTGTTCTTTTTGAAGGAGCTGATGCATTACCTTACAGAACCCTTTACAAAGCAAGATTAATGCCAGGGAGAGGACCATGGTATGAGATAGAGGTAAACAAATACAATGTCATCTCTATGCGTATTCTTCCAAAGAGACCAAGAGTATTAATTACTGAATTCTTAAGAGTCCTTGGATATGAAACTGATCAAGAGATATTAAAACTTTTTAAAGATGTTGATACTAATGAAGAGTACAAATATATAGAGGCAACACTTGCCAGAGATTTCACTAAGAGTAAAGAAGACGCCATTATTAGTATATACAACAAATTAAGACCTGACGAGTCAGTTACACTTGATAGTGCAGAAAAATATATTAAGAGTAATTTCTTTAACAAAAGGAAATTTGATTTAGGAAAGATTGGTAGATATCAGTTAAACAGAAAGCTTGGTACATCATATGATGTAGATAATCCAGATGAAGCAGTACTTTACCCAGACGATATAATTAGAATTGTAAGAAAGTTGATAAATATTAATAACGGAGTTGAAGATTCCGATGATATCGATCATCTTTGTAACAGAAGGATTAGAAGTGTAGGAGAAGTATTAGAGAGACAATTACTCGCAGGTATTAGAAGATTAGAAAAAAATATTAAGGACAAGATGAGCTTGTATGGTCAAGATGCTAAGGTTACACCTTCCATGTTGGTAGGTACAAAACCAATTGCAGCTTCCATTCAGTCCTTCTTTGGTGCAAACCAACTCTCAACATTCATGGATCAGACCAATATATTAGCTGAACTAGAGAACAAGAGAAAGGTAACAGCAGCAGGTCCAGGAGGTATCATTAAAGATAGAGCTACATTCTCAATCCGTGAAGTACATAACTCTCAATATTCCAAGTTTGACCCAGTAACCAGTCCTGAAAGTTCTAATATTGGTGTTGTCACACAGTTAGCAATATTGGCAAGAATAAATGGGTATGGTTTCTTAGAATCTCCTTACAGAAAAGTATTAAGTGAAGTAAAGAATACAAAAAAAGATTTACTTAACAGAATACTAGATGAAAGTATTACAGGTATAGCTAAGAAGGGAACATTAATTACAAAGGAAATTGCGGAGAAAATTGCAAACAAAAAAGAAATTAAAAATGTTAAAGTAAAACCATTCATTGCAGAGGAGTATGATTACTTTGATTCCTTAGAGGAAGAGAGTAAATATATTAGTATTGCCTCTATCCAAACCGACGATTACAACAATATCACAGAGGCATTGGTACCAGTAAGACATGAAGGTGATTTCATCTTAGAGGATGTAAATCTAGTTACACATGTAGATGTTCTTACATATCAGCAAGCAGGTTTAGGTATGGCTTTAATTCCATTTGTATCTCATGATGACGCTATGCGTGCTTTAGCAGGTGCAAATATGCAGAGACAAGGTGTCCCATTGATAAAGCAGGAAGCTCCACTCGTAGGTACAGGAGTAGAGGAAATTGTTGCAAGACAATCAAACTGGGGAATATTTGCTGATGAAGATGGAGAAGTAGTATATGTAGATGCAGGTCGCGTATCTGTAAAATACAAGAAAGCAGGAATAAAGGATTACAAGCTAGTAAATTTCTACAGATCTAATGACAATACATGCTTCAGTCAGAAGCCAGCAGTGCAACCAGAACAGAAATTTAAGAAAGGGGATGTATTAGTAGATGGTCCTACAATGGTAGATGGAGAGTTGGCAATAGGTACAAACCTAAGAGCAGCATTAATGTTCTATGAAGGTTACAACTATGAAGATGCTGTTGTAATCTCAGAAAGAGTTGTAAGAGAAGATTTACTCACATCTATCCACATCAGAGAGCATAAAGTAGAAGTAAGAGATACAGAACTAGGTCCTGAGTTAATTACTGCAGATATACCACATGTAAATGACAGAATATTACAGAAGCTTGATATGGCAGGAATAATTCGTGAAGGAATGAAAGTAAAGGCAGGAGATATACTTGTAGGTGTAATCGCACCTCGTGGAGAGAAAGAACTAACTGCTGAAGAAAGACTCCTTAGAGCAATCTTTGGAGAATCAGCAAGTGATGTAAGAGATAACTCCCTTAGACTTCCACACGGAGAAGAAGGAATTGTAATTCATACTCAAAGACTCTCTACAGAGAAAGGTGATAAACTACCTCCAGGAGTATTAGAAGAGGTTAAGGTATGGGTAGCAGATACAAAGAAACTTGGATATGGAGACAAAATCTCAGGAAGACACGGAGACAAAAATACTGTAGCTGCCATAAGGCCAATAGAAGATATGCCATTTACAGCAGATGGAGAGCCAGTAGATATAGTTTTGACACCTACATTCCTTAAACGTATGAATATGGGTCAAGCAGAAGAAGTACACTTCGGTATGTATGCAAAACTTCTTAAAGAAAAATTCGCATTCCCACTCTTTGAAGGAATGAATGTAGAGTGGTTAGAGAAAGAAATGAAAAAGAAAGGATTCAAAATGGATCAGAAAGTTGACCTGTATGATGGAAGAACTGGTAAGAAGTTCCCACGTAAAGTGACTGTTGGTATTAAGTACTCACTTAAACTACATCACATTGCAGATGAGAAAGTACACGCAAGATCAACTGGTCCATACACAGCTGTCACACAGCAACCTCTCGGTGGTAAAGCGCAAAGAGGTGGTCAAAGATTTGGAGAAATGGAAGTCTGGGCATTAGAAGCACATGGTGCACCATATACACTTCAGGAGATGCTTACCATTAAGTCAGATGATGTAAAGGGAAGATCTACCGCTTACAAAGCCATAATTCATGGTGAAAAGATAGAGAGTGTGAATGTCCCAGAGTCATTTAAAGTATTAATCAAAGAGTTAAACGCTCTATGCTTAAATATGGAATTAATTTCTAAGAACTCAGAGGAGGTCGTAGAATAATGAATAACAAAAGAAATATATTCGAAAATTTTGATGCTCTAAAGTTAACACTAGCTTCTCCAGAGCAAGTATTAGATTGGTCTTACGGAGAAGTTACAAAAGCAGAGACAATCAACTACAGAACATTTAGAGCTGAACCAGACGGACTCTTCTGTGAGAAGATATTTGGTCCAACCAAAAACTATGAATGTTACTGTGGTAAATACAAGAAGATCAGATACAAGGGAATAGTATGTGATAAGTGTGGAGTAGAAGTCACAACTAAGGATGTAAGAAGAGAAAGAATGGGTCACATTAAATTAGCAGTACCTGTAGCTCATGTTTGGTTTGCATATGGTATTCCTAACAAGATGTCCATTGTATTAAATATGTCTCATAAAAAATTACTTTCCGTAATCTACTACACAAGATATATGGTAGTTGAATTAGAGGACGAAGGTAGGAAGGATAGTATTGCAAGAATAGAGAGATTAAGAAAAGAGGACATAGAGGAATTACAGAAAGAGTTAGATGAAGAGTTAAAGAGTACAACCGAAATGTTCGAAGAAGAGCTCAAAGCTCTTAAGAAAGAGAAAGAGGGTTCTGACTTTAAAGTAAGTCAATTAGAACATAAGAAGAAACAAACTCTTGCAAAAACAAGAAGAGAATATGCTGAAAGAGAAGAGGAATTAGATGCATTCTACACAAAGCTACAACAAATAGTAGAGAAGGTAGAAATAGGTTCTGTCCTTACTGAAGATGAATATATTGACTTAGAAGATAGAGAGTTACTCTTCTTTAAAGCAATGATGGGTGCAGAAGCAGTTAAAAAGTTATTAGAAAACTTAGATATAGAGAAAGAGCTTAAAACATTAAGAAGACAAGCAAAAAAAGAAAAAGGAGACAAGAAAGCGGGAACGATTAGAAGAATACAGTATCTAGAGGGATTTAAAAAGAACGGAATAGATCCAAGTTGGATGGTAATAGATATATTACCAGTACTTCCTCCAGATCTCAGACCAATTATTCCTCTACCAGGAGGTAAGTTTGCTACATCAGATTTAAATGATTTGTACAGAAGAATCATTAATAGAAATAATCGTTTAGCAAGATTAATAGAAATTGGTGCACCAGACGTGATTCTTAGAAATGAAAAGAGAATGTTGCAAGAGTCTGTAGATGCAGTAATAGACAACTCTCACAGACCATCTAAGCCAATGATGAACAACAAGAGATTACCTTACCAGTCATTAACAGATGACCTTAGAGGTAAGAAAGGTATCTTTAGAAAGAACCTTCTTGGTAAGCGTGTGGATTACTCTGGACGTGCAGTAATTGTAGGTGACCCAAGTCTAAAGTTAGATCAGTGTGGTTTACCAAAATCAATTGCATTAGAAATGTTCAAACCATTTGTAATACACCAACTCTTAGAGATAGAGGTTGCTCCTAATGTAAGAGTAGCAAAGGATATGATTGAAGAAGAGGAAGAGATAATTTGGGACTTACTAGAAAAGGTAATAGATGGAAAACCAGTATTACTTAATCGTGCACCAACACTTCACAAATACAGTATCCAAGGCTTCTACCCAAGACTTGTAGAAGGAGAGGCAATTAGATTACACCCACTCGTATGTAAAGCATTTAATGCTGACTTCGATGGTGACCAAATGTCAGTACACCTACTTTTAACTAAAGAAGCGTTAGAAGAAGCAAAGAAAGATATAATGGCATCTAAAAATATTGTAAATATTTCAAACGGACAGGTATTAGCAACACCAGCAAAAGATATGTTAATTGGATTCTTCTTAATGACAGATATGAACGAAGAAGAGAAGCCAAGAATGTTTGCTTCTGTTGAATTAGCAATCAAAGCATATGAAAGAGACATCATCACAATTAATGAGCAAATATTAGTAAATGTAGAAGGAGAAGTAATTAAAACTTCTGCAGGTAGATGTATATTTAACAAAGCTCTTCCCGAAGGATACAGATTTGTAAATGAAAGAGTAAGTGGAGGAACAATATCAGATATTGTTGAAGATGTTAAAAATAGATATCCATTAGAAGTAGTAGTTGAACTACTTGATAGTCTTAAATCAATGGGTTTCAAATATGCAACAGACTTAGGATTCTCATTCGCTATCGAAGATTGTAATATCGATTTCGAAGTAGATACAGGTATCAAGGGAATGGAAGAGAAAGATCTTCAACTTCAAGAGAACTATCTACAAGGATTAATAACAGAAAAAGAGAAAATTAATCTCTCTACTGAAATGTGGAATGACTTTGCAAATGATATTGCAGAAGAAGCATGGCAGACATTAGACAAGAACAATGCAATATATGAAATGGTAGAATCCAAAGCTAACGGAGGTAAGATTCAGGCAAGACAGGTATTAACAATCAAGGGTGTTGTTAGAGACTCTAGAGGAAACTGGGTACCACTTCCAATTAAAGGAAACTACCGTGATGGACTTAGTGCTTTTGAGTACTTTGTAGCAGCAAACGGAGGTAGAAAAGGTATTGCAGACAGGTCACTTAGAACATCTTCTTCTGGATACTTAACAAGAAAACTAGTAGATGTAGCACACGATGTAATCGTAAGATTCGAAGATTGTGGGTATGACGGAGTAGGATTACCAATGAGAAGAGATGATGACAGAAGATTAGATTACAGTCAAAGACTCTTTGGAAGAGTTGTATCTAAAGATGTTGTAGACTCCAAAGGTGAGGTAATACTTGCAAAAGGTGAGCATATTACTAGAGATATTGCAGAGAAAATAGATAGCGAAGGAATAGATGAAGTAGAAGTAAGAAGTCCAATCCTTTGTAAAGCCCCTATGGGAATCTGTAAGAAGTGTTACGGTCTCAACTTAGAGAACGGTAACCATACAGATATGGGTAAAGCAGTTGGAGTAATAGCAGCTCAATCTATTGGAGAACCAGGAACACAAATGACTATGCAGACATTCCATAAGGGAGGTGTGCAAGCAACTGACATAACTCAAGGTCTTCCAAGAATTGAAGAGCTATTCGAAGCTAGATCTCCAAAGGCAGAAGCCCAAATTGCCTCTATTAACGGTAAAGTACATATAGAGAGAGCTGAAGATGACTCTGCAACAATAACAATTGTTGGAGACAAGAATGTATCAAGAGATTACATAGTATCCGATGCTAAAAAAGTGCTAGTATCTGATGGAGCTCAAGTAAAAGGTGCCCAAGCTATATTCATAGACTCTGAGGAAATGGAAAAACAGGCCCCTTTTGATGGTACCGTGAAGATAGAAGGAGGTATCCTCTCTATCAATGGTAATATTAAAGCAGAAGAGTTAATAACTGTACTACCTAATGTACCAATATTAATAAACGATGGAGATACTGTAAAAGCAGGAGACCAAATAACAGAAGGTTCTGTTGACCCAAAGAAATTAGCAGAAGTAGCAGGTATACTTAGAGCACAGAAATACATATTAGATCAAGTACAAAAGGTATTTAATGAGCAAGGAGTACCAATTGGAGATATACATGTAGAGATAATAATTAGGCAGATGGCAAGACTTGGAAAAGTACTTGAAAGTGGGGATAGTGAATACTTGGTAGGCTCCTTAGTTAATAGATTCATAGCTCAAGCAAAGAATGACCAACTACTTGGAGATGAGCAAAGAAAAGCTCTAATATCTCCTAAATTAATGGGAATTAAAGCTTCAGCTCTGTATACAGAAAGCTTCCTTTCTGCAATGTCATTCCAAGAGCAAGTAAGAGTATTAACTAATAGTGCAATACTTGGGAAAACAGACTACCTAAGAGGTATGAAAGAGAACGTAATAATCGGTAGAAGAATACCTTCTGGAGACGGAGCAAAGGTAGAAGATATAAATGAGCTACCAGAGATTAAATTTTAGTTGATTTTGTTGTATAATACGAACCATGCCAACGATTAACCAGTTAGTAAGAAAACCTAGAGTATCTAAGAGAAGCAAAGCAAAGCATATAGCTTTAGCTACAAACTTCAATCCTTTAAAGAATAGATACAAGAAGCAGAATAATCCTTTTAAAAGAGGTGTATGTTTGCAAGTTAAAACCATGACACCAAAGAAGCCTAACTCAGCTCTTCGTAAAGTAGCTAGAGTAAGACTTTCTAATGGAATGGAAGTAACCGCTTACATACCAGGAGAGGGTCATAACTTACAAGAGCACTCAGTTGTACTTGTTAAAGCAGGTAGAAAGAGAGACTTACCAGGTGTAAAGTACATTGTAGTTAGAGGTAAGTATGATACTGCAGGTGTAAAAGGAAGACAGAAGGCTAGATCCAAATACGGAGCTAAAAGACCTGAAAACGAATAATATTTAAATAAACAATAATGAGAGGTAAGAGAGCAAAGAAAAGAACAATTGCAAAAGATAGGAAATACAATGATGAGATCATTGGTAGACTTATCAACAAAGTAATGCAAGGTGGAAGAAAATCTGTTGCAGAGACTTTAGTATATTCAGCAATAGAATCTGGAGCAGAGAAAAGTAAGACACCTGTAATAGAATTTGTTCATACAGCAATTGATAATGTTAGACCTGCATTAGAAATCAAATCTAGAAGAGTAGGTGGTGCAAACTATCAAGTACCAGTACCTGTTAATCCAAGAAGACAAGAAACTTTAGTAGTTAGATGGTTAGTAGACTATGCTAGAGCAAAAACAGGAAAGTCTTTTGATAAACTACTTGAAGTAGAAATATTAAATGCATTCAATGGAGAAGGAGATGCAATAAAGAAGAAGACGGATGTAGAAAGAATGGCAGAGGCTAATAAGGCATTTGCACACTTCAGATGGTAATACGAGCTTAAGATTGATATTAAAAGGAAGGTTAACCCCTTCCTTTTTTATTTAGTACTCTCTACTCTTACCCAAGTATTGGTAAAATCTTTCTTAATTATAAATCTTTCCCAATATATTCTTAACCAAGTAAGTAGTCTTACAGGAAATAGCATAAGTGACCAGATAAACTCTTTGAAGTTCTTGGGATACCTAAGTACAAAGAAAGCATAGGGTAGCTCTATTAGAAAGCTCCTACTCTGCTTATCCTTTTTAAATATCCCATACTTTTTTAATTGAATAAAACCACCAATAGATCTAACCTTCTGTTTGTAATAATCCTGTATTGTTTTTGGATATCTAACATAACACTTTGCTTTTGGAGCATATGCAATCTCTTTTCCCATATTTCTAATAGAGTAGGAAATATATGCATCATCAGAGAGTACATCTTCAGGAATATCTATATCTAACTTCCTAGTTGCCATAATATACCCACTCATAGGAAAGAAACTCTTTTTACTTTTGTGATACTCCTTATCCTCTACCTTCTCCATTAACTTGGTTCTTCTATGATTACCAGAATCTGAAAGAAGATTACCCCAATATCCCATCATATTCTCTTTACTATCACTTGATACTGGTCTGCCACTTACTCCATATACCTCGCTGTCTTCAAAAGGTTGTAGTAGGTACTTAACAGAGTCTTTGTCGAAGTATGTATCTCCATCTGTAAAGATTAGGATATCTCCCTTGGTTTCTTTAAGAGCTAATTTTAATGCAAATGGTTTACCTTTCTTAGGATCTTGTATCTGTATATATTCTGAATCAGAAAGGCCAAGCTTTTTAGCAGCTTTTATACCCTCCTCTAGAGTCTCTTTATCTGGAGAAAGCTGTAATATTTCAAACGGTCTTTGTATACCAGAATATTTCTCATCTGCTATACACTGTATACACTTTCCTATGGTATTTGGTTCTTTCCAAGATGTTATTATTACACTAATCATTTTTGATTATATATCTCCCAAAATTAAAAAAAAAGGGAGGCAAGCCTCCCTCTCTCATATTCTTAATAATTACTCAGCACTTTCTTCTGTACTCTCTCCTTCGACTGCTTCTCCTTCTGTAGTTTCCTCTCCCTCTTCACTCTCTGCCTCTGCAGCTGCTTCTTCCTTATCAGCTACCATAGCATCTTCAATCTTTTGAGCATCTGCAATAGTGACGATTGCTGTTGTTAAAACATCATCATTTACTAATGTCATTCCTTCTGGAAGTGTAATATCTTCAACCGTAATTGTTTGACCAGGCTCTTTTAAAGTAGAAATATCAATCTCTATCTCAGCCTGTAATTTGTTTAACTGACACTTAACATCAATACTGTCTAGTGCATTAACCAAAATACCTAAGTTATTCTTAACCGCAGGAGAAATACCTACTAACTTGAAAGGTATTGTAAATACCATAGGGGCTTTCTCATCTATCTCAAATATCGAAACATGATTAATTTCACCAGTGACAGAGTTAATATCAAACCCCTTAACTAAGCACTTAAAATCTCTACCATCAAACTCTGCATCTAAAATTGTTGTAGAGGTTGCATTCCTGTAAAGGTCTTGTGCATCACTCTTACTTAGTATGGTATTGAATGACTCTGTTTTAGCGTTATACACAACTGCAGGGATGAGTCCTTCCTTTCTTAAACTCTTAACTTTCTTACCCAAGAGTTCTCTTTTTTGTAGTTTTAATTTTTTCATAGCGAGTGAAAGTATAGCAGAGTTGTATGTTTTTTGCAATTCTAAAAACATACTAAATCTCTTGACGAATCTCTTTTTTACCCATATACTTTAGCAGATAATCTTAGAGAGTGCTAAGGTGGCAAATATAACAGAAAGGCAGAAAAGGATATTAATGGCAATCATTGAAGAGTTCATGGAAAGTGCTGATGAGGTAGGTTCTCTGTCATTAATGGAAAAGCATAAGTTAGGAGTAAGCCCTGCTACCATCAGAAATGAGATGGCAAGATTAATGGATATGGGATTATTAGAAAAAAGTCACATATCTTCTGGTAGACATCCAACTGATCAAGCTCTCAGATTGTATGTAAGTAACATATTAAATAGTAGCTCTTTAAATCCTTTAATAATGGTAGAGATAAGGCAGGGAATATTTAGAGATAGGTTCTCTAAAGAATCTGTTCTTAATTCAATACTACAGATACTCTCTGATGAAACAGAATCTGTTGTATTTTTAGTTATCGATAATATGTGTAGATATTGGGGACTCTCTAATCTTTTTAAATATGAAGAATTAAGAGACTGGGAAAAGCTACAAAGGGTAGTCAATATTTTGGAAGATAGAGATTTTCTTACAAATATGATGAACAAATACAGTGGATCGGGAGTATCTCTTCTAATAGGAGAGGAATCAGGTATTAAGAATCTAGAAGGATGTTCTTTGGTATTTACTTCATTACCATTCTGGGATACCAATAATGCCCATATTGGTATATTAGGGTCTAAACGTATGGACTATGCTAGATGTGTTCCTGCATTAAAAGAGGTACAAAGTGCAATGCGTAATGCAATGAAAGGATGGAATTAAACTAACTATTCACGTTATGAAAAAAACTGATAACACAAAAAGTGTTCAAAAAATTAAGAGTCAAGAGGTTAAGCAGTTGGAATCTGAGATTGCCAAATTAGAAGAAAATATTAAAGATTTGGCATTGACGATAGATAAGGTGGAAGATGAAAAACTCGAGGTTATTAACCAACTTAAGAGAGCATTAGCTGATTATCAAAACTTAGAAACTAATACTCAAAAAAGATTAAATCTTTTGTATTTACAATCTAAGAAAACTTTAGCTGAAAGTTTAATACCAATAGTTGATGATATGAGTATGGCAATTAAATCTAAGGAAGAAATTAACTTTGATGAGAAATCAATATCTTGGGCAAATGGTGTTGTTGAATTACTTAATAAATTGGAAAGAAGTTTAGGAGAGATAGGGTTGAAAAAATTTATACCACAAAAGGGTAGTAAATTTGACCCCTCTATACATGAAGCACTAACTACAGTAGAAGGAGAGACTCCAGGTGAAATATATGATGTCATTCAACCTGGATATACAATAGATGACATTGTAATTAGACCATCAAGAGTGGTTGTCACAAAAAGTAAATAATTTTTTATTACATTAATATGGGAAAGATAATAGGAATAGACTTAGGAACTACCAACAGTGCGATGGCATATATGTCTGGTGGTAAGCCTAACATCATCGCTAATGCACAAGGAGGTAGGCTAACACCTTCCATAGTTGCAGTAGATGAAAAAGGAGAAACATTAGTAGGTTCTCCAGCAAAGAATCAGGCAGTTACAAATCCTGAAGGAACTGTTTACTCTGTAAAAAGATTAATAGGTAGATCATGGGATGACCCTGAGGTAAAGAAAGACAAAGAGCTATTACCATTTGAGATGAGGAAATCAAGTACAGATGGAATAGAGGTAAAGATGGGAGATAAATGGTACACACCACAAGAGATTTCTGCAAAGATTTTAGCAAAGATGAAAAAAGATGCAGAAGAATTCCTTGGTGAAAAAGTGACAGAAGCAGTTATTACTGTACCAGCATACTTTGATGACTCTCAAAGACAAGCAACAAAGGATGCAGGAAAAATTGCAGGTCTTGAGGTAAAAAGAATTGTAAATGAACCAACTGCAGCAGCATTAGCATATGGATTGGATAGCAAGAAGGATGAAAAGATTGCTATCTTTGACCTAGGAGGTGGTACATTTGATATCTCTATATTAGAAATAGGAGATGGAGTATTTGAAGTACTTTCTACAAATGGAGACACGCACTTAGGAGGTGATGACTTTGATCAAAAGATAATAGACAAATTAGTTGATGATTTTAAAGAGAAAGAGGGAGTAGATTTAAAAGAGGATAGAACTGCACTACAAAGACTTAAGGAAGGAGCAGAAAAAGCAAAGATTGAGCTTTCTACTTCTGAAGAAACAGAGATAAATATTCCTTACATTACTGCAACTTCCAGTGGTCCAAAGCATCTTAAAGTAAAGATGACTAGATCTGATTTAGAGAAATTAACATCGGATTTAATAGATAAGACTGTTGACCCATGTAAGAAAGCACTTAAGGATGCAGAGTTAGAAATTGGAGATATAAATGAAGTATTACTGGTAGGTGGAATGACAAGAATGCCTGCAGTAGCTAAAAAAGTAAAAGAGATATTTAATAAGGAACCAAATAAAACTGTAAATCCAGATGAAGTAGTAGCTATAGGTGCAGCAGTACAAGGAGGAGTACTTGGAGGAGATGTTAAAGATATTACTCTCTTAGATGTTACACCTCTTTCTCTAGGACTAGAGACATTGGGAGGAGTAATGACAAAACTTATCGAAAGAAATACCACGATACCTGTTGAAAAGAAACAGATATTTAGTACTGCCGTAGATAATCAACCTGGTGTTGAGATACATGTTCTCCAAGGAGAAAGAGAAATGGCATCAGATAATAAGACATTAGGTAGATTTATATTAGATGGTATCCCACCTGCACCAAGAGGAGTACCTCAGATAGAGGTTGCATTCGAGATAGATGCGAATGGTATCTTAAATGTTAATGCTAAAGATTTAGCTACAAACAAAGAACAGAAGATTACAATTACAGCATCTACAGGTCTTAAAGATGAAGAGATTGAAAAGATGGTAGAAGAAGCAGCAAAACATGCAGAGGAAGACAAAAAGAAAAGAGAAAGAGCAGAGAAGAGAAACAATGCAGACTCTCTATGCTTTAACATTGAAAAACTCTTGGAAGAGAATGGAGATAAAATAGAGGAAGATGAAAAGAAAGATCTTAAGGAAGGAGTAGATGAAGTAAAGAAGATAATAGAGAAAGAGGACTTCAATGAAGAAGAACTAGAAAAGAAAGTAGATTCTCTTACAAAGAAGATGCAAGATGTAAGCAAGAAGATGTATGAGAAAGTAGCTTCTGAAAACAAGAAAGAACCTGAGAAGGAAGGAGAGGGGAAAGAAGAGGAGGTAAAAGAGGGAGAAGTTGTAGAAGAGTAATCTCTACTTAAAGGAAGGGGGCTTGGAACCCCCTTTTTTATTTGCTAAGATGATTAGTAGTAAATAATTATTTATTCTGCCTCTAACATATATGTTAACTAATAATACAAAAAC
>JACDJA010001260.1_pt1 | contig 21875 bp, 18 predicted proteins | sample 7449241 | NCBI WGS metagenome assembly JACDJA01 (sample SAMN14253289, study PRJNA609438) | sludge metagenome | isolation source: initial anaerobic sludge | collected 2018-12-20 | reverse complement strand
CTACTACCTGTTGCAGGGCGCACACGGCGCGACGGATGGCAAGCTCAACGGGCTGCAATGGACTACGACCGGCGATCTGAGTTGCAGCGTCTACCTGCGCGCCAGCCCGGCGTCGACCGTGGCCAATGATCACTTCAAGGCAGTTGCGGCCGACCTGGTGGGCCGCTATGCCATTGATGGTATTCATCTGGATAACGTGCGCTATGGCGGCGGGAATACCTCGTGCGACCCGGTTAGCGCGGCCGCCTATGGCGCGCCCTGCTTCCAGTTCAACGGTGTAATCTCGTATGAGGAATGGCAGCGCGACCGGATTAGCGGGCTTGTGCAAAACGTGTATGAGAACGTGGTCGTTCCGGCCGAGCGCGACGTGTGGCTCTCGGCCGCTGTCTGGCCCATCTACCGCGATCTGTGGGGCTGGGGTGTCCGCGATGGTTATGGCTACTACTATCAGGATTCGCAGGGGTGGGTCAAGGACGGCATTATCGATGCCATCTCGCCCATGATCTATCCCGGTGTCTACAACTGTCCCGACGACAGCTTCTGGAGCCGGTCGCGCTGGCAGACGCTGGTGACCGATTTCCAGACCAACAGCGGCGGCCGCCTGGTCATCCCCGGCATCGGGACGGGCTACTGCACGTTCGACGAGATTGCCGCGCGCATCGGCATGGCTCGCTCGCTGGGCACGGCCGGGCACGCACTTTTTTCCTATGGCGATCTTCTCTCCAGAGGCTATTTTGACGATTTGAAGGCTGGGCCTTATGCCGAACCGGCCGTTCCGCCCGACATTTCCTGGCATGAGTGACATCGCTACCGGGGCAGGGAGCGCCCCCGAGCCGGCCGCGCCGGAATCGGTTTCCCCTTCCGGTGAGGGGGATGAATTGGCCGCCCTGTGGCGATCGGCGACGCTGGAGGAATATGCGTTCAGGTCGGACGCGCCGATTGTGGGTGGGCTTGTCGTCCGGCTGCGCGAGGCCTGGAACGGCGTGGCGACGAAGTGGCAGGCGCGGCCGTGGATGGAACAGCAATCGGCCTTCAATCGAGCGTTGGCGGCGTGGCTGGCGCGGCCGCCGGGAATGACCGACCTGGACGAGCGGCTTGTCGAGCAGGATCGCCGACAAACGACGCTCGGTCGGGAGATCGCCCTGTCAATGACCCGCGCCCGGCCGTCGCTGCGAGGGTGTCGCCTGCGGTTGGCCTATTTCAGTCCCATGCCTCCATCGCACAGCGGTATTGCCGATTACAGCGCTGCGCTGCTGCCCCATCTGGCGCGACTGGCCGAAGTGACCGTATTTGCGAGCAATGCCTCGGCGCGGGGATTCGATCTGCCGGTTGTCTCGCCGGGCGACTATGTCTCGCGCCGCGCCGAGTTCGATATTCCCGTCTACCAGATGGGCAACAGCGATCAACACGAGGCGATGTACGACATCATGGTGCGCTTTCCGGGCATCGTTGTTCTGCACGATTACGTTTTGCATCACTTCATCCGCCATCACACGGCCGGGCGGGGCGACTGGACAGGCTACGGCCGGGAGATGGCCTACGCGATGGGCCACGACGGCCGCCGCCTGGCGCGCGCCGTGGGCGAGCGGCGGGCCGCTGCCCCGCTCTTCGACGCGCCGCTCAACGAACGGCTCATCGATGCCGCGTTGGGGTTGGTGGTCCATAGCGAATACGTCGCCGAACGAGTGCGCTCCCGTTGGCCCGCGTGCCGTCTGCGCGTCATCCCCCACCTGGTCGAGGAGCGGTCAGGACGCTCGCAGCGAGCGCAACTGGGGCTGCCGGATGGGGCCGTGCTGTTTGGGAGCTTCGGTCATCTGACCGCCGAGAAGCGGATCGACGCGGCGTTGCGTGCCTTCCGGCGCGTTCGGGACGACTATCCGGATGCTCACTATCTGCTGGTCGGCGAAGCACGGCCGGACCTTGATATTGATTCACTCGTGGCCGAACTGGAGCCGGCCGGCGCTGTCCACCGGATCGGCTACGTGCGCGACCTGTCCGAGTTCGACGACTGGATCCACACGGTCGACGTGGCGGTCAATCTGCGACAGCCGACAGTGGGTGAAACGTCGGGCGTCGCATTGCGCGCCATGGCCGCGGCCCGGCCGCTCATCGTCTATGACTACGGCTGGTATGCCGAATTGCCGGATGACGCGGCGCTGAAAATACCCCCCGGAGACGAAGATGCCCTTCGCGAGGCGATGGAGCGGCTGGCCGCTTCGGCCGAGCTACGCCGGGCGATGGGGCGGGCAGGGCGCGAGTACGTCCGCAACCATTGCCATCCTGAACGGATCGCTCGCGCCTATGTTGACTTTCTCCAATCCACACTTGAGCCGGTTGCCTAATCTATGATTGACTGGCTCTTCCTGCCGATCCTGGTTGTTCTCATTACGCTGACGGGTTTTGTCACGGTCCGCTCTTTCCTGCCGCGTGGGGCGCGCTGGGATCCGGCTATTCTTTTTGCTGCCCTGGCGCTGGGGATCATGGTAATGGGTTGGCTGGCACTTGTGTTGACCGAGTTGGGGGTGTTCGGGCCTGGGGCGCTTGCGGCGGTGTCGGTGGCGTGGCTGGTCGCCATGTGGGTCCGGAGACGGGTGTCGCCGGAACGGGTCGAGGCAGACGACGACCGGCCGGGTGACGAGCGTTTGGCCGCCTGGGAATGGCTCATGCTGGCCGGGTGGCTGGTGGTTGCCTTGTGGCTCTTCATGCGCCCGCATGAGTATGTCTACGGCGGGGCGGACGCAGGCGTCTACGTCAGCCTGGGCGCGGAGATTGCGCAACATGGCGGCTTCCGGATCGTCGATGCAACGCTGGCGGAGATGACGCCTGATATGCAAGCGGCCGTCTTGCGGCCGCTGCCGAACACACCGGGCGCATCTTCCTATCTGCTGCCCGGCTTTTACGTGACCAACGCCGAGGCCGGTGAGTTGACACCGCAGTTTTACCCGCTCCATCCGATGTGGCAGGCGGTGGCTTTCGCAGCGGCGGGCGGCGGCGCGGCCGGGGTGCGCGCGGAGCTGCTGCTGACCGGCGTGTGGATGTTGCTGGGCACGATGGCCGTCTACTGGACGGCGCGCGATGTGGGCGGGCCGCTCGTCGCCGCGCTGGTTCTGGCGACGCTATCTCTAAACGCCCTGCAAGTCTGGTTCGGCCGGTATCCGACCAGCGAAGCGCTGACACAATTCCTGTTTTGGGTCGGCATCTGGAGCGGCGTCCGTTGGTTGGGGGATCGCGCCCCGGCCCGGTTGTGGGCATTTGTGGCCGGCGTCGCCTTTGGTTCGGTCTTTCTGGTGCGTATCGACACGCTGGTGCTGCTGCCCGTCTTCGCGCCGGTTCTCGTTTGGCGCTGGGCGAGCGGTTGGCGGCGCGCCGATGCGTGGTTTGCCGTGCCGTTTGTCGCCCTTGTCGTCCAATCCCTGTTGCACGGTCATTTCCTCAGTGGGCCTTACTTCTACGAGACGGTTGGCTACGGCGTTTTTCTGCTGTCGCGGCTGTGGCCGTTGGCGGTGGCGGGCATTGGCCTCGGCATTGTCGCGCTTTGGTGGTTGGCGCGCCATCCCGGCCGGTTGCGCGCACCGGAGAGCTGGCGGCGGCCCGCGCTTGGTTTACTCGTCGTCGCCTTGCTGGTCTACGCGATCTACGGCTGGTTCCTGCGCCCGGCTGTATCGGCCGCTTCGCTCCGTCCCGATTTCTTCAGCGGTGGAGAAATCCCGGTGACGAACCACGAGAACTGGCTGCGGCTGGGATGGTATATGACGCCGATGGGGATTTGGTTAGGGGTATTTGGCGGTTGCTTGCTGGTGTGGCGCGTGGAACGCCGCACGCTTTTGCTGGTGACAATCGGCTGGCTGTTTACGCTGCTCTATCTGTGGAACGTCAGCGCCAACCCGCACCACGTATACGTCATGCGTCGCTACGTGCCGGTTGTCGTGCCTTTCCTGACCCTAGGCGCGGCTTATCTATTGGGTCAAGGCGTTGTAGGGCTGCGGAGTGCGGGTCTGCCCTGGCCGTCGTGGGCGGTCCGAGCGCGGCCGGTTGCGGCGGCCGCGCTGGTCGTGGTCGCTGTGGTTTGGGCGGCGGGCATCGGCTGGGCCGCGCGCGGCTTTGTCAGCCGGATTGACCATGCCGGGCTGGCGGCGCAACTTGATGAACTGGCCGGGCGCTTGCCGGAGGGGGCCATACTGTTGTTCAATGATCAATCGCCCGTCGGACAGGGAGACGTATGGGGCACACCGCTGAGGTTTATCCACGGCTTCGATGCCTTTGCCTTGCGTCGTTCGCCGGATGACGTCACGCCTGCGCTGGTAGAGAGTATCAAAACGTGGCAGAATAGCGGACGGGCCGTCGTCTGGGTGGGCAACCCTGAATGGCTTGCCCAACAGGGGTTCGTCTTTCGGACGGAGCCGATCACGCTCAGCAGCGAGCGGCTGGAAAGTAGCTATGATCACAGGCCCCACGCTGTTCTGACGGAAAGTGTGGAGTTGACACTCAATTATCTGGAATTGGAGTCGAATGGAGCAGAGTGAACGAGAGAACGATCCGACTGCATCCGTCGATATCGAGAACGTGATGCAGGAAGTGCGGCGGCAGATCTTGCAGCGCCGCCTGCCGGGTCAAATTGATTTGCCGGACAAGGCAGCGATGTTGCCGCCGGAGTATTACGAGCATCTCTTTCGCGCCGGACTGGCCCAGAGTCGGCTGGACGTGGATTTGCTCGTAACACGCAGCAGCGCGCCGCTTGTCGGGCCGTTGATCGATCGACTGCGGGCGAAAGTCCACGAACTGGTTGTGTTCTACGTCAATCGCTTTGCTGAGAACCAGGCCCGGGTCAACAATCACCTGCTGCAAGCGCTCGGCGTTTTGGGGCGGCCGGAAGGCGAAGGCCGGCCCGACGCTCGCTACAAGACTGAGTGGAGTGCGCTGCCGTCCGGTGGTGAGAGCGAATGGGCGACGATTGACGACGTCTACGCCTGTTACCACCTGCTGCTTGGTCGCGTACCGGACGAGAGCGGGTGGGATTACTGGACGAGTCTGGTAACGAACCATTACGTGACGCGGGCCTACCTGGTCGACTCTTTTCTCAACGGACATGAGTTCAAAGCCATCCATGCCCAACGCAACGCGCCCATGCTCGTGGAGTTGCCCGACTTCAGGATATACGTTCGCCTGAACGATAACTTCATTGGCGCGGTCATCGCCCGCGAGAAGCGGTATGAGCCGCACGTGACGCGCGTGCTGACCGGCTTGCTGTCCGCGGGGCAGACGTTCGTCGATGTGGGCGCCAACATCGGCTACTTCTCATTGCTGGCAGCGTCGCGGATCGGCGAGACGGGGCAGGTCATCGCCTTTGAGCCGAATCCGGTTAATTGCGATCTGTTGCGCCGGAGCATCGCCGAAAATGGATTTGAGGATGTGATCGCGCTCCATCCCATGGCCGTGGCCGAGTCGAAGCAGACCATCCATTTCTCGACCGCGGGGGTAGATAGCAACGGCCGCGTGATCAATCCGGCCGAGGCGGCGGCCGAGGTAGTCGCCCTGCCCACGGTCGAGGCGGTTGCCCTCGATGAGGCATTGGCCGGTGTGGAGCGCCTGGATGTGATGAAGCTCGACGTCGAGGGTGCGGAGGCGCGTGCCTGGCGAGGGATGCAGGCCGTTCTTGCCCGCCACAGCCCTGTTCTGCTCTTCGAGTTTTCGCCCACGCTGCTGGAGCGGACGAGCGAAGTTGATCCGGCTGCGTTCCTGGAAGAGGTAAGCCGGCAATATGACCTGTTCATCATCAGCCCCGAGGGGACAACGGCGGACAAGCCCGACCCGGTTGCTCGCGTTCTGGAGCAACATGCCGCTTCGGGTCTGACTCATCTTGATCTTCTGGCGCGGCCTCGCCGCCGGGTAGCTCTCACCCAATAATCATGACTGAACCCGATCGGAAACCAGGCAGCGAGCCACCCTGGATCGAAATCCACGACGAGAGCATCACGTCTGAGGAACTGGCGCGCGAGATTGAGGCGCGTGTTGCCCGGCGGCGCGCCGAGTTGGGACCGGTCAAGTTGATCTTTCCAACCTTCGGCCACATCTCGACATTTCCCGATCCTCCGCCGGACGACCGCCTGAATCCACATCTCTACTACTACCTCAAGCGGGTCAACGAGACGCCCCCGCCTGCCGTTGCGCCGGTGCTTGCCCCCTCGCCGGCCACGCGGATGCCCATCGTCGGCCGCCTCTGGCGGCAGATTCGCGGCGAGGTTCATAATCTTGTCCTGTTCTATGTCAATCGATCGGTGCAGGAACAGAATCGACTCAATATTGATCTGATCAGCACCTTGAACGAACTCACTCGGGTTGTGCAGGAGCAGCAGGCGGAGCTGGAAGCCCTGCGCGCTGAAGTGCGCCGCTTGCGTGAGTAGGGCAGGGCGCGGCTGTATTTCCCACCTATAGCGATGACCCAGCGTGCATTACATCAGTTCCTCACGGGCGCGACCGCCGGCGACGCCATCACCGACCATGCCCTGCTTATTCAGGGCTGGCTGCGGGAGTTGGGCTTTGCTTCGGAGATTTACGCGTGGCATCTGCATCCGAGCATGGAGAGCGGCGTGCGGCCGATGCAGGCTTACCGCCGCGGCCGTGGCGAGGCATGGGGCATCTATCACCACAGCATCGGTTCCGACGTGCCTGATTTCCTGCTGGGGCAGGGGATGCGGTTGATCCTCATCTATCACAACATCACGCCGCCCGAATATTTCGACAGCAGTGACCCGCTGCGCGCCCATCTGGCCCGGCTGGGGCAGCGGCAGCTACAGGAATTGCGACCCGCGACGGGGTTGGCGCTGGCAGTATCGCGATATAACGAGTCGGAGTTGCGGGAGGTGGGATACGTCGACACGGCCGTGCTGCCGCTTTGCCTGCGCGTGGAACGGTACGAGGCGGCTGATCTTCCCGCCAGGCCCGCCACCTCCGGCCCGCGTTTGTTGTTCATCGGGCGATTGGCGCCCAACAAGCGGCAGGAAGATCTGGTCAAGCTGCTCTATTGCCTTCGCCGCGCTCGACCGGCGGCCGATCTCGTGCTGGTGGGCGACCGCTGGGAGGTCGGCTATGACCGTTGGATCGAGGAATTGGCCGCCGATTTGGGTGTGGGCGAGGGCGTCGTCCTCACCGGCAAGCTGTCGCAGGCGGAGATGGTGGGTCATCTCCAGGCGGCCGATTTCTACGTCTCCATGAGCGAGCACGAGGGCTTTGGCATGCCGCTCATTGAGAGTATGTATCTCGGCTTGCCGGCGTTGGCCTATGGAGCCGCCGCCGTGCCGGAGACGATGGGCGGCGCGGGCGTCGTGTTCCGCGACAAGGCGTTTGAGCATCTGACCGAACTTATCGACCTGCTGCTCGACGACCCGACGCTCCGGCAACGCATCATCGACGGGCAGCGCTCACGGGCGCAAGCCTTTCTGGAGCCGCAAGTGCGCCTGCAATTCATCGAGTACCTGCGTCGGGGAGGGGTATGCTGACGGGCAAGCGCGTGGCTCTGGTAGTGCAGCGCTACGGTGAGGAGGTCAACGGCGGGGCCGAGATGCTGGCTCGCTGGCTGGCCGAGCGGCTGGCGCAGATGGTCGAGACCCACGTTATCACGACCTGTGCCCTGGACTACCACACCTGGGATAACGTCTATCTTCCCGGCGAGTCGATTCTCAACGGCGTGCGCGTTCTCCGCTTCACTGTGGACGAGCCGCGCCATCCCGACTTCGCCCGGCGAACGGTGGCTCTGTTCGAGGAAAAGCGCACCCTGTTCGACGAATACCAATGGATGAAGGAGCAAGGGCCTTATTCCACCGACCTGCTCAATTACATCCACGACAGCCGCGACCGCTTCGACCTGTTTATCTTTGTAACCTACCTCTACCCGCCGACATTTTTCGGTCTGCCGCTGGTTGCGGACAAGGCCATCCTGGTGCCAAACGCCCATGACGAGCCGTATCTGCGGCTGCCCGCCATGCGGCCGCTCTTCCACATGCCGCAGATGATCGTCTATAACACCGAGACGGAGCAGGATCTGGTCAATCTGGTGATGCGTAACCGGCACGTGCCGCAGATCGTAGCCGGCGTCGGCATCAACGTGCCCGACCGGGTATCGGCGGCGCGCTTCCGGCAGAAATACGGCGTGGACGGCTCGTTTGTGGTCTACGTCGGCCGAGTCGATTCGGCCAAGAACGTGCCTGAATTACTCGAACAGTTCACCCGTTTCCGCGATGAAACCGGCCACGACACCAGGCTGGTCCTCATCGGCAAGTCGAGTCTGGAATTGCCGGCCCGTTCCGATGTCATCCCTCTGGGTTTCGTCAGCGAAGAAGACAAGTTCGATGCCATCTGCGCCGCCGACGTGCTGGTGATGCCCTCGCTCTACGAGAGCCTGTCGCTGGTGGCGATGGAGGCATGGCTAATGGGTATTCCCACGCTGGTCAACGGGCAGTGCGAGGTGCTCAAGTCGCAAACCCGGCGCAGCAATGGCGGCCTGTATTACTACTCCTACGATGAATTTGCGGCGGCGCTACAACGGCTGCTCGACGACGCGCCGCTGCGTGCCCAACTCGGCCGCCAGGGGCGGGCTTTTGTGGCGGCCAACTATAGCTGGGAGGTCATTATGGCCAAGTATCGCGCCATTCTGGAGACGCTTACTGCGTCCCCGCCGGAGAGTCATGGCTGATCGCGCGCTCCACCAGTTCACCGAGGGCGCCTACATTGGCGACGCAGTCAGCGACCAGGTGTTCGCTATCCAGCGCTGGCTGCGCGATCTGGGGTTCGATTCGGAGGTGTACGCCGAACGGTTTCAGCCGGAGCTGGCGGGTCGGGTGCGCCCGGCTCGAGATTACCGGCCGAGCGTCGCAGAGTCGTGCGTGATTCACCACCACGCCGTCGGCTCCGACATCGCCGAGCGGCTCATGGCTTTGGACGTGGCGCAACTTCTCATCTATCACAATATCACCCCGCCGCAATTCTTTGCCTTCGCCGATCCGATCCTGGCCGCCAACCTGCAAAAGGGCCGCCGCCAGCTCGAGGCGATGCGCCCGCGCACGCTGCTGGCGCTGGGTGATTCCGCCTATAACGCGCGCGAGCTGGTTGAGATGGGTTATGAATCGACGGGCGTATTGCCCATCGTCCTGGATGAGGCGCAATTGCAAGCGCCGTTGAACGACACGCTGGCTGCTGAATGCGACATGGCCCGGCCGCTGGTGCTTTTCGTCGGTCGCTTCGCGCCGAACAAGCGGCAGGAGGACTTGCTGAAGCTCCAGCATTGCCTTCGCCGAATTACCCCCGGAGCGCGGCTGGCGCTGGTGGGGAATACGGACTTTGCCGATTACGTGACCTGGCTGAGAGCGCTGGCGGCCGACCTGGGGCTGGATGAATCGGCCGTGCGCGTGACCGGCCACATCTCGCATCAGGACATGATCACCTATTATCGCTGCGCCGACGTCTACGTCTCGATGAGCGAGCACGAGGGGTTCGGCAAGCCGCTCATCGAGAGCATGTATTGCGGTCTGCCGGTCGTTGCCTACGCCTCGACGGCCGTACCCGACACACTCGGCGAGGCCGGTATCCTGTTTCACCGCAAGGAGTATGAGGGATTGGCGGAACTGATCGACCGGTTGATGCGCGACGCGGCCCTGCGCCGGCGGGTCGTCGCCCGACAGACGGAACGGGTGCAATCGTTCCTGGAACCGGCGGTGCGGCGGCAGTGGGAGGCGCATTTGCGCTCGATCGACCTGCTGCCGGAGAGAGCGACGCCATGACCGATCGGCCGCTCCACGTGGCGCTTGTGACTCCGGCATACCCCCCGCTCAAGGGCGGCGGGGAACGCTATGTGGGCGCGCTGGCCGGCGAACTGGCGGCATTGGGGGCGCGGGTTTCGGTCGTCACCGGCACCGCGGCCGAGGAGGCCGAGTTCTGGCAAGGGGCGAGCGGCTCATCCGATGCTGTCGAAGCCGGCGCGCGGGTGATCCGGCTGCCTATTATTCCCACGCCCGGCGGCCGGGCTGAACTGATGCGTCGTCGCCGCTGGATGGTGCTGCTTTCCGCGCTGCCGGGCGATCAGTCGGTCTCCTTGTCACGTCTGGCCCGGCGGTTTCCACCTGTTGAGGGGATGGATGAAGCGCTGGATCGTTTGGAGAACGTGGATATTGTTCACGGGTTCAACGTGTCGTGGGAACATGCTTTGGTCGCCGCCCATGCTTTTAGCCGACGCGCGGGCGCGCCGCTCGTCGTCACGCCCTTTGCTCACCTGGGCGAGTGGAATCGCGGCCGGGTGGCGCGCAATTCAACGATGGATCACCAGCTGCGGATCATGCGCGAGGCGGAACGGGTGCTCGTGCTGACGCGCATTGAATCCGAGGGACTGGCGCGCTATCACATTCGCCCCGAACGCCTGGAGGTGATCGGCAGCGGCGTTGATCTTGCCCCGGACGATTGTGGGAGTTCACCCTATTGCGCCGAAGATCACCCCGAAGCGCGCGGCGTCTTTGGCGTCTACGTCGGCCGGCAGAGCTTCGACAAGGGGGCCTTGCACGCCGCCGATGCCGTCCGTGCGCTGCGGCAGCGCGGCCGCGACATCGCCTTGCTGTTGATCGGCGCGTCTACGCCGGAGTTCGAGCAATATCGTCGCCGCCTGTCACCGGAGGATCGCGCGGCGATTCGCCCGCTTGGCGCTCTCTCCGACCGGGACAAACACGCCGTCCTGCGCCGGGCCAAATTTCTGATGTTGCCCTCGCGGGCCGATTCGTTCGGCATCGTCCTGCTGGAGGCGTGGTCCCACGGTGTGCCGGTCATCGCCGCGCGGGCGGGCGGCATCCCCGGTGTGGTGGACGATGGGGCAAACGGGCTGTTGGTCCCCTTTGCCGATGTGGACGGTCTGGCCGCCGCGGCTGAGCGTCTCATCACCGATGAGGCGTTTGCCCGGCGCATCGGCGATGCCGGGCGCGACAAGGTGAACGCGCAATACAGTTGGGGTGCGATGGCCGAGCGGGTACTGGGCAGCTATCGGCGCGTGCTGGCGGCGCGCTGAGTAACGGATCATGCGTATCCTCCACGTCGTTCACCAGTACGTGCCCGACCATACCGCGGGAACGGAACTGCACACCCGGATCGTTGCCCGAAAACAGGCGGAAAGAGGACACGAGACAGCCGTGTTCACTCCGGTAAACCGGGCGGGAGAATTTACTGTTGAACCTGCCGTGGAGGATGGTGTGCACGTTTATCGCGTGCCGGTTGGCGTGCGCGGCCCGTCGGCCGTATTCCGCAGCACTTTTCGCCATCCTGATCTGGCGGCGGCCTTCGCTGCCGTTCTGGCCCGTGAACAACCGGACATCGTGCACGTGCAGCACCTGATGGGCATCCCGGCAGTCATTGGCGCGCAGCTCATTCAGTCGGGTATCCCCTATGTCATCTCCCTCCACGACTACTGGTTTGGCTGCGCCAATGGGCAATTGCTGACCAACGACACCGAAACGATCTGCGCCGGGCCGGATGAGCATTTCCACAATTGCGGTCGCTGCGCCGTTGCCCGAGCCGGGTTGACGGACGCCGCGGGACTGCTGGGCCGGCCGATTGCGCCGATTATGCGCCGCCGCAATGTCTTGCTGCGACCGATCTTCGATAACGCGGCCCGGATCATGGCTCCCAACGGGTTTGTCCGCCATATCTTTGCCGAGATGGGCTTTCCTGTTACGAACATGATCCTCACTCCCCTGGGCCTTGACACCCCGCCCGATCTGGCCGCGCGGATAGCTGAACGACGGGCCGGGCGCGTGGCTGGAGGCTTGCGCCTGGGCTATCTGGGCAGCATCGGCCGTCAGAAGGGCGTTCACGTATTGATCTCGGCCATGAACGAATTGCCGTGGGAGGGCGTCACGCTGGACCTCTACGGTGATCCGGCCGTCTTTCCCGATTACGCCGCCGGGTTACAGAGCCGGAGCCAACACCCCGGTATCCGTTTCCGCGGGCTTGTTCCCAGAGAGCGCCTGTGGGATGCCCTGGCCGATCTGGATGTCCTGGTCATGCCGACTCTGTGGTACGAGGCGTCACCGTACACCATCCGTGAGGCATTCGCCGCAAGATTGCCGGTAATCGCTTCCGATATCGGCGCGCCGGGCAGCATGGTTCGTCACGGGGTGGACGGTCTGCTGTTTGCGCCCGGCGACGCAGCGGCGCTGCGCGATACCTTGCTGGATTTGCTGCGCCGGCCGGAGCGCGTGGCTGAATTACGGGCCGGGATCGCTCCTGTACGCACGGTGGAGGCGCATCTCGAAGAGGTGGAACAGGTCTATGCCGAGGTGTTGACCGCCGATTGACAGGCGTCAGGTTAACGATGTCCCAATGGAAATCGGCAAGTGCGGCGTGTTGGTTATAATTCATGCTTGCTGCCCGCGAGTTTTAGGCGCGACGGCGCGGTCTGAGACTGTCGCGCTTGATGCCGGCAGCAGGAGACGACAAAGCGGATGAGTTCGGACAGCCGGCCAAATGCCGGGGGCGCAACGCCCACCTATCTCTATAACGCCGACCGGCGCCGAGGCGACTGGCGCGGCAAGTGGCGGGAACTGCGTCAGTACCGCTACTTATTACGCAATCTGGTCGTTCGCGATCTGAAGGCGCGCTACAAGAACTCGGTCCTCGGTATTCTGTGGAGCATCCTGAACCCCCTGTTCCTGATGGTTGTTTTCACGATCCTGTTTTCGGTGCTTGCCAATAACCAGATTCGCGACTACCCGATCTTCGTCCTGACAGGGTTGATCCCATGGAACTTTTTTAGCGGGTCGCTGATGAGCGGCACGATCTCGATCACCGGTAATTCGGGGCTGGTGAAGAAAGTGTACTTTCCCCGCGAATTGTTGCCGGCTTCGGCCCTGCTGTCGAATCTGGTCAACTTTCTGTTCGCCTTCCTGGTACTCATTGTCTTTCTCTACATCTTCGGCATCGGGCTGACTATCCACGCCCTGTGGGTTCCGGCCATTTTGCTGACACAACTGATCTTCACGCTTGGCCTCTGCCTGTTGCTTGGCAGCCTGACTGTTTTTTACCGCGACGTGTTGATGATCCTGGAAGTGGTTATGCTGGCCTGGTTTTTCCTGACGCCGGTATTCTATTCGCTGGAAATGTTCGGCCAATCGGTGACGATGATGGGTGTAACGTTCAACCCCGCCCAGGTCATGCGCTGGCTGAACCCGATGGCGTCGATCATCGATGGCTATCGCACGGTCCTGTGGGGAACCTACGATAGCGGCGGCCCGGTAGCGATGTACCCGATCTATCTCCTGCGCACGTTCATCACCTCGATTATCGTGCTCATCGCCGGCTATGCCGTATTCCTCCGGCTCAACCCGTTGTTTGGGGAGAAGCTGTAGCCGGGGAGCGGACTTGTCTTTTCCTGAATGCCTATGAAATTATCGGGATTGATTCGCCTTGCCGTCATTCTGATTGCGGCGGCTATATCGACCGCTTGTGCTGTGAACCCGCCGGTGGCGAACGTCACGCCGTTTCCCACCAGCAGCAATACCTCCGGCGGTGCAGGGTCGCCGGCCGAGTCCGCCACGCCTGAACCGGCGGCCACGGAGACGCCTGAGCCGACCGAAGCCGGCACGGCCGAGGCCGGACTGACGGAAACCACGCCCACGCCGCGTCCGGCGGCGGACACCCCCCGGCCGAGCGCCACCGTGCCGCCCACGGCCACGTCAAAGCCGACCATTACCCCGACCAGCCTGCCGCAGGTCGACCCGACGGCCGCGCTCAACATCACCGGCTCCATGCGTGAGGGCGAACCCACCCCGCCGACGGCCATCCCTTCACCCGTGCCCGTGTTTGACCTGCCCGAGGGAACGACCAATATCCTCCTCCTGGGCAAGGACATGAACGCCGATGGCAGCAGCGACACGCGCACCGATACGATGATCGTCGTCTCCATCAACCGCGAGACGCGAACCGCGTCGATGATCTCGCTGCCGCGCGATCTCTACGTTTACATGCCCAACCGGATCATGAGCCGGCTCAACACGGCCGTTACACTCGGCGGCGTGGATCTGCTGAAGCAGACGATCCTCTATAACTTCGGCATCCCCATCCACTATTACGCGCAGGTGGACTTCGAGGGTTTCAAGCAGATCGTTGATTTGTTGGGTGGGGTACAGATGGCGGTGAGCTGCCCGCTCCAGGACTGGCGGCTCATCTCGCCGGAACTGGACCCGACGGTGGAGGAGAACTGGGAGCAGTTCCGGCTGGAGGCCGGCGTGTATCAGATGGATGGCGATCTTGCCTTGTGGTATGCCCGCTCGCGCCTGACGACCACGGACTTTGACCGGGGTCGTCGCCAGCAACAACTCCTGCAAGGGATGCTCAATCAGAGCGTCGATCTGGGTCTGGTGGCCAAAGCGCCGGAATTGTGGAGCACCTTTAGCGATGTGGTCGAGACGGACATGGACATCGGCCGCATCCTTCAACTGGCATCCATAGCCCCCGACGTGCGCAACAACGGCATCCAGCACCTCTATCTGGCGGGCAAGATGCAATCGTGGACCGTGCCGGAGAGTGGCGCGTCGGTGCAACTGCCGATATGGGAAGGGGAGGACATGATGAAGGACACCTTCCGCCGGCTCCTTCTGCCCCCGGCCCTGAATCGGGCCGACCGCGCGCCGATCACCGTGGAAGTCATCAACGCCAGCCAATGGCCGGCGCAGGGTCTGCTGGCGGCCGATAATCTGGCCTGGTATGGTTTTGTTCCGGTCATCGGCGAGACCCGCGAACCGCAGGAAACCACGGAGCTGACCTACTATGGCGAGAATTTCAAGGGTTCCTATGACTGGTTGTTTAGCTGGGTGATGGGCAAGCCGCAGAGCCAGATCCAGTTACTGGACGAGCCGTCCGAATTCAACTATCGAATCGTCATTGGCAACGACTACAATCCGTGCCGCCCGGCCTTCTATGCGCCCCAATCCGATTTGCCGCCGGAATCATAATTGCCCGATCGCGCGGTCGTGGGCATAATCGGCGCGATGAAACACGATTGATTTTCCGAGACGATAGCGGGCGGCAAGTCGCTATCGTCTTTTTTTATCCGGGCATCCGGGAGGGTACCGTTGAACGACAAGCGCGAAATTACCGGCTGGATGATGTACGACTGGGCCAACTCGGCCTTCAGCACGACCGTCGTCACGGCTCTTCTTGGCCCGTATATTCAGGCTCTGGCCGAAGCGGCGACGGAGCCGTTTCGGCTCTTCGGCACGGCCATCGAGCCGGGAGCCATCTATCCGGCGGCTGTATCGCTTTCGGTCGTTCTGCAGGTCTTTTTCCTTCCGCTGCTGGGAACCATCGCCGACTATACCCACCTGAAGAAGCGCATGCTCCTGGCCTTTGCCTATACCGGCGCTTTTGCGACGATCTTGCTGTTTTTCATTCGTGACGACATGCCGGTTTTCGGCACGCGCGGTGCGGTCGCCGCGGGAAGCCTGCTGTTCATCATCGCCAATCTGGCGTTTGGCGCGGCCATTGTTTTCTACAACAGCTTTCTGCCGCAGATCGCCTCGCCGGATCGACGTGACGCGGTCAGCTCGCGCGGCTGGGCCTTGGGCTACCTCGGCGGCGGATTGCTGTTGTTGCTGAACCTCATCCTGCTGCTGGTGATGGAGGATACTTCCCTGGCCGTGCGAATCAGCATGGCCAGCGCCGGTGTGTGGTGGCTGGTTTTCACCTTTCTCTTTCCGCAGCGGCGGCTGGTGCAGCGCGCGCCGGGGCGCGAACGCCCGCAGGTGAATCTGTTCACCCACGGCATCAGGCAGATATGGCACACGTTCGGCGAGTTGTGGCGCAAGTATCCCATGACGTTGCGCTATCTGATTGCGTACCTGATCTATAATGACGGTATCCAGACCGTCATCGTTGTGGCCGCGGCTTTTGCGGCCGATGAGTTGGGCGTTCCGGCCCAGACCATCCTGATCCTGGTTCTGATGATCCAGTTTATGGCCTTCGGCGGCGCATTGCTCTTTGGCGCCCTGTCTCAGCGCATCGGGGCCAAGCGGGCCATTATGATCAGTCTCGTCATCTGGTCGGGGATCGTGATCTATGCCTATCTCTTCCTGACGAATCAGACGCAGTTATTCGCCATGGGAGCGGTGCTGGCAATGGTTTTGGGCGGCTCCCAGGCGTTGAGCCGCTCGCTGTTCTCCCAGATGATCCCGCCGGAGCACGAGGCCGAGTACTTCGGCTTCTACGAGATCAGCGAGCGCGGCACGTCCTGGCTGGGCACGTTCGCCTTCGCTCTCGCGGTGCAGTTGACCGGCTCGCAGCGCATCGCCATCGTCAGCCTCATCATCTTTTTCCTGTTGGGCCTGCTGCTTCTCAGCCGGGTCGATGTCCGCCGGGCGATCACGGAATCGGGCAACGACCCCACCGGCGTAGTTATTTGAGCGGCGACGCGCCGCGTCCGAACGGCAATGGTTTCATCTGACTTTAGCGCCAATGTGAAACGGTTCACCGGCTTTGCCGACGTTTACGACGCCTACCGGCCGCGCCCGCCCGCCGTCCTGGCCGATGTGCTCTGCGGTTTGGCGGGCGTCGAACGCCCCACCCTCGTCGTCGATCTGGGGAGCGGCACCGGCTCCTCCACTCGCTATTGGACGGGTCGGGCCGAGCAGGTCGTTGGCGTGGAGCCTTCGGCCGACATGCGCCGACAGGCGGAGGCCGCAACCGACTCCCCCAACGTCGCCTTCTGCGAAGGCTTCTCGCACGCGACCGGATTGCCGGACGGCACGGCCGACATTATCACATGTTCCCAATCGCTTCACTGGATGCTGCCCGATCCGACATTCGCCGAGGCGGCGCGCATTTTGAGGGCGGGGGGTGTGTTCGCGGCTATCGATTCCGACTGGCCGCCCGTCACGCCGCACTGGGAGGCGCAGGAAGCGTATCGTCGCTTCATGGCCGGCATCCGCGATTTGGAGCAACAGTATCCCGTCCTCGACGGGCTGGTGAATTTCGAGAAGGCGGGTCATATTGCCCGAATGCAGGCCTGCGGCCGCTTTCGCTTCACCCGCGAGTTCATGCTTCACCACATGGACGAGGGCAGCGCCGAACGACTGGTCGGCCTGGCGCTCAGTCTCGGCTCCGTGCAATCGTTGTTCAAACTCGGCCTGACGGGCGCGCAGATCGGCGTCGATCGGCTGCGGCAGGAACTCGACGATATCATGGGGCCGGTCGCTGAGCGATGGTATTGGACGTCGCGCGTGCGGGTTGGAATCGTCTGACCCGCGGCCGCTCAATGTCCAGGGAGGTTAAAATGGATCAGTCCCAGTTGCAGTCGGCCATTGATTTCGTCCAGCGGCACGGCTCGTCGCAGGAACGCGCACGGGTGCGCCACATTCTGTACGGCGAGCCGCCGCCCGACGACGTGCGCGAGGGGTTTGAGCGCTCGCAGCGCAGCGACGGCGGCTGGGCGCCCTCCTGGTCACCCGACTACGCGTCGCTCGACGCGACGTGCTATCAGTTATCCCTCGTCGATCAACTGGGCATCGATCATCGTTCCTGGCTGGTCATTGATGCTGTGCGTTTCCTGGCCGAGCGGCAGAACTTCGACGGTTCGTGGGAGGAAGACCCGGCCGAGGCGGAGGCCGCGCCTGTCTGGGCCAGGCCCGGCGACAGCGCGGCGCGACTTTATCTGACCGCCAATTGTGGCTATCGGGTGGCGGTGACGGGGCTGGTGCCTGCGGCGGCCCACGACGCGGCCATGTATCTCAGCTTTCACCTGGATGAGAACGGAGGATTGCTTTCGTTTCCCCATACTCACTGGCTGACGACGGCGCTATGGCAAAAACAGGGGATGGCGGACGAGGCAGGGAGGGGATTGGCCCACCTGCATGAGCGCATTTCCCAGCTCTCCGCGGGCAATCTGGCCTGGATGATCCTAACCCTGCGCGGGGGCGGCGTCGATGCGGGACACGAGACGGTGACGGCCGCGCTGGACCGGCTTGAGGCGCTGCGCGATCCGGCCGGGCATTGGCCGTCGGATGAAGGCGCGGACAACGCCGTTCACGTGACCGTTGAAGCTATTCAGGCGATGCAGCTTGGCGGGCGGTTGGAGCGATGAAACCCGGCGACCTGATCTGGGTGCGTGTCGACAAGGCCGACGGCCGTCCTTATCGTTGGTGGCAGGTGTCCGTGGAGGCGGTTGAGGATGAGTGTGTCATCACCTATTCCGGCATCGGTAACGCAATCTATCTTGACCCGCAACGCTTTTCCCGCGAGGTTTATACCCAGCGGCGCGCCTTTCGTTCCTATTATTGGCCGGGACGGCGCCACAATGTGCTGGAGGTCTACGAACCGGACGGCCGCCTGGCTGAGCTTTATGCCGACATCACCAGTCCCATAGTGATCACCGCCGATGAGATTCGGTTTATCGACCACGAGCTGGACGTATCGCAACTGACGGGCCAGCCTGCTCAGATCATCGATCAGGACGAGTTTGCCGAAGCCGCCGAACGTTTCGGATATTCTGATGAGTTTGTGCGCGAAAGCTACACGCTGGCGGAACAACTGCTGGAAGTTCTGACGAACTGGCCAACGCGCGGCTTCAAATATCCTGCTCCTCAGACCTCTCCTTAGCGTTCGTGTCGAACCACTCCGACAGACGTTTCGCGGAGTAGGGGGGCTGATCGACGTAATGCGAAACGTCGTTGAAGAGCATCAAGCGTGCGCGCACCGCGTCCCTGAAGTCGAGAATATTCAGGCATGCCGGTGACTGATCCAGCCGATCCCGGTAGCCACGCGCGTCGAAGCCGAGCAAGCTGCTCAGAATGAGCCGGATGGTGGCCTTGTGGGATACGACCACCACGCGCTGCCCGGCATGGTTGACCACGATCTCGCGGATGGCGGGCAACGCGCGAGCCATCACCATGACGCCCGACTCGCCGTCCTCCGGCGCGAATGTGAACGGGTCTTCCTGCCAGGCGGCATATTCCTCGGGAAACTGCGTCTGAACGTCGCGCCGATCCATGGTCTCCCAGTGGCCGTGGTGAATTTCCCTTAGCCCCTCGCGCGTGTCGGGGATCATGCCGTAGGAGGCACTGATGATCGTTGCCGTTTCGATGGTTCGCTTCATCGGGCTGCAATAGAATGCGGAAATGCCGTCATCGGCCAGACGACGGGCCAGGCACGTGGCCTGCCAGCGACCTGTGTCGGATAGTTCCACGTCTGTGCCGCCGGAGAATCGGTCTTCCGCGCTCAGCTGGGTTTCGCCGTGCCGAATGAGATAGATGCGCGTGGTCATTTCGGGGGTCTCTCCTGTTCATTGAGTCATAACGAGCAATGGGTGTCAGTCGCTCGCCAGAACCGCCGCCGCAGCCGCGGCCAGCGTTTGCCGCTCGCGGCGGGCGCGCTCCTGTATGATGCGATACGCCTCATCTTCCGACAAGCCTGACTGCATCAATTTGCCTCTGGCGCGGTCGATCAACTTGCGGGCGGCGAGATCGGCCTCCAACTGAGTGGTTCGGGTCAACAACGCGCGCTGTTCCGTGAAGCGCTTGACGGCCACGCTGATGGCGGCCTTCAACGCTTCGGGTTCGACAGGTTTCATCAGGTAACCCTGAATCGGCAGGTCGGTTGCCCTGTCGATCAAGTCCTGCTCGCTGAACGCGGTCAGGATCAGGATGGGTAGCGGGTGCTCGGCGACGATGGCTCGCGCCGCCTGCAATCCGTCCGTGTAAGGCATCTTGATATCGAGGATGGCCAGGTCGGGCCGTTGCCGCTCGGCCATGCGGACGGCTTCGCGGCCGTTCGTGGCCGCGAGGACCTGATGGCCCAGCGTCTCCAGCATCGACTTGAGTCCCAGCCGAATGATTGACTCGTCGTCGGCGATCAGGATCAACATCGCTCAATCTCCGGGTTCGGACGGCAGCGACTACTCGCGACCGATCACGATCCGATCTCAATCTTCAAAATCACCGCCCGGCCCTTCGGCTGTGCGCGGCAGGCGAACGAGCGCCTCTGTGCCGGACGGCAGGCGATTGAACTGTAGCTCACCGTGCAGGTCTTCGCGAATTAGCGTCTCGGCGATCTCCAGTCCCAGATTACGCTCGATTTTGTCCGGCAGGCCGATGCCGTCGTCGCGCACCAGAATGATGAGCGCGTCGGGAGTGCGGGCCAGCGAAATGTCGACGCGTCCGGCATTGCGGCCGATGAAGGCGTGCTCCAGGCTGTTCTGCACCAGTTCGTTGACGACGATGGTCAACGCCGTGGCTGCCCGGCTGGGGAGTTGCAGGTTGTCGCCGCGTACGGCAATCGTTATGTCCTGATTGGGGCGAGACATGCCGGTCATCGTTGTTTGGGCGATGCGTTCCAGCACGGCTTTTACATTGACCAGGCGGAAACCCTGCTCGGAGAGAATCTCGTGGACAGCGGCGATGCTGCGAATGCGATGGATGTTTGTCAGCAACACCTGCCGCGTCTCCAGCCGATCGGCTTCGGGCAATTGGAGTTGCATCAGCATGGCAACCGTTTGCAGATTGTTCTTGATGCGATGGTGCATTTCCCGGATAACGGCCGCGCCGGTCACCAGCCGGGCATTTTCAATTGCCAGCGCCGTCTGGTTGGCCAGTGTCGTCAATAGCGTTTCCTGATTTTCGCTGAACACGTGCCCTATGGGGCCGAGGCAGGCCAATACCCCGATCACCCGTTCCTGAACGGAGAGTGGCACGGCCAGCAACGGCGCGTCGGAAGCGTCGCCGGAGAACAGAAGCGGGCGGCCGCTGCGGGCAACCGCCGCCAGCTTTTCAGTGTTGGATGGGCTGATACCGCCGCCTACGGGCGTGATGAACGTGGGCGTGATTCCCCTCTCCAAATCGTCGCCGCCGCTCTCCAATAAATAGATGGCGCAGCCGGCCGCGCCCACCGTCCGCGCGGCCAGCTCGGTGACAACGGAGAGAATGTCGTCCAGGTATTGGGGCGATGTGATGGCCTCGCTGACCTGAGCCAGCGTGCGCAGATCGTCGAGTTGGCGGCGCTGGCGGTCGTATAGCCGGGCCTTGGCCAGCGCGCCGGCAGCCAGATCGCTGATCAGCGCCAGCAAGTCGATCTCCTCCGGGTCGTAGTGGCGCGGGTTGGTCGTCTGCACGTTCAGCGCGCCGATGGGGCGCTCTTCCAGCACAAGCGGCATCGCCAGCAGCGACCGAAAGCGCACCTCTTCGGTGTCGTCGACCCATTTGAAGTGCGGGTCGTGTTGAGCATCGGCGGCATGGATGGGGCGGTTTTCGGTCACGGCGTAGCCGGTCATGCCTTCGCCGATTTGCAGGGTGGCGCGGCCGAGCGCCTGGCGCGCCAGACCGGTCGATGCGCGCAGTCGCAATGTCCGGTTGTCGGCGTCCAGCAGGTAGATGGTGCACGAATCGACCTGCATCAGTTCCGTCGTCTTGCGGGCGATCAGGTCGAGCGTGGTGTCCAGATCCCAGGCGGCGCTGAGCGAGCGGGCGATCTCGCGCAGCGCGGCGAATGGATGCGCGCGAAAGGGATTGGCGAGAGCGTCGGCTTCCATCGGCGAGAATTATACGTCCGCCCGGTTTGGTTCGCTAATGGGCGCAAAAATACTTAATGCATTTTCCCCCATATCCTTTTACAATGTTGATCCTGACAATGCAGAAAGTATCGGCCTCGCGCCGATCCAGCGATTCGGATTAACAGGAGTGTGGCATGGGAAGCAAGTGGCTGGGAGCAGTTCTCGCGGTTTCCCTCATATTGAACGGGGTCTTCCTGGTGTTGTTTATTCGGCAGCGAGCAGGCGATTCCGGCGGAGCCGCGGCCGCAGTCGCTGTTGAGCAGGACGCGCCGCCCACGATCACACCTTCTTCCCCACCGGCTACATCCACCCG